>Ga0265780_10002140_pt1 | contig 27178 bp, 31 predicted proteins | sample P1T30metagenome_FD_192432 | JGI IMG/M metagenome (GOLD analysis project Ga0265780, IMG submission 192432) | Plant litter microbial communities from East Loma Ridge, Irvine, California - P1 T30 | ecosystem: Environmental > Terrestrial > Plant litter > Unclassified | place: USA: California...
ACCATCTGGATCGCCAGCAGCCAGATCGCCGTACGGATGCTTCAATTTAGTTACGTCGACGTTAGGCGGAGGCGCTCAGACATACTAAGACAACGGCACCCGGGAAGTGAACAGGATGCAGACGGGGATTAGCCCGCGACACCCTGCTCACTTGCAAGGCTCGCGCCAACAACCGTCAAGAGTAGCCGGCTCGGAGCATAAAATAGGCCAGGAAAGTGATAAGTGCAGCTAGGACCAGGTGCGCGCTGCGTGGATCCGGATGCTTGGCGGACAGGGCAAGATCCCCAGGTTCAGAAACAGGCTGGCGTGACCAATGTGCGGTGCTGGATGGAGTAGCGCAGGCAGATGCACGGTTCGCGGGCAGCGTGTCTGGCGGTGGACGAGGGCCATGGGGGGTGGTGGTGGTGGTTCTCCTTGTGATGGTGTTTGCGGCGCTGGCAGGGTCATGCTGGCCCTGTGTTGCAGCAAGCACCCACTGTTTTGCTTTCTTCAAAAGGCGCGGGCTGCATGTGCAGCAGTGCAGCAGTGCAGCAGTGCAGCAGAGCAGCGGGCCTCTGGCAGCGCTCATTGCTCCGAAACATGAGCTCTCGTGGCCCAACTGGCGGGCAGTATTTTCGTGGGGCGTCACCGAATAGGCTCGCGGCCGGGTAAAAAGACAAACAGACGTGCCTGCGAAACTTGGTCGATTGAATCAAGGCGGGCCAGGGGTCGCACACTGTAACCTGACGGCAGCCAATATGGAGCAATATGCCAGATTACCACGTAACTCGGTCGACGGGCACCGTGGAGCGGAGGTAGCATTGCAAAGGCTGCCCAGTATCTGCGAGGGCGGCCGGCGCTCGAAGCAGAAAGGATGGCTTGCTCGATCGCTTCATCTGTCAACTGCAGGCGGCTGCCAATCAGCAGCGCGGCGGCAGCGGGTAGAGGGCGATTTCTGGCAGGTCTTCCCTCTGCGGGCTGGGCTGGCGGGCTGGGAGGCTGGCAGGCTGCTGCACACTGGCGCCGACACTCGCAGCGCAGCCTGGTCCCTCAGTTCTTAGTCCCTGGTCCGCCGTCGACGAGGCCCCAAAAACGCTGGCGACGAGGCCAGTCAGGAGGCGGTCCTGTTACCGGGCTTGTGGATGTGCCCTCATGCACCACAATCAACGACGTGAGACACGTCTGCCTCCACCTGGGAGCCCGGACTGAGGATTGGCAACGGTCACAGCCGCCAGGGCTCGCATGTGGCATGTGGCTTGCTGGCCGTGGGTGGGCCTTTACCTGGGCTGTCTGGCCTGCCTGGAGGCGCACCGCCATCGGGAGCACGCAGACAGAATGGGCGGAGATTGAAACAAGCCGTCGTGGCCATGGGATCATGGGGCCTCGCGACAACATGACCGGGAGCTTCCTATGGGCGGCAGTTGGTGGTGAGGAGATGCAACCAAATTTCAGTGTCGCGCTATCCGCATTGGGAAGAGACATCTCTGGGAGCCACCACCACTACTACACCCCGGGCACCCTGTGTGTCTGGATGCCCTGGATCGGTACATGCACTCCAAGACACCGCCGGCGTCGGATCGCCGTCTACAGTTCCATGGTTATTGCTGCCAGGAGTAGACGGTACAGCAGATGGATTGACAGCCTGCAGCCCACTCTATCGCAGCACTAACATCCCCCCATGTCCCGTGACATATCCTGCACCCGCTGCTGAATCTATCATCCCTCCATACACCTCACCACACGTCCACCGGCTGTGCGGCGTACCTGGGTCCTGGTCTAGCATCTGGATAAACAGTGTCACAGCATCCTTGCACTCGCCATAGCGCTAGCGGTGCAAGTCTTATTGATTTCTTCGTCTCTGTTGCTGCTTCCGTCGCCCACGCAGGTACCTCACGACACCCTTGAGCCCTTTATTCGCGGTGCTACCTCGAGCGGTTGCATCTCCGAATTGACTCGTCCTTCGCTGCGGCGCATTTATCTCTCTTGGACCGAGATAGTCATTCTGCGGTCAGGATTGAGTGTGGTTGGCACTAGCTCCAAGCTGCGTCGTCGACAAGCCTGGAAAGGCACCTGCCGCTGCTAGGCCCGCGCCATCCACATCCACCATTCACCGTCAATCATTCACCGCCCGTCCCACCTGAATCCAGCCATTTTTTACGCTGTTCGACTGCGCATCAATCACATCGTCACCTGCCCGCCGCGCTCGTTGACAGGTCGACGCTCAGGAACTTTCCGCCCACACCACCTGCGTCGTGGCTGCGTCACCCTCTCCTCTCCTCTACTGCCAGCATGGCTACGCGGTGGGGCAATTATAGTGGTATGTCATATCCAGAGTGAGCTCATCTCGACACTCCTCTCAAACCGACGCTGTCCGGCAATTGCTGCCCTGCTTCTTCCACTGACTGCAGTCCAAGACTATAGCGGCCCAGCGAAGCCTGCAGGATCAGCCATCCATATCCTAGACCCGAGACTACAGCTGATCGCCAGAGACCTAGTTCCGAATCTGTTCACTGCCAAGCACTGTCTAGACATCGGTTGCAATGCGGGTGGCGTAACTTGTCAGCTAGGTAAGCGAAACACCAACCCCTGTCCGCGTGCTGCAAGCGATTATACCTCTTGAGACGCTGATATTGACCATCCCACAGCCTTCGATTTCCATGCTGCTTCAGTCACTGGCGTAGACATTGACCCGAAACTCGTTGGACAGGCCAACAAGCTTCTTGCGCTTCGCGCGTCGCGGGCGCGGCCTCCCACCAAGGATTCCGAGCATATCGTAGACTGGTTTCCCATGTCCGCCGTGCTCGACCATGGCTACGTTGAGCCACAACACAACGCACCGTCAGCCCACTCGCCATGGCCCTGCGTGCGCTTTCATTCCGCGGACTGGGCGATTGACCAAGATTGCTCAGGTCCCTACGATGTGATCCTAGCCTTAAGTGTAAGCATAACACCTCGTTTGCCGGCTTGATCTAACACCATCCAGGTCATAAAGTGGATACACCTGGAACATCTTGACCAAGGTCTTGTAACCTTCTTTCGGAAATGTGCATCCTCTCTGTCATCTGGTGGCTATCTCGTCATTGAGTTGCAGACTTGGGACTCGTACGAGAAAGCTATCCGCCCACAGAAGGCGCCTCATTTCATTGAAAATTTCAATCGCCTGCAGTACCGCCCTGAAACCTCATTTGATGAGCTCATGGAGGCTGAACGACTACAGCTTTGCGCTTCATCTTTCGTGCTACCACGTCCGATAAAGGTATATCGTAAGCAGAGCCCGGACCATGATGACTCGCCATCATGAGCCCAGCCTCGGGTCGTGACAAGTGCAAACCTTGAACGGGATTGTCTTCTGTCGCCTACAGAAATGACAGTAATACAACACTGTCACATAGTCGCCATGATCACTCTGCACAATACCTGTTTTGTTGAAGCGATATGATCGCCGCGTAACCGAGAGCCTGGAAACGGTCGATTCGCATGCCAACCGTACCAGTGCGTTTCGGCTCCTTCCTTTACTTCAACGACCGTGCAATCAATTTAAATCTCGGCTCGGGGATTTTATCATCTGTCAGACCAGGATCTGTTCATCTGGTCATTCGTCGCCAGAATGAGTGGGGAATATCGAACTCGGCAGTTTTGATCTGCCCAGGCTATATCAGAACCCAAAGAACTATACCCGGGGTTCTTGCCCTCTTAAACCACGCTTAGACTATCACATCACCAGAGCAGCGCAATGGGCGAACACAACTGGTTGGGCCCAATTTCCGCTTGACGTCGCGAAGACTTGTTTTCTTTTAACTGGTCGTTCGACGTTTCATTGAACAGCTGTCCATGAGTCTTGTCCGGCCCACAAAGCAAGCGCTTGGACTGAGTGAAAATCCACCTCGCAATGACTGCGATTACATGGGCCTTCCATGCTTCAGTGTCTATTGTGATTTATCCATCTTCCCTATGAATTGCACGCACCTCAGCCTATTGGAATCCGTGTACTACATCGTACGACTTGTGTCGATCACTTGCCTCGAAGTACTACGTGTCCCACAAATCGCGGTACAGACCCCACCTTACGTATCAAGCAAAGAACCGACCGTTGCAGTACCCACTCAAACGATCCTCGCCAGCATTTCGATACATAAACTCTCTTGTCATCGCCTGGGAAGCCTGCGTTCATGATATGATGCCATCACTCACGCTGTCTGCATTGACGACTCTACATTAATGCGTATCAAGAGCAAACGCCCTTCAGTGGTTACTGCAAGCAGGCGAGGAGACATGTGAAATATGGACATGACTCTCTGGAGACGGCCTGACTTTCGCATGGATCCCTCCGCTTTTTCTCCCGCAGTCGGTCCTTCTTAAGGACGATACATCGCCTCATCCCGCTTTCCTCACACTACCTACCATGTCTGGTCATGAACCTAATTGTGACTCGGTCAATTTCATCATGTCAGTTTCAACGGAATTTGCCTAATCCGAAAATTCATACATGGTCGTCGTTTTGAGGCGGTGGCTTCACTGGAGCACCAGTACCAAGGCCGGCCGGAGGTAATCAGGTGCAATAAACCGCCTACATGTTTCATTTACCGCGAATCTACTGCTAGATGGAGAGTCAGTTCCGTCTGCACTTGCGCGAATCCCCTCCTCAAAGAATGTCTCTCGGTTCTTTCAAAAGTGGAAAGTCGTGCTGTCTGCACGAAAAGGGCTATTCACCGTTGTACCACCCACACTATTAAATTCTCGGAACTGCGAAGCGAACAATTTAATGTACTGTGGCTACATGAAAAGCTTCGAGGACCATCGCTACAAGATTTGATGGATGAACCATGGCTACGGCGGGCTGGAATAATTCCTAGGCTCGTGCCTCGAAGGCGTGCTGGTTACCCTGAACCTACATTGAGGAGTGTTTCCGACTACCTTTGCTCCGGGTGAGGTATGCGTCTGTCCCAGAGATCGTCAGTCTGTTGCTTCATCTCGCATCTCCGAACAAACGTTCATCTGTCGCTCAACTTGGTGCGCGAACCAGGGAGCTTGTTCGATTAGCTCTGGATATGCGCATTCAATCATTGATCATATGGCACATGTAGCACTACACTCGTACTCTGGGCAAACGTTGATCGCTAGGCAACGTGGTGTGCCCGCTCACGCATGGTTTTTCTGCTGTGTAAAACGACTTGCCCAGGTGGCCAACCCTATGTCACATCGTATCTGTGAGTGACTGAGTCGACAGCAGTTCGATCGCACAACATTTGAATGATGCATTGGTATGGTCGGCAACATACATGATCGTTGCGCCCCTGTTGCTACACCACTGCAACACGAACAAGCAACCATGGCTTTCTGCCTTCACGAGAGCGAGTACGCGACAAACAAGCTCGACATGGCATCTCAACTTGAATGCATCCTAGCGGCTACGAAAGCATTGTCCACCCGAACAATTGCTAAGCAGTGACACAAAGGTTGACTCTCGGAGAATGCTACGCAATGCAACGGAAATACTCAAGTCTCGACCTGCATGCCATCGTGTCATTGAGATAAGCCGGAGTCGAGACCTACACCATGCCTCTTGACCTAGTTAAGTACAGCAATCCCTTGCCCCAAGAATCAACATGTTGGGCGCTGCAGTGGGTAGCTGCTTGCTATTGCACGTACGAAACATATACGAGAACAACAATTTGAGGACATGGCAGAGGGAGCGCTGCCCATATACGTGCCCGCGGAACGCCAGTTGCGCTCAACTCCTTTTGCAGCTGCGGGATACGATTGACCTGTGTCACACAAGGTTAGGAGAGCGTAGCATTTCTACTCAGTAGGAGATGCTCCAACAAGCCACATCCGCTCGCGATGTAACAAAGTTTGACCTTCCGCGCACCACACCCTAGACATTTGCATATGATCTCGCGAGAAAGACACGAAGTCTTGTTCAAACTGTTGAGGTTTCGTCTCTCTGCGCTGTCTGATTGGCGACGTTGACTTTTTCAACTGCCCGTCGAATTAATGCTCTTAGCAGGCATGTTCTGCAATGTGGTCCCTCAAACTTGCCTGTTTGGGCCTCTGACCCTACGTAATTGCGACAACAGACGTGTCCTCCAATGAATTGCCGGCTGTTACGCTTGCTTGCAGAAAATGCTTGCAAAATCTGCACGACATGTCTGGCTTGTCTCGTTCCACGACGACAACTCATCATTGCTGCAACGCACTGCATCTGCACAGCGCCCGAAAGGACGAGCCACCTGCATCTTGTCGAGGGTCGTGGGCTAGACAACGGGGCCGTTTCTCCACGCTGAGTCGTGAGCCCAGGTACTTCGTAGCGGCGGGGCCTGGTCCCATTCCACCGTCTGCACCGCACCTCACTCCGCCCTGCTAGGCGCGTCGCCTCACCATCGACAAATACACTCTCGCCATCTCATCGCCCCTACAGGATAAGGCCGCCGACGGAGCGACAGGATCGCCCCCCAGTTTCGTGATGGGGGCGTATAGCTGCTGTCCCTCAGCATGGCGGGAAGCACCTCAGCTCAGGGCTTCGCGGCCATGCACGCAAAGCCAAGGTCCGCACTGTCGTTTCCGCCCCGACCAGTATTTATATCGTGCAAGCGCGCGGGCACACGTTCTAGTGCTCGACGTGTTTGCAGCGCCGCTTGCACACTTATGCCTGCTAATTTGATCGAGTTCCGGGCGAGGCATAGCAGCTCTGCAACCGTCATCTTCAAGACTCGGGTAAGCCACGCCGCTTCCCCCAAAGTCAAAGTAAGCAGCGTAGCCGCGCGCATAATGAGGCGCGGAATGCGGATAGTTACTCGAAACAGCATTCGTCGGTTGAAAACAGGCGTGCTCAGCACCTGCATCGTGGGCTTCTAAGCGCGAGCGTACATGCTGACGACGGAACAGGCTTAACGAGATTTGCGCGAGCTCACGATCCTCTTTGCAGATCTGGTGTGGTGCCCTAATTTGCCCGTGTCAGCTTGGAGCTTACATGCGCCGTTGAGGATCCTTGCAACAACTCTCATCCACGAAGCGAATGATCTTTGGACTCGACGTTGCACGAGACTAGACAATACCCAGCACACATCTCGGCACCTTTTTTGCAGCGGGGGTACTTTGCCGGGCGCTGGCAATCCACCACATATACATACACACGAGCCGGTCGCGGAAGCTTCGACGACAAAAGCAATTAGAGCTCAGGCAGCTGATACTACAAGAAACCATCATCGCGAAACTCGTCAGCAAAGACTGCGATTCAGAGGCCATGCCACCCGCCAGCTCCTCGTTCATGCCATTGAACATCGCTCACGACGTCGTGCCACAATGTATGGACTCATTCACCATTGCCGCGCCGCCGAACACCGATCTGTGGAGGAAGCCACCCTCACGAGACACATCGACCGCCCCGATCCTCTACACGGCGCTGCGCGACCCGTTCCGATCCGCCGAAGTCACAGTGTCAGCAGACTGGAAAATTGAATGGGATCAGGGTGGGCTTGTCATCTTCGCCGGCTCACCGCCAGGACGAATGACCACGCCCGCGCCCGACCTAGAACCCCCGAGCGTCATTTCGCTCTCCCTAGACGACGATAGCGACGATCCGACGAATTCGCAATCACAACCTCGAGGACGACGTAGCCCCCCGCCGCCATACTTCCAGCCCGTGCCCCCGGCCCCATGGGTCAAGGTCGGCCTCGAATTCTCCAACAACACATGCCACGCGACCTCTGTCGTAGCAACGAGTGAAGGCGCAGACTGGGCCCTTTCTCCGCTTTCCTCCCACCACGCGAACCGCTCAGATCTGCGCGTCAAACTTGAACGCATCGGACATGCGCTGTGGCTCTGGTACGAGGACGGACCCCATGGCTGGAGGAAGCTGCGTGAAGTTACTTGGTTCTTCTGGGGCGTCGAGGACAAGGCCGTGCGCGTGGGCGTATATGCGAGTCGGCCAGCGAATTTTGGGTTCAGTATGTATGATCAGAGTCATGGCGCCAACGCGTTTGGGAACAGGAATCTATGTGTAGGTTTTGAAGGTTTGGAGATATTCTGATACGACAGCACAAGCACGCGCCAGCTCGTCTTCACGGCTCTCCATGGTCTGTTCCTGCGTCTGCTTTTCCTGGGCATTTTTTGGCGCGTCTGCTGATTTTTCCCGCCTATTCTTTTTCCTTCGAACATCAATCTTGTTCTTATTGTTATTATCTGTTTGCTTCGGCGTCTTTTGATTTTGCATTAGGGCTTATTTGGTAATCACGCTTCGTACTTGTTCTCAACGGCACTTTCGTTTTCGCCGGTCTTGCGTCTTGCAGACTTCTATGCTTATTTACATGTCTCGGATTACTCATGATGAGGCGGAGACTATTCAGCATTACGTATGTATCTAATAACAACTGTATTTGGTAATCATGCTTGCGATGCGGTGCGATGTAAGCTACGCATGTTTCTCCCCATCTCTCACGTCCTGCACTGGACTGCAGAAGGCTGATGTCACCTTACGAACGCGAAGAGGGATTGTACAGTGGGGCTACATGAGTCACGTCAAGATTGGGTGTGGTGTTTGTTATGTGACTGAACAGCAGATTCTCGCTTCACAGGCACCGAATCAGTGACTCGTGTCGTCTGCGAACGAAGACGTCAAACGACGAGATCATAAACACTGGGGCGCTGCATCGTCAAAAGAAACCAAGGTGGTATGGAGCATTACTTCTAAACAGGCAAATCCTACAGCACCGTCAACGATCCTTGTCCGATCATTCAGCAGCACATAATCATCACGATGCGTTTCCTCCCCGTAGTGACGGCAGCCACCGTGTATATCCTGGGCTCGGCAGTGCATGGAGGAACTCTACCAGATAATCCTGCCACGACGCTCTCACGATTCTTGCATGACGGACCGCCGCCTTCACCCTTTGAAGCACAGTGGGCATCTGCGCAGAGCAGCAAGGCACCAGCGAACCCAGCCACTCCACCGCCCGGGGACTCCATGACCTGCTGGAAAAACGATTGTTTTGGGATCGTCTATAACTTGAATGTAGCGTACGTCGCCGGTGGAAAGCTGGTGGAACCCAGCCCAGGAGATGGGAGCAAAGAACGCTTCCAAAGCACAATTTTCCAAAAAGAGTTATGCGTCGATCGCAAGTACAACGAGTCAGTAATCCCCATTCCTATGCATGGGCTCCACTAACCAAAACACAGTATAAAATTCGAGGAACTGAGTTCTGCATCCAGAGGGTTTGATGCATGCCTCTTTTGCCTCGCCAATGCGGGCATAGAAGTCAAGGACCCCCAAAGCCCTGCAATGACGTTCAAGTGGAAAGTCTGGAACATGTGCCACAGCAAATGGCCGAATGAGTACGAAGTTCTAAACTTGTTGACGCTGTTCATGCGAGCTGGGAGAGCACCGGATACATTCGGCACCAGCCAGCATCTAGAGATGACCAATCAACCTGGTAAAGTCGCTGATAAGTTCACTTGGACAAGCGGGATGAATGATCCTACTGTCATGCCAACTACCACTACTACCACGCCATCTTCCACCCCGACTCCTACATCGACTCCTACGCCGACTCCCACGCCATCATCTACGCCACCTCCCACGTCGTCGTCTACGCCATCCTCTACACCGTCCTCTTCATCCTCTTCTTCACCATCTTCCACAACTCGGACCAGTGCAAAGCCAAAGGGGGATCCATCGCCACCAGACCCGACACCAATACTGGCAGCTTGCTGGGTCTCAGACCCCTGCGCTCAATTCGTCACTGACATAGCCAGCGCCTACAAACTTAGCGGCGACATGAAAGACCCTAACCAGCGCAGCAAAAATGGCACCAGCGACCAAAGCCACGTCTTCCAATCCCACTTCTGCGAAGACAGCGGATACAACGAGTCCGTCCTTTCCCCTTTCCCACACATCTCCAACAACCGTACCGCGTTTGGGAGGTTGCTCGATTCTCTGATGCGATGGTGGCAGGTTGTGACAGCGTCATTTTGCGTTTCAAAATAGACTTGTCACCGTCTGGTCATGGTATTAGATTCTGATATCATCGCATCACACAATCGAGTAACCCCCTGACCGCGTTACGGAAACTAACACCAAGCAGCATAATCTTCGAAGGCCTCGCCGGCCCAGACACGCCCATGTACGCATGCCTCGCATGTTTCGAAAACGCCGGCATCGACACCTCGACCCCCAACACGGCCGCGCAAGACTTCATCTGGAAAGTGCATGATTTCTGCCACACCGACCAACCCAGCTTATACGACCTGCTCGACCACCTGCTCAGCTTCATGGCCGGCCTCGACGCGCCCACGTCCTTGTCCAACATGCCCGCGCAAATCACCGCGCTCGTGCCCTCCCTGCGCGACGACTTCACCTGGACAGACGGCATGAACCGCGCGACCGACGCGCCGGCAAATCCGTGGTGGGAAACCGTCTTGTCGCCCGACGGACCCATCCCAACCGAGTATCTTGCCCAAGTGCCCAGAGACTGGCCGTACACCGAGTACGGCGTCAAGCGCAAATACGGGCCCGTGGCGAGTTGGCCGTTCGTGCGTCCGAATAAGTCGGATCAGACGGTTGCGTGGCTGTTCCATCAGGTGGTGGATAATCCAAGGCCGGTGTATACGCCCGCAGATGTGAAGAGCAGGCTCAATGGGAGTATCTGGAATCCGGGGCTGAGGGATTGGAGACGGGGGTTTGTTTATGATACGGTGACGGTTACGGCGGCCGCGACGGCGAGTGGAGCACAAGCGACGGTTAAGGTTGCGTCGGTGAGAGTGTCTGTGGGTCGGACGATGGTTCCGGTGGCGACGGGAGGGGTGGCGCATGGGGGGTTGAGTGAGGGTTTGCAGACGATGGATGTGGCGACGAGTCAGGCGCCGGAGCAAACGAGGGGGGCGGAGGCGGTTATGAGCAAGTTTGAGGAGTTGGTGGGGGAGTTGGAGGGGGTTGTGAAGGAGGGGAAGGAGAAGTCGAGTACGAAGGGGGTATGATGGCGGGGTCTTTGGTTCAGATGGGGAGCGCCAATGGCATGTGCGTAGGATGAGAGATTGGAGAGGGTCACCAGGGCGTCGGCAAAATTCGTGCCCGCCTTGTATAACGAGAAGGGTTGAAGGGGTAGCCTGTATGTATTCAAAGATTTCTAATAGCATAAGGGAGAGTATCTTAGCGCTACGTACATATTCAGGCTCCTCTAAGCTTATAATAAGCATATGTTTAAAGACTGTTAGCTTGTATCGCGGATGTAAAGAGCGGGCAGCAACTTTTCAAAGAGGCGTTTTGTTGAGGGACTTTCGAAGCGAGGTCGGCACATACGTGTTTGCGGGTGGAGTTTTGAGAGGATCCAAAGGACGTGGGTTTTGATTGCAGAGAGTAATTACTAGAGATAGAAGACGATGAGGTCTTTAATAGATAGTGGCTGGAGATTCTGTCTCTATGCTGCATCTCCTGCGTACTTTGATTATGCAAATTGTATGGTCGAAGTTGTTGCTGAGTGTGTCACTCATAGATAGAACACACTGCACACATCCTCAGAACAACATAGTAGTTGATATAAAGACAAGGAATAGGCATGAATTGTAATAGGTTGCACTATTGAAACGTTTTGAAAAGAGTGTATATAAGTGTTATGGGCCAAAGGACACGGCACATATTCTTACCTCATTTGAATAAAGGCAACATGTCTGGTAACCTTCGGCCGTTTTGGAAATTTTCACAGGAAGAATGGAGTTATGAATGGGTATGGTATCGGCCGCGCGAGTTTATGACATCGGGATGAGAAGCTTCATACATGCGCGATGGTGTTACTAGATTTTCCTCGCTTGATCGATTTAAACGACACTCGGAAACAAAATTTCTCTCGGATATTGCATGATCTTAAATCATGGTTCCATGTATTACTGCACATTCAGAGCCTTTTCTCAAATGACGCTGTAGTCCTATTTCGTATTCCAGTGCCAAAAGACAACACAAACCACACATAATATGGATTTCCATGCATTTTGGCTGTAGCAGATCATATGCTTGTTAGGCATTTTTTTGGAGATCAGGAACTTAATTATAGTAAAAGGCAAGAAACAGAAGAGCAGATTGAAGGGTTTAAGTAGATTTACGCTTGCTGCTGTGGTAAGCTCCACGCTGAGAGATCTCATAAGTTTTAAACCGACACATTCAGCTCATATAACCACATGTCGCTATCTTTAGTTCCTCAAGATTCCTTCAACATTACTGTTCGTTCTTTACAATCTCGTTTTGTAACAAGTCCCTTAGGGAAGGCATAGAAGGAATTCTACTGTGTAACAGCTATATCATAGTGCCACGAAATTCGCAATTCGACAGATTCAACCGATTCGGTGGTCAAAGTACATGGATTCAGAGCCTGATACTTTGAAACACTTCACAAACCTCAGAAAATCCCATGCCTTGTATTTTGGCACCAACATGCTGGAACATGTCAAGTTCATGCGACCATTTTCAAGAATACTCAGTTCTACGACCTCATGAGCTCGGATGTCTCTTTTTCGGACCAGAAATAGACACGAGGCGTCGAGACAAGCTTTGAATGTCAGAATATCTGAAATCCATGCGGGGCGTAGAGTTGGGCGACGCGACGGGATTTATAGCATGATGCCAACAAACGGACTTCATATTTACCAGTGACGAGAGAACTACTGCTACATAGGTCAAATCATAGCTTCTCACTTCCGTCAAATCCGGCCGCGCAAATCATGCACCGATGATTGCCATCTTCCCTCCTCTTTCCCCCGAAGCCACGCGCATCCCTCCTCTTTCTCGCCATCTGGTCCATACCCACGCTCGCCGATCCACCAATCACCTCACACCAGATCTGCACGTCATCCTGTAAGTGACCGTTGACAATCACGCACCCCTTCGGTCCTCGTGCATATGCATCTTCTACAACCCACATTGAACCATCCTCGTCGTACAACATTTAATTTGCATGCATGAATCCTCCAACTCAGTCCTGGGAAAAGATTTCCCACCCTAGATGTGAGCAGATGTCTATGGAACCACAAATTAAAAACAATCCGTCCGTCCATTCATATAGGTACATGTAGACAAACAACACGGCACAGCCGACACCCCTGTGATTGCGCAATGCGGGGAACGGCCCGATTGTAGCTTAGCCTCACAAACACCCATGTCTGACCGTTGAATGCACACATCCACATCCCGACCCACACAACTTCAAACTCGGGGCGAGTGTGATGCCCGTTTCGGTCACGTATCGGCCGAATCTTCTCGACCAGTTCTGGAAAACGAGCGGTGATCATTGCTTGTTGTGGACTTCAATTTGAATGAGCATCGTCACACCACCTTTCTTGTGAGATTAGGTCTGCGAAGTTGGTGCGTGATGCACATCATGCAGTCTGACAGACTCGCTCGCTGCAGTGTCATCCTGCACCCCACTCTTCGCCCGACTGTGATATTGATACCCGGCTCCAGTCTTGCTCCTATGTCGCTGGCTCGAGGACAATAGCGCTTTTAGCGATGGGATCGAAGCGCAAAGAATGCCGACGTTGACTTCAACCATGCTCCATAAATTGATCGGCACGCTGTTGAAGAATGGGTCGCTGGACTCGGTGTATAAGCGTATGGCATGGAGACGTACGACGGATGCGATAGTGCTGAATACGCCGATACTGAATATGCCGACTAGAGCAGCTTTTTCGCGGGTGGGGCGTTGGACTTTGAGGAGGGTGGTTATGGGAAGAATAAGGATCCATATATCGATTGCAATGTTGATTGAGCTTGTTGCTGTGTGATGTTAGCATGATGGAGGTTTTGAATGATGGTACTTCGCACCGTAGAAGAGCGCTGTGGCGTCGATACTACACGTTCCTGGCGCCGTACCGTTCAAGTCCCAGAATTTATGGAGCGGAATGCATTGCAAAAGGGTGCAGATAATGCAGATGGAACAGAACGTTGCTAAGAAGCCAATGGTGCCTTTGCTGAGCACTTCAAGTCGCTTTCGCGCAGCTGTCTAGCCCATTAGTCTTGCTTTGCTAAGACGAGCAATAGACGTACCGATGCGAAGGTAGAAGAACAGTATAGAGATCTTGATGGTGTTTATGACGAGGTAGTAAATGACCTGTATGGCAAGTGTAGTCTGCACTTGTTTCCTCATCTGTGTTGGTGATAGCACTGCGCCACTCAAGCCGAGACCATTGTCTTTCAACACGATAATGGCAACGAAGTATCCGATGATCAATACCTGCTTGTGTAAGCTAGCTTCGTTCGTGCTTCGACGACCGGTTTACCAGAGCTACTAGCATAGCGTAGTCATCATGACCAAAATTTCGCACGATAATAGCACGGGTATACGTCCGGAGTGTAACGATAATCGCTAGAGGATTGTAACCCATAGAACCATGATTGGAGACGCAAGAGCTAAAGCCGATATCACAAAGAGTAGTAAATCCGTGTAAGCCTGTGGGGCTCCGCGAGTCAATTTGCTAAACGTTACAGAAGGCGATGGCAATGCATGGTAGTATTTTGGAATATGCAAAACACGCTCCGATCGTAGCGCATCTTCTGAAGGCCGTGGAATTGTTGCAGCGAGTATAGAGGACTCGCATAATTGGGGCACAGAGGTATGCATCAGATGTGGATTGGAAATCTAGTTGGGGAGAAGCAAGGAATAAGGAATATCTGCCTGTCGTCGCATTCGTACTCATCCAGCCCTTTCATGACAGTTTCCAGCGCTTAGCATATTCTATGCCTTCAGCTAGACTGCCAACTCTTGCATCGATCGCATAACCTTCCTTTTCAAACTTCATACACACATCCCAAAGGTCGTTCAATGGTACGTGGAAAGTCTCGATGAACTCGCTGTCTTCAAGCTTTGGCTTGGGATGTTGGTTCCCCGGGAGCGAAAGATCGACCGTGACGTGTATCATTCGCAGATTGGTGTTGCAAAATCCTGGGTCTGTTGGAAGTTAATGATCTGCATAGGAGAAGGGCTGTCTTTATCAACCGTTCCACTAGCCGCCGAAAGATCTCGATGAGGTTCGAAATCGTCGCAATGACCATAACAGTAGGAAGATATCGAGTTTGGTTTTTTCCAAGACTCTAGACTGTCGATATCTACAGAGTCGAACAGGCGATAGTGGATAAGGCCATACAAAACATGGAGGACTGTCATGGCAATCGTGTGGAGCAGAGAGGACTGCCAGGAAATATCAGCAAGCAAACTCACCATTGAACATCACAGGACCAACGTCGAATGACTTGTCCTTGACCACCTCGCCCACGTATCCAGTCTCTTCCTTTAACTCCCGTAGAGCACATGCTTCAGGTGTCTCGCCTGGGTCCATCAAGCCAGCGGGCACCTCGATGACAGTCTGATCAACTGGAGCTCGCCATTGCTTCTGGAGCAGGATGCGCGGTTCATCGTTGGGCTTTGCAGGATCGTGAAGAATCGCCGCAACGCCGACAGCATCGATTTCACTTCCCTTCGGACGGGTGAGGCGCTCTGCCGTCTCCCAAGTGCGCTCAACTCCTTCGGGGTCGGTGTAGGTGATTCTGCCTGCAATCAATCATGTGCTCCGAGCAAAAACAAAGAGGTGCGAGTCTGGCCAGTGGAAAGGATCAGCCGCTTGCGTACTTCTTCATAGTCATCCATTTGGCATCTGTAGTGTCCTAGAATGGCTTAGCCCATCTGTCACCCGCAAGCCGGCTGACAACTGACCAATCGCTCGGTCTTGATGACCTTGGATTTGTTGGACGAATTGTTAGTCGTAGCCATCTTGTTCTGGTGATACCGTACAGGTGCAGGGGGACGTATTGTGGTAGAAGGTGGGGGGCAGAAAACTGATGACGACAAAGATCGTGACATCGCGCCAAGCCCTCAACTCTATTGCGGCTGCCTTCTCTCACCGTCGCTCTCCCACTTCGACGCAGACCGCAGTTGCGCCCATGCGGCCATCCTCTGCCGCTAATGGGCGCCCTTTCTTATCGCGTTGGACCAAAATCTAAAGACTATTGTTCGAAGCGAACTCAGCTTCCTCCAATTCGTAAACTACACCAGCCGCCGCCATTGCAGAAGCTAACGACGAAGCTTCAATTTCCGTCCACCATCTTTTTGCGCAAGGTTTTTTTGCAACTTCTCCGGTCCGACTTGGACATTGAAAACCGAATCTCCGAGTATTGAGTATTGAGCAAAACAATAAATAATTAACGAGAGCATACCTAGTCTGCTTTCGAATCGGAAGGGCAAGATCGACGCTCGGAACTTAACTTCATGCAAACAATCCACCCTGTAATGGTCACCAGTTCCGTGGCGTACGGGATTGTCGCCCTTTCCCGTCATCTTCATAGTCTCTCGGGTCGAAGCTCGCAATCGATAGTCATAATAACCCGTGCAGAAACCTAATCCGTCTTCGCGAGCATGGCGAACACGAGGGTTTGGACAATTGTAATTTCCCTTGTATACCAGCACCTCCTATCCGCACGAGTAGCGACCGCCACCTAACCTGAGGCGTTGTCGCTATGACTCGGCACACGCCGGTCCGCGCATGACGATGGAGTCGTGACAAGCGGAGACATGCCCACCGCTAGAGATTTGCTGAGTCGAATGCGCAATGGTACGCCGTATAGGCGGTCGTCTCTAGCAGGATCTAGGCTCAAGCCATTCTGCTATGAACAAAGGGATGGATCATGAGCCCAGGAGAGCAGCTGTTCGACGCTTTTCCGGTACTTACTTTGAGCCCGCGACCTGACGACCATCGCCCAGCAAAGGGTCTAGCCGCTCCGACCGACCAAGCGTGATGGCTGCACGGTGCTCCAACACGGGAACACGTTCGAATTCGCTTGCTCCTAAGCGAGCGTGTCCAGTTTCGTTCCGGCGGAGTTCTGCCGGTTCCATCTGCCGGTTCCAACGTGGTGAAACACTTGCTATGCTTGTCAGACGTTGCCAATAGATCCATCGGTGCATGTGCGTGGCAGCGCACGTGAAACCCGTGTCACCTTCATCAACTCAATGTCGACTTCATGACACTCGCAACCAACAAACAAGATGCCATCAAGTATTCGCAAATTCGAATTCATTGTTATTGTCCAACTGTAGGGAAGCCACAGGGATGGGCGGGTGGGTCGCTCTCGGGACGTGTGGCTTGCGCAGGCGAAAAAGAACCATCATCCCCGTGCCAGATCCATCGGGCTGAAAGAAGCGCTGCGCTGGATCCAACTGGTGCGCTTGGCATTACCTGCTCGGGTTACGCGCCTGATATTTTCCCCTGCCAAGCTTCCAATAGTGGACTGCCGGATCTGTGTGGTCTAACGCCTGTCCTGTTCCTCTGGGCGTCCCCGCCCGGGTTCAGGGGTAGGACGGGACGAAGAGCGAATCATGCCTGATCAGCATCAACATGGCATCAGTCAGTTTTGAAGGCGGTGGCAATTGTTCCGTCCTGCGAGAGCGAGGACATGTGCTTGCTGGTCGAGAAAACAATTGTCTTTGATCGGCAGCTTGAGCGTTGCATGTCTTACAGCAGCAGATATCACAGCAACAGAACAGGTGCCGGCCCACGATCTCTGAAACGCAAACATGACTTTCCACATTCTTCCAGCACCGACGCAGGAGCAGGGCTCGCTCTCATGGGTAGGCCCGGATCCACGCTTTCAAACGGGGCCATCACTAGATGAGCTAAAGCATCCTAAATAGTCTGCCTTTTCGAGCACCGTGCAAAGCAAGCCATGCTTTCATTGGATTCTGGCCTCGCTACGTATCCTAGCAGCGTGATCCAGGCCGTCATCCGCTTTTAGATCCAGAGTAAATGTGCCGAGTATAGGCATGGCGCCAGACTCGGGCAGGCAGTGCGCGCCTGCTAGAAGCAAGGTCTTTTACCTCTTGCTCCTCGCACCGAAGTCTCACTCCTTGTTCCAGGTGCTTGCACTTTACAGTCGTCACTCGCAGTGTGATATTTCACACGTCCTCTCGTTAGCAGCATATTGCCTTGCTCCATCTACATTACGACCCCGTGTTCCAATCATTTTTGCCTATTTACGACTTTCCCAACCAGGAATACCCACATCACCTTCTCGGATCAACAGAAAAACCATTGAAACTGTTTACAGCTCGCTATATTCGATCGCCAGGACGCCAACTGCCCTGTAATTCTACCCATTCACACACACCTACACCAAAGGACCACTTCGTTGAAGGGAATTTGCATTTAATTTGAGCTGGCTCACTTCAGTCTGCCACAACAATGTCTACTTCTCAAGCAGATTCAAGCAACTGGTTCGGGAGCCTACAACTGGCATACAAGTACATGTAAGGGCTCCGTCAGAGCTAGTCGACTTGAAGCTAATGACTCAGTGTTGTATTTTGTGGACTGCTTGTACTCGTCTTTGTAGCCGGTCTTATTAAGGTCTTCTTCGTCCGCAGAAAGTTAGTATCCATGTTCCTTGCCAAAGTATCTTCAACTGACAAATTTGGTAGATTGAAACAGCTTGTGAAGAAGCAGGAGCTAGAGGCTGGACCAAAAGAAGACACTGTAGGACTCACTCTCAACCAACGCGAGAAAGATGAAGGAGATCTCTTCGGTATTCGCGCCATCGAGGCAGGATTCTACGCCGGTGTGGCTCAATCACGACCCACTTCGAGGGCGGGGTCCGTTGTTGGCCAGCGCACCATGAGCACCAGCACACTTGTAGGAGGAAGTGTGAACTCGCCATTGATGAAAGGGCATTCCGCCAACACGAGTGTAATGAGCTTGCACCTGGGCAGCCAAAATGACTCCCGACGCAACTCTCCTCCGACCTCGAAGCTACGACCATCCGAAGCTGAGTTAACTGGCAAACATGGAGCAGTCGACATGTCTCTCCAAGTCCCTCCTTCCCCCGGTCACAGCCGCCAGCCATCTCCTACTTTCGGTGGATCGGATGACGGCGATAGCGACGGCATCAACACCCCCCGTAGCCCTTCTCCCCGTTCCCACGCACCAGCTCCCATCATCCCAATGCCCGAAGCCCTCCAGGTCACGTACCATGACGGTCAAGAGACCGCTCGCTCGCAGATGGCCTCGTACTACAACTCGCCTCTCCAATCACCTACCCCTCCCCACCCCGGCGCCCCTCCAGCATCCCGACTTCCCACTCTGCCATCGACTGCCATGCGCAAAGAGTCGCGTTCCCCATCACCAGAGTCATATCAACCCCGCGGACGAGTAGAGCACCCGAGTAGGTAGAGACTTTTCCCCTGGTGCGTTTTGTATGTTTAGCATTTAATGAACTACATATGATGCAGCCATATCCTGACTTTTCTTCTCAAGCTTCTAAGGTTACACAAGCACCGAGTGCACAGCCAACATCACTGGCACCGACTCATACGCGTGATAGCAGTGCCAGTCTGTACAGCCAAACGCGACTCAGCACCTTCGACGCATACCAGGCATACCAGAAACAAGCAGGCCGCTCGACCTCGGCCGCATCCAACGACAGGTACAATTTCTCCTCGAGCGACGATTCAAGAAGCACTTCGGTAGCGATGAAGGACGGCGACCGTCGACCCAGCCACCCTGACTCTTCACTCTCCGCACCCTCGTACAAACCCGAGACTCGCCTCAGCCTCGCGCCCACTGCACAAGACTCAACGCGGCTGAGCATCGCGCCCAACGGACAAGAGCAGAGGCTCAGCGAGTTCTATGAAGCGTACTACCGCAATTCGCAGATGCAGCCGATTCAACTAGTGGATGCGAAGCGTATTGTTGGACGGCATAGCACGATTGTAGAGGTCGAGACGCCGCTGGCGAGTCCGATGTTCCCGAAGGAGGGCGGGCATGCGAAGCCTGGTGCAGCGTTCTGAGAAGGACGTAGTCTACTGCGTAGTGTGGACGTTAGATCTGGGTAGAGAGTGGTGGCTGAGATGCAATGCTGACGTGGGGTGGGAAGGGAGCGATCTCCCGCGTGCCGTGTTTTGGTGGCTGATCAACACGATTTCGTCTCGGCAAAGTTTCCCTTTTTCTATAACGATTGGGCGGATTTTTTTCCTCTTTCGCATGGATGAAGGTTTGGAGGCACACGCTTTTCTTTTTCGGACGCGCGCAAGCAAAATGCTACGATGCATGCGGCTGGGAAACTTTGTACGATGGGATGACGACGACTCTCCCTTTTTTCTTTTACTGTCGCTTACTTATACCTTTACTTGTACTTATTTTCTAATTTCTAGTATACATATGTGGGGGTGGGGGTGGGGGTGAAGGGGGGGGGAAACGGGTCATGAGAGCGAGACATGAATCGAATCAAAGACTTTTGAATAAAGGACGAGCGCATCAAAGACTTCTGAACAAGGGATGAGCGCATTGCGAGTTGTGAGTTCCGCGGAGGATTCCGTCGATTGCGTACAAGAGCAACATGATATGCGCTGCAGCTCGCAGACGGTCAAGACGCTTCTGCACATGCATCACCTCCGGACATGTGAATTTGGCGCAGCAGCAAACATGGTTCGACGAGGGTGCGATTTCGGCATGAAATGATGCTCAGGTGATGCGGGTGATTGGGCGGCGACGCGGCGTACCCCTGGCAGAAAAGGCTCACCGCCACGTGATTGGGGCGGCGCATGATGCTCTGAAGCCCGCAAGCTCGCATTCCTCTACTATCGACTACTTAATACACACCACAACCGCACGTCTGTCCATGATGCTCACCATGTTTTCCGGCACCAAGATTGCGGAAATGCCGCCGATGTCGTCACAACTCCGGCCTCCACATCTGCGCAATCGCGGCACGTCGACGTCTGTGCCCACCACCAACCCGGAGACAATAAACACCACAGACGCACAGGAGAGGCGGCGGCTAGAACACCACGAGGCGGATGTCGTCATTGTCGGCGCTGGCATTGTCGGGTGCGCGGCGGCGGTGGCGTTTGGCAAGCAGGGCCGAAGCGTCTTGTTGCTGGAGAAGAGCTTGAAGGAGCCGGACAGGATTGTGGGGGAGCTGTTGCAGCCCGGGGGTGTGAATGCGCTGGAGAAGCTGGGCATGAAGGGTGTGTATACCCAATTGTGGCTGTGAAATGGGTGGTTACTAATACGACGTCACAGACTGCCTCGAAGACATCGATGCGATCCCCTGCTACGGCTACCAAGTCTCGTACCACCGCGAACCCGTCCGCATTGCCTACCCCAACAACCTCGTCGAATCAGACCCCTCCAAGCCGCCAGAGGGCCGCTCCTTCCACCATGGCCGCTTCATATCTAAGCTGCGCGCAAAGGCCCGCGCCACGCCAAACGTCACAGTCGTCGAGACCACCGTCACCGACATGGTCAAGAGCGAGTACAACAACCAGGTCCTGGGCGTAGAGAGCGAGACGGCCGGGAACAAAGACTACTACTTCGGCGCCGTGACGCTGGTGGCAGACGGCTATGCCTCAAAGTTCCGCAAGGAGTACATCTCCCAGCAGCCCCAAGTCCGCAGCAAGTTCTGGGGCCTGGAACTCATCGACGCCGAGCTCCCCATGCCGAACCACGGCCACGTGATCCTGACCGACGCACCCCCGATCCTCATCTACCAAATCGGCACCCACGAGACGCGCATCCTCGTCGACATCCCCGACGGCCTACCCAGCGCCAGCCTCAAAGCCGGCGGCATAAAGAACCACATGCTCAACGTCGCCCTGCCCAACCTGCCCGAGTGCGTGCAACCCTCGTTCCGCCGCGCCATCGAAGCCGGAAAACTGCGCTCCATGCCCAACTCCTTCCTGCCCCCGCAGACGCAGAAAACCCCAGGCCTGATCATTCTCGGCGACGCAATGAACATGCGCCACCCCCTCACCGGCGGCGGCATGACCGTCGGCTTCAACGACGTCGTCACGCTGTCCACCATGCTCTCCCCGGCAAACGTCCCGAGTCTCGAAGACACGTCCGCCGTGCTCGCCGCCATGTCGCGATTCCACTGGGCGCGCAAATCCGGCTCCAGCGTCATCAACATCCTCGCCATGGCGCTGTACTCCCTCTTTGCAGCGAACAACCCGCAGGTCGAAGCTCTCAAGAACGGCTGCTTTAGGTATTTCCAGCTCGGCGGGAAACACATCAGCGAGCCGGCCGGTTTACTGAGTGGTTTGATTAAGAACCCGCTAGTACTCGTTTATCACTTTTTCAGCGTGGCGTTTTATGCGGTTTGGTGTCGGCTCAAGGAGGAAAGCGTGTGGAAGGCGCCGTATGTGGTGACGGTCGAGAGCGCGATGATTGTGTGGGCGGCGGCGTGTGTCATTGGGCCGTATTTAGTCTGGGAGGTTAGCCGGTAGTTATGGCGAGGAGAGATAGAGAGGGTAGGGGTGCTGTATATATTTCATGATGATGGGACATAGGGCATGGTGTGGCGTTTGAATATGGGCATATATGTGCATAGAAGAGAAGATGCGGTCTTTTAGGATCGCGAGAGGTAATGATAATTTGAATACTTTAGGTATGCATATGAGTGGGTTCGATGGTGCACATGTGAGCACGCGTGTGCACGTGGGATGTAGAGGTAGGCGCGACTTCCTGACTTCTCCTCGTTAACATCTCCGTGCGAATTACTTTCGTCTCATCCCGCCAGGCATCTTCGTCTACAGTAATCATCTCACTTCCAATAGCTTGTTGACAAATGCATATAAACAGTCGACAAGACACGTGATGTGCGATCTTCGCAGTGCAGGTGGCTTCGGTGCAGTCAACGACGAGGCGCCTTGACGACACATGAGCACAGAATCACCCAACCGTACCAGCTTTCAATATTCCGCCATCGCCTCTTAGGAAAAACAAAGAACTCAGACAATGGACGGCATTGTTTTCCCTTCGAGGCAACTCTCTCCGCATTGTTGTCAAGCAGGACAACGACATTGTGCAGCACATGCAAACAAAGACGCGCTCCAGAAACATGACTGCTCAAAAGCAGGTACATGGCGCGTGTCTTCGGACGGCCTGCGTCCAAGACACAAGTCTCACAACGATCTACAAGCCGCATATACACACCCTCTACAAGATATTCTCACTGGTTTCACTAGCGTCTACTCACGAAAATGGCCCATCCGATAGCAAACAACACCCCTCTCCCTGCCTACATGGTTCAGCAGGACTTGATCTATAAATTTAGCAGAGAGGATCAGGACTATTACGATGCTCTATCAGATGCTGATAAGGCAGCTTTCCGACTCTACTCAGTTGGGTTGAGGCTGGACGTCAATTCAGAGCCACAAAATAATGGAAACCCACGAGAAAAAAGACGTTTTCATTGGTCTCAATGTAAGGTCTTCGGCGCCCCCTTCATCCATGTCTTGCTAACAGTCATGTAGACGTGCAGGTAAATCTTCAAGATCATGAGCACATCTGGTTAAGTAGAGCCCAGCGAGGTTCATCAGTGCCAGCTTTTATGGAAGCTGGAGCAGAAGAGGGTGATCCGCGACTAGCCCGGCAGAACTACGAGCTCAGTGCCGTAATACAGAAACATCATGATTCTATCCCCGTAGCCAACGTAGCCGAACGGAGGAATTTTCGAAACTACGCTATTGGTCGGACTGTGGCGACTGGTAGAGCCAACAATAGTGGTAGGTAGATACTAATATTGAGAAGAAGCTCATGCTAACGTGTACAGCCACCCTCGAGGCTGAGATTATAACGAACTGGGCTGCACAAGTTGCCGAGGATCTCACACTATACCAAACTATCGGACACGACTGGAACCGTAGATACATGTGGGAAGCATACCCGGCTCCTCGCACGGCATCAACGAATTCGGGATCATCAAATACGGGATCAACAAAGGATCATGTTTGCAGGATAGATTCGCCAGGTGACTCCCCGCGCGCAACCACCAACGACGTGCTCGCGGTGCGAAATCAGAAAATCGGCCGAGATCATCGCCTCTGGAGATACGAAAAGACTATCTATCGCAACCCGCACCATCAACTTGAGCCTCCGTATAGTCATCTAGCGTACCAAAGAGTGGTGCATTTGTTTGTCAGCGTCGATGAGTATGGACAAGTCGTAGATGTAAGTGCTTAGGCCCACACTACTCGTTAACTACTAATGTTTTTCCAAAGCGTATGGCTGTCAAGGTTCAAGGAGAACACACTCTGGGGGGTGTACGAGACTTCGTACGGGCGGAACATAATATCCAGGCCTCTCTTCATGCTTGCGACAATGTTTTGAAGACACGAGGTTGGTCTCATAGACGACGAGACGGTTATCCTCCACACCTTGGCTACCTTTATCTGGACTGGGCGCCACACGGCAGCTTGCACGACTTGATAGACAGTGCTCGAGAGAGAACGCCTGAGTAAGTACATCAATTGCTATCACAATAGACAAGCAGCTAATAACGCAAAGAAAACGCCAATTTCCAGAGCCAATGCTTTGGCTCATATTCCGCGGCCTTGCCGAATGTCTGCATATGATGTATACAGGTCGCACAGTCGCCCACAACGAGCCTACATTCGCCAACAAGGGAATGAGGAATGCGAACCTACCCAGAGCTGCTGGCTGGCAATCCCTCACGAACGTGGACATCAAGACTCGAAACGTCGTCATTGGCCTCCCAACACCCGACTGGTATCCCTCCTACAAGACAGCGCTGATGATCGATTTTGGCCATACGGCACACAACATGTATCCAAATAGAGTCTCAAAATTGGGAAGTATAAGGCCCGTGAGGTATAAGGGCATTGGAACTGCAGGCTGCCGCCCTCCAGTAAGTCATCAAACGCGGCAAACCTACCTTGCCATCATATGCTAACTCTCTCCAAGGAGCAATTCCAGCCCCCACCCCTCAAATATCGTAGTACCCCCATCGACGTCCGCGCTTCCATTTGGAACTTGGGGAAAATAATCTTCGAGTTAATGAACCAACGACACCACAGTGTCGACCAACCGATTCACAACTTCATGCCCAGCAAAAAAGGTTTCCGCTACTGGCCCGAACTCAACACCCTCGTACAACGATGTCTCGCCAGCGACCCAGACACCCGCCCCCAACTGAACGAAATCCTCTGGGCCACAGCCGACGGCCTGAAAAAATGGGAGCAAAACGCCATGAACGTCTCGGGCCCGGACGTGCCCGCCGCCATGCTCTGGGAATGGAAGAAAGAAGACTTCGCAATGGGCGAGCGCGTGCCGAAGCGCTGGCGCTGGGAAGACAAGAAGCGCCCAGGCCACGACGACAGTTCGAGCGAGGATCTAGACGGCCCGCGGGACATGTGGCAGGTGCACAGCGAGGACGAATTCGGCGACGAGAGTTATCAGCCGAGTACGGAAGAGCAGGTTCTGGAGCGGGCAAGGAGGGGCAGAAGACATCCTGACGATCCGATCGTGCATGTACGGCCAATGAGTAGTGATGAGAGTGATGACGACTTTGGCGCGGAGAATTATCGGCCGAGCACGTCGGCGCATGTTACCAAGGAGATTGAGGAGGCGAGGCGGAGGAAGAAGGGCCTTGGACTTGTTGATGCGCCGGGAACTGGACCTGTTGCTGCAACTATTGCCGCTAAGCATGGACTAGGTGCGTCGGGGGTGAAGAGGAAATCCAGTGGGGATGGCAGAGGCAGTTCGAAGAGGAGTAGGTAGGTAAGTAAATTCAGCTAGGTTCAATTTTGTACGGTTCGGATATTTCAAATGTTTAATCCCTATTGCCATCTGTCTGATCAAACGGCTTGCGATGTCTGCCCCCCCCTTGCGTGATGAGAGTCCTGCGATTCGTTCAATTATGTAGGCCCTGAACTGAATATTCTATCGCGAAAAGAAAACCCGTCTCGGGCGATAGGTTGTGTAAAACAGCGTTGGCTAAAAACTCCTGGTCCGCGGACGCGAGGGCCGGAGGTAAGACATAGGCTGATCCTTGCGAATAGCAAACGAAGACACGTCAAGGTTAGTTTTCGGAAACTGGTTTTGAATAAGACATTTTATGGATATTGACTTGTTGTACTGTGACGAGAGTCGTCCAGTGTGCGGTCTTTGCACGGTGTCGGATCGGGTTTGCAGCTACCTAGGTATGCATCTCCAGCGCAGGAGCACAAATCCGTCGATGCTGCTCCGAGCCCGCGCGAACAGTGCGTCGATTCATCTGCGACTCGTGGAAATGCCTCTGCAACCAACTTGCCCTTGACGCCATCATCTCCGACCAACACTCCAGGCCCTTCGCTCCTCCAGAACCCAAGCTGCGACGCTGCGGTGAATCTCGACCACATGGATCTACTCATCCACGTGACGCAAGACAGCGATGTGTTCAATCTCAGTACTAGTCCCGATAGTTACTATCCTTCCAGTGTCCGTCTTGGTCTTCGAGAAGCCAACAAACCCCCATATCTGCTCCACGCGATCTCGCTCTTCAATGCTACATGGACCGCGGTTGATGAGTCGAATTGCGTTGCAGCATTGCTCTTTTCGTCGGTTCTCGGCCCCCATATCCTGGCGGAGACATTGTGCAGACGACATCCTGGCGGTTTGGATGCGTTCATCGAGCATTACGTGCAGTGCATCAACATGCATCGCGGAATCTTCGTGATAGCTAACTCGGCGGGGCCGCTGCTCATGCAGTCGGAACTAGAGCCCCTGCTATCCATGAGCCGCGCATTCACGTCGCGAGAACCGGTAGGAAAGGAATGTCATTCCTTGCATCATCTCATTGATAGATCACCCGATTTGTCTGAAGAAGAGAAAGTGGCGACGCGCGCGGCGATCAAGTATCTGCAGCGCGGTTTTGATGCGAGGGATGGAGAGATGGATTCTCGTCAGAGCCAGCACCAGATGATCTACAACTGGGCGATGCTAGTGCCTCCAAAGTTTACCGCATTGCTCGAGAGCAAAAGACCAGAGGCGTTGGTCGTCATGGCGTATGATGCGGTGCTCTTGCATCGCGGCAAGGACCTGTGGCAGGTTGGCGAGGCTGGCGGGTACATTTTTGAGCTCATTTGGAATTACCTCGGACCTGTGTGGGAGTAATTCCTGGAATATCCTCGAGGAAAAATCGCGGGTGAAGCATGATTCATTCATCCGAATCGCTTCCCTCCAGTCCAAGATCCTCCCACGTCAATCGCCCCGTAAACGCCTCCTTCCCCCCTCCCCATTCACCCTGCGGCACTATGAAATTATCCTTCGCCAGATGCTTCACATCTTCCGGATACTACAGCCCGTTATCCTTCAGTAGCTTCTCCACCGCCTTGCTCCTCCTGCACAGTTCTTGATGTCCATGCTGCATAGGATAGCCTACGCGAATGTCTCAACTCACACG
>Ga0265780_10002142_pt1 | contig 27151 bp, 30 predicted proteins | sample P1T30metagenome_FD_192432 | JGI IMG/M metagenome (GOLD analysis project Ga0265780, IMG submission 192432) | Plant litter microbial communities from East Loma Ridge, Irvine, California - P1 T30 | ecosystem: Environmental > Terrestrial > Plant litter > Unclassified | place: USA: California...
CATTACCCCCAGCCCGCCGTTGCCAGATGCTCACATCGTCGACGAAATCCAAATCATTGCTCAACAAGAACGCACCAGTAGCACCGCCAAGACCTTTATACATGGAGACGTAGACGCTGTCGAACAGCGCCCCAAGGTCCGCGAACGACTTGCCAGCAGTAGCTTGATAATACGGCTCGATCTCCCAGAGACGCGCTCCATCCATGTGAAGAGCAACAGAGGCGTTACTACAAGCAGCGCTGATTTGCTCGAGCTGCTCGAACGTGTATGTCTCGCACAAGCAGACGCGACTTGGGATTTCTAGAATCACGACGGCTGGGCGCTCGGTTTCGGGCAGGTTTAGAACCTCCTGGATTTCTTCGATAGTTGGGAGCTCGTTCGGGACACTGCCGAGTAGCACGCGATCTAGGTGGTAAAGCTCCCGGTACGCCCTGTTCTCGGCGACCTCTGAATGACACGAGGTGTGCCGTGCTGCGATATTCTTGTTTGCTTTGTCGCAGTGGACCTTGGCTGCGGCAAGCTGCGCCTGTACGCCGGTGATGAAGAAGAGGCCATGCTCCTTACTGAGGAGCTTGGCAATGCGTGTCTCGAAGTGCGCTTTGCTCACACTCGTGCCGTAAAAGTCGCCGTCGATAGGCGTTTCTTAAATACATAGTGTGTCGCCACGCGCCTTGATAGTCTCTTCTCCGATCGTTCTGACGAGGTATTGCCGGGGATCATTCACATACTCGGCGGTTCTTGCAAGCTTAAGGGCGATGTGTTCGTCGGCCTCAAACATGCATAGCCGGGTAAGCCTGGGCTCTTTTGTGGGTGTTTCAACGCTTTCTGTACCAGTGACCGGAACGACATCGCTGGGGGAAACATCGTTCATTTTTGTCTTGGAGCTCCTTCGTGCTTCCTTTGGGGGCGTCTTCTTTCTCGTGTTTCACGATCTCAATTTTTTGTACCAGTAGCAGCTCCACTTGCATATTAGTATGTTCTACGATCATTACGTGCTGTCTTGTGGCCTACGAATGGCGCTCACCGTGGCTTTTAATGTGATTCAAAGCTCACTAGTTTGCCTGCAGCATGCTAAGCCTGTCACAGCCTAGGTTAGGTCCACCTCCACGAAGCTTATCCAACGCAAATCGGGTATTGGCTAATCATCCGCACTTGAGATAAGAATACTTCTCTTAGCTTGTTGCATTGGCAGCCTTAAATGTTTGGAAGAGGAAGGTGGAGGAATATTGCTGGGAGGTTGACGCGGCTTTTTGGCAGAATGGATGGGTTCGAGTCATTAACAGCGACTCACTTCCTACATGCAGCCGCTGTGCTCGCTTGGAGTCGCACGCTCCGTTTGCCATACCATTAATACAAACAAATGACGTCACAGGATACATATTACCCTTCGAACATAGCCGAAACATTCCACGGCTTAGCATAAGTAAGTTTATACTACTTCTATGCAGACTATGTGTTTTTGCAATGCACCTTACCTATGGTATGGTGCAAACACAGCCAAGCAGTAAGAAAGAAGTCAGAGAATCTCATACCCAGCGTCTGCAAGAGCTATTGCGATACTGATACCCAATAAGCCTCTGACCATTCAAACAAGCTTTGACTCTTTAGCTTAGCTCAAAGCTTGATCCTTACACGTAACAGCGGCTCAGTCGGCACCGGCCATTCGCGCTCAAGCCGTTGAACATCTAGTGCTTGCGGAGCTCCGACGGTGCAGTTTCGCATGATTTTCGCTCTTTTTTAATAGAGCGACGGAGCTTGAGCATGCGGAGATTAGGTAGATCTTGCCAGCGCTCAGTGAAGAGCCTTCGCGGAGACTTGTAACACAAAGAATCGAGGAAAATTCATGACATGTCACTGAAGTCATAGATAGCTAACACCAACAGTCGCTTCTTGTACTCACCAAGCACTCATCTCCTGGGCATGTGAATCTATTGTGCTTTATCTCTCGAGTGACTACTCGATAGTTACTCCCACATGTGTAAACAACCTGATTCATTGGTCATGACTCTTCCTCTGGATCTATAAATGAAGCGACAGTTCTCTACGCTCTGCTGCATACAATACACCCCGAAATATATCTATTGTAACCATACTTTGATCAATCTTCCTAATCAGCTCACCAAATTCCACGGGAAGTAGAAGACTAGGTGTAAAATCAAATGTCATCACCTGAGACATCGGATAGAGAGGCGAAAAGTGAGAACAGAATGGAGCGCATCAAAGAATTAAAGCGCCAGTGCTTAGGTAGGGAATAGGTGGAATACTAGTATTAGATTGTAATCACTGCTGACAAACCCGAGTAGCGATGTTTACACAGACACAATCCGAATTTATGGATTCCGAGGAACCTGACAGCTTGGAAATCTCTTTCACGAAACGAGAGGATGGAATGGGTAGAATAGCTTCTGTGTGTGCTGTTTGGCATGAGAGCCGATGTCATATTCGAGTGTTGGAGTGTATTGAATTAGAGGTCACTAGGAAAATAAACAAAGCTGCCGCATTGGAGCAATACCTTGGCCACCTAGAATCAGGAGTGAAGGTTGATTTGGAAGAAGTAAAGAGGCTCCGGGGGGGAAGTACGCATAGCAGTTGTTAGATTCAGTCAATTTACTGTTATGATAAAGTCTGTATTGTGACATAGAACTAGTGGTTTATCTTTTAACCGAATTTCCTCTTTGTCTAAAACACATGAAAAACATGCTCGCCCGGCGCTAGGATATGTTAGCATAATCTAAGCCTGAACGAATAGCGTCTAACAAACGAATCGAACAAATCACGATACAAATATACGTGTGCTATGGGGGTGCGTGAATGAACGACTACAGTAAGTCTTTGCGGTGTTGTAGCTGCCAGGAGGCGCAAAAATCCGGATTTGTCATTTGGAATTGAACGCTGCAGTTATCGTGGCATGCCTTGATCATAATAATAATGTGGGAAAGACTTGATTAACATATGCGAGCTAGCTTATGCTTTAATCGCATCAACTATCTACGCGGAGCGTACACGAATTGTTGTGGCATTATGCAAAGCCCTATAGGGCAGCTTTAAACCCCAGGCACCTAAGACTCACATATTAACTCATATCAATTGGATGAGGATTAGTGAATGGAGTGAGCTCCTCGATCGAGATAGAGCAAAGCGCGAATGCCCAACGTCAAGGGCGCCCGTTTGTACTTTTGCCTACCTGCACACACACGAACACTTTAGACCCATTATGGTGATGGCAAGCAAATGTGCACAATACCTTTATATCCAAAACAATTTCATTGTTTATCAATTCATCTCTAGTAAGGCCGCTGGTTGGACGCGCGGAAGACCGTACACCGTTCTAGTGACGCAAGACCAGGATGAATTATTTTTTGCACATATAATAGCGTGAGTTCGAGACTCCTTTCGCTCAGTTATTCTCCTATCTGCATCTACTTTATCCTCTTTTTGCTTTTGTTAAGGTAAGTGCAGCTTAGCGTTTGTCTTCACCTCGTCCACCGTTTGTTCTCTCACCTTGCCCCACTATATTGAGTGGACTACTGAATTTGTCGACTAGAAGACCTTCGATTCTCAGATTCGACTCCTCTACCTTTCCTCTACTACTCATCTGCCTATCCATCGTCACTGCATACACATCAGTTGCCATGGTCAACTTCAAGAGGATCACCGTGCGCCACAACGACAATGTCGGCACTGCGCTTATTGACTCTGGAATGTCTGAAGGCGCCATCTACCAAGCCCTCTACGATGCCGTGGGCAGCTTTGTCGGCGCCTCTGACATCACCATCTACAACATCGAGGGTACCGATAAAGCTCAACTGGGGTACCATCATCTGAAGGAAGGTCGCCAATACCGCGTAGAGAAGTCAGAGCATAGCACAATTGTGCAAGCAAGCAGCACAATGCATACAGCGCAGAACATTGTGCAAATTCTGGCACATTGGGGTCTACAGCATGCCGCCAACATCTTCGAGGGTCGACAGAGCATTGCGCCGCGCTCACAAAATTGCGAGGGTAACATCCCGAAGGTCCAGGATGACACCGACACACCGAGCAAAGATCCTCTCCAATGGCCTCGCAACTTCTCGCAGCAGCTCCGTACCTTCGCCAAACACACTCAGGGTCGTCATCAAGAAGCTATGCAACTGCTCAATGCTGAGGTGGAAAAGCGCAAGGCGAGAAATGCGTCTGCAGTGCTCGAAGCTATAGCCGAAGACATAAGGAAGGCAATGAAGGAGAAGGTGAAGCTGGTTGCGCAGGGTGCATGGACGGAGGTTAAGGAAGAAGATGATGCTACGAGGGTGTATGCAGGTGGCCTAAGTGAGGCATTGAGCAACGTAGAGAATGAGGAGGGTCAGGATGTGGATTCGGGAAGCTCTGCACAATTTGCACAGTTTGCTATCGCTATGCTGCAGTCAAGAGCACAGCCTGGCTCTTAAGTAAAGGGTCAGAAATATCATACCTCGCATCCGCAATAATTTCGTTCATGAATGGATCAACTATGTATTCTCTTGTTGCTCACATTTGACATTTCAGTTGCAGTTTTCAAGTACACGCTCTCCACGTACGAAATTTCATTGTGTCCTGAGTGTTTGATGAACTTGCCATGCAAGTGCATTGTTTCGAAGAATGAACTATCTTCTTCGAGGCCGCCAATCATTCAAATCAGCCAAAACCTCAAAACTTCCCGCCCGCCTATGTTGTTTATCACCCGTTTTGTATAGAGTGACTACTGCCCTTAGCAGACCACCACGACGCACTATCTTTCCCACCCAAAACTCTTCGAGCAGCTTCGGTGGCCATGTTTCGGGCGCGTATTTATATTTTCCTGTGATATGAAGTTGTATGTCTTTTGTTTTGCAACTGTTCCATCGTGCGACTCGCTCTGTGTCGTGCGTGAGCAAATTCTACTCAATACTCGTGTACGCCATTGCAAATGATAACGCACCCTTGATTTGAGCCATCATCGCTATGTCTGAGCGTGACCATATTGGCTCCGGAGGTTCGGGGTAATCGTTTTCATTGTGTCTTCCCATGACGCGCTATACGGAGATGTCGAGAAGAGCTTGGATTGTAATGGGTCCTTGTTTGAAAGCTTATTCAAAAGAATATGGTCAGTATTCTGGTCTGCTGTAGCTAATGTGCCTGAATGCGTGCTTTATACCTGGGTATCGGCCCAGCGCCTTTCACGGTACATATAATTCAAAGCACAAAAGGCCGATTGTCATAATATTTCACGTTTTCCACGTCAATGAGATTCAGCAACAGTCTAATCGGGTTTCAATATATCCACTGGTCACGTCTTTTACAATCAGACCGAACAAGATCCACGAAACAGGTGTGAAAAACATCAGGCCTCAGCATCAAAGATGTAGCCTCCTTGAGTGCTGATTACCCCCTTTACCACCGAAGGCGTGATACTGAGATGTGCGGCATACCTGGTTTTCTGTTTGGTGACTTCGTTTCACGTCGCGGCATGTGAAGAAGCGCCGAAAGTTCACTCCGCAAAGGCGTACGTACATCGTCACGCCTGTCATTTCATATTCTACACATTGAATCGCAACTTACAAAAATTTATGGCGGAATTCCCGGCATTTTGCATTTGACGATTGTCGCTATCCTTGGCCTCCAGTTTGTTGCTCGTTGAAAGATCGACGAGTCCACAGCGGGAGATTGTGCACAATAATCAACTGGAATGACACAAAGATATGACTGCAAAGACATTGCCCATTGGACTCACAGGTTCGCCAAGTTATTTAACAAAGATTGCATCGGTTTGCCCGCCTATAAAGCACTGTCGGGTGTTTGTGTTTGGCTGCTAGATTCTCTAGCACGACTCGTGGATGCGTTGAAGCTAGATAACATCAAGGCCATGAGATGTAGGAAACGATGCCCAGCTGGACTTGCCACATCAATGTGGGTGGTGTGTGGAGACTTAGTGTGAAATCATGGTGCTCATGGATCAAATTGTACATAAAGTCGGGATCGCCCCAGTACCGAAACATCGGCTTTTTATTTCTTCTACAACTTCGATGGTAACTTGCCGCTCTTCTGACCAGTATACGTCGCAATCAGATCCATGAGTGTCGGACTCAGAACGTCATACGTCTGCAGGCCCTCCTTCCTGAACTTCTCCCGGACAGCGTCGATCTGATTTGGCGGGAAGCCCTGCTCGATAACGCTGCTCACGAACGCCGCAAATTGGGGCTCCTGCCATCCTTTGCTGTCGCTCAGCTCCACGTGCACGAAGTCCAGGCCTTTGAATGGATGGTCGTTGACGATGCGCCCGAAGAGATGGACGCCGCAGTCCTTGCAGGCATTGCGCTGAATGGCTGCGGATGTATCGACGACGTGGAGCTTGTTGCCGTTGGCAGTAACGGCGAGTGCGTCGACTGGAAGTACACCGACAACCGAGAAGAGCGCGCCTTTTGGCTTCCAGCACTTTGAGCATCCGCAGGCGTGGTTGTGTGCAACGTTGCTGGATAAGGTGACTTCGACCTTGTTGGAGGGGCAGTGGCAGTACAGCTTGCCACCCTTGAAATTCTCGTCACCCTTCTTGATACCGTTGTCGATCAACGGGTGGATGGAAGGCATGATGAGATTGTTTGTTTGCGTTAGGATTGAGATTTGGAAGATGTTGGGTATAGAGAGATTGGAGATTGACGGCTGACAATACTCCTGGTACCTGGCCCGACTATATAAGTCTGCGACCCATCTCCTACCCCTCGCCGGACGGACAAGCCAATCGCGACCAATCTGCGCGACGATTTAACCATTGACGGATGATGCAATCGATGGCAGTTGCGGATGTTGTGGAGTCTGTCTGCGGCTCCGCAAAATGCTTCCAGATTAGGGCGCAAGACCCCACGCCGCAAGTGGGCGCGCGAGGTCTTTGGGGGCGACAAACACCAACTTCTCGCACTTCTTTTCGCATCCGCAATATCGTGACTCGAACTCAGCGACATCCGCAAAATATTGACATGATGGTAGTCATGACAGTCAGACACGTGCTATGATTTTGCAGATGCAGAGACCTCGACCGTCTGCGTCCATACTGAGACTCTAAGATTTCTCGCACTAGAGCGTCGCGAACTTGCTTCTGGAATTGCTCTAAGAATCTGAGCTTAAATAAGAGTGTAAGGCTCTATATCGAATTGCTCGAGCGAGACTTTCGGCAACAAATCTTCGAGCATCTGAACCCAATGGTTCAAGGCAGTTTCCCTTCGCATAAATCAGTCGCCGTCCAAGTCAATGAGCCTTTCAGCAAAGGGTCCGCAAGGCAGGCTTGTGAAGGCCTGTAAATGACGTCAAGTGGGAACATGTTCGAGTCTCCCATTCGAGTTCGGAGCCTGATTCACGCCACATGTGCCGCAATAATTCGTGGGCCCTGTGTTCGTTTTCGGCATCATTGGTGCAACTCATCAAGGCTGTTGAACTTCGAAGTCATTTCAATGCTTCATAACATACCAATTGCTCATTATACATATTCACGCTCACACGTAACATGACAGCCATTCTCTCATGATCCCTTGAGCTTGACCAGGGCCTACACGAATAAGTTGGCGTACGAAGGGACAGCGTATATCTATAGCTCGAATTTGCATACTCACGTCCCCAGTCATCGGAGCTCTCCGTCACCGCCCATTTGCTCATCTCACAAAGAGCACTACCCCATCACTACCCTAACTAATCGCCGTGTACAAAAGTTGATTGAACTTCATTGTACACCCGGACACCCAACCTGAATTTACAACCTACTATCAACATCCAAGAACGCACACAAACACTTTACAGATCCAGCCAAACTATCATCGACATGAGCAACTCCGGCAACACTACTCTCCCGCAGCCAAACCTCATGCCCATAATGAGCGAAGACGAGAAATTCAAATACTGGGCCGAAAAATGCCGCCCGCGCAAAGCGAGACGACGAGACGTATGCGAGGCAGCTGAGGCATGACTAGCGCGTGCAACAGGCCGTACTACCATGGTAGCCCTCTACCGCTTACGGCTCACATAAGCGATAGATAATTAAGAGTGAATGGGCAAGTCCTATTACTCTGTTCTACGTCCGTAGTCATTACCTAGAGCGTTACCATTGTAAGTAATTCACTCTAGAGGTAACAGTAGCGTAGCTATACGAGCTCTATAGTAGCCGTAGTACGGCCTGTTGCACGCGCTGAGCATGACAATGAGGCGGAGAAAGCAGCAGCTGCAAGAAGCAGTGAGGTGAGCAAAAAAGATCGACTAGAACCATGACATTAGTGCGAGCAAGAATTCGAACTCACGTTGCCAGATGGGCAAAAATAATTCGCCCCGTTCGCGCGTCACTAGAACGGTGTACGGTCTTCCGCGCCTCCAACCAGCGGCCTTACTAGAGACGAATTAACAGTTTCTCAATTTGGATAGAATATATAGTACTACTCAAGGTCGCACGTCATGGTTTATTTGAAATCGGTGTTTACAGGTGAGATATGACGTCGTGCATTTGCCCACACGTTGCTGCACACTGGGAAAGTGAATGAACTACATCCAAGGCATCAGATGTGCTTTCGTGCTTCCTTATGATTTGTTTGCTCCCCACCACGCCAACGTGACACGAACCAATTTATTGAAGACGTGAACAGGGACCGTGCGGGCTCACTGTCACGCGGTGTGCCCGGGTGATTCACATCTTCTTGCGTATGACTTACTCGCGGCCTCGGAAATCTCGGTGCAAGATTCAACACAGCAATCAAATATCCATATCTTTCCGAATCCAATTCTCAGTCCTTCGACGCCACCCAAGGTTCCTGATACTTTGCTACAGTATCAAGTGGAACAGCAACACTATGTCCGCCATCAACAAGCCAATACTTCCAGACCCGCCGGGTCTACTGGGTCTGAGTGAGGCAGAGAAAGAACTGGCGTGGGAAGAGCACAGCTATGCACGAGCGAAGAAGCGAGATGAAGCGGCGGTCGCGAGAATGGAGGCGGAAGCGAGGAAAATTGCGCAGGCAGACGAGAAGGCAGGGGACAAGTCGTGGTTCAGTGTGTTCTGGTCGTGGAGGAAGTGAGTGGACGACGAGTGCAAGAGATGGAGCGGCGTAGATGGCCGATAAGGAAGATGGACAGGGCTGGAAGAAGCTTTTGAGATATGATTATGCCATGCAGGCAATGCATTGGGTACATCCACCAACGACCTGCTCTGACGATTCAAGCGAATGTGAAACATCGGCCATAGTGCGACAATAAAGAATTGTTGCATTCAATGGCGTTAAAGAAGTAACTGTAGCGACTCAATGTAGATCCTGAATCGTCACACAGGTCTTGCTAACTGCAGCCATGACGCTCTCATTATAGCCGAAGCAACACTGATTCGGCATATAGTATCAACGTTTTTCTTCAACCGACAAGTTAGTCCAACGTATGTCCCGCTCCAAGCACCAGCGCCTGTCCATAGCAGAGGGATCAGACACCCAAGCATTAGGTCAATAGTACAAGTACGGGTTTGGAGCGGGTGGGGGTTGATCTTCCTCTATTGACAAACGAGTTTCTCATTGGGAAGGAGAGACGACGTATACTGAAGAGATGGGCAGCGACAGCCAGCTGTATGGTAACTGTATGTAATCAGATGGGTGAGCCATTGGGCGCGTATATCATCTCGAGGCCCAATGGTGTCTCTTCGGTAGTTCGCGAATGTGTCCCTGGAAGCAATCCACGGCCTGGTTGTCGTGAACATTGGTGGTCCGTAGAGATGAATTTCATTTCAGGTAATACGAAGCTATCTCAATGATATGTCGTTCACAAGCCAGCCAGAAAGTAAGCGGATGTTGTGTGGTGAAGGAAGGGCGGAAGGGCTGCAAAGCAGAGCCCACGATGGAATCTTCGAGAGCGCGTGGCCTAAGCGAGACTAGGGTGTGGCGGTGACCTCACCGCAGCAGCTCCGACTCATCGCCGCCTTGCGTCGTTTACCAAAGAGCCCGATAAATTCCAGAGAGCCCATCAAAACAGCTTCTATTACTGTGCATTCAATCACCCACCTGCCACTGTTATTCCGCTTGACGTATCACCCAGCAAACGCTTCTACCCAAACGATATAAGAAGCAGCCCCGCCAACCGCACACGACACCTCATCTGTCAGCCTCAGGCACCGCGAACAATCTCAACTTTCTCACACATACCCCCAAACCACATTCACGATGTCTGGACTCGGCTGGGACGAAGTCACCAAGATCGGTAGCCGCACCCGCGGCAGCGCCGCCGGACCCCGCGAAACCGTAGTAAAGGGCAAAGCCGCGCTCAACGCCGCCCAGCGCTCCGGCGGCATCATCGCCACGGAGAAGAAGTACGCCTCCGCCAACGCCGTAAGTAAATCTCCTGCTTGACACCACCAGCCTCGCCTCCGCGAGAAACATCCGCTTACCTGTCTACTAATACCTAGTCCCAGGTCGGCAGCAGCTCGTCCGAGGGCCAGCGCCTCACCAAGGTCGATCGCTCCGACGACATCGTCAAGCCCAAGACGGTGGGCACGGTTGTAGGGCAGGCGATTAGCAAGGCGAGATCGGAGGCGAAGAACGACAAGGGCACGACGATGACGCAGAAGGATTTGGCGCAGAAGTGCAACACGACGCCGACGATTGTGGCGGACTTTGAGAGGGGCACGGCGACGCCCGATCAGGGGCTGTTGGGCAAGATGGAGCGCACGCTGAATGTTATCCTACGGGGTGACAAGATTGGCCAGCCCAAGTTCCCGAACAAGAAATAGAGCGTGGGTTCATGGTACGGACGGGTCCTAGGATATCTAGGCGATATGGATTAGCGGGCGTGGATTCACGGCGTTATTGATGGACATAAATCATGGAGGAATCATTAGACTTGCATGATTCAGAGACGTTGAATCAGTGGTTCTGGCACGGCATGGAAGTGCGCATGCGAACCCAATACATCCATGAATCATGACAATTCCTCCATTCTCCCAGACGTGTATGTGATCGACTCACGTCTTCCTAGACAGCCCCAACCATCCCCGGCGGCTCCTTACACATCGGCGGAGAATCACTCGGCTCCTTGGGCGGCACTTCTCTCGCGCCCTGCACCCTCTCCGCCCTCACAACAACCGGAATAACCCCTCCCGTCTCCAGCGCAAATCTTCGATGGCCAATGACTTCCAGTATACTTGCGATTGCACCCGAATGGCTCGTCAAGCTCAAAAACACACCCTCATCGCTCTTCCACACATCGTCCAGGAAACGCGCTAACCGGTATGCGCGCGCAGACTGCGGCTCGCGATAATCAGCCTCCCACAGCGGATCCGGCTCGCTGAATCTCTGCTCGAATGTCACATGTGGGAAGGTCTTTTCAATGTGAGACTTTGTGGAGCGTCGGTCACATGTGTGTATGCCGAGTGCTTCTCTGCAAAGTTCCTTGATGAAGGGTTTATACCCCAACTCCAGTCCTTTGAAGGACAGATCAGCAGTCTCGATGGTGCGGGTTAGTGGGGAGACGTAGAACGTTTCTGGCACGGGGATGCCATGGGGTAATTGTTGTTTCCACAGGGCGTTGACGTCGAGGGCTTGTTGCTGGCCGGCGGTGGTGAGGTTAGCATCGGCCCAGGTGATGCCGTCGTGGCCGTCGAGGGCCGAGTAGTAGCACTGTCTGATGTGTCAGGAGATGTTGTGGTTGCGAGTGAGGGGATGACGAACATCCCATGCTTTCGTGCCGTATTTTGTTTCGGCGACGTTGTGCCATCCTTGGCCGTGGCGGCCGAGCCAGATCACTTTGATGGATGGATCTTCAGAGACTAGATGGCGTATGTGGGCGACGAAACGCTTCCATTGCTCTTTCTCTGCGCTAGTGGCGTCGGTGTCGTAGGCTCTGTTGATTAGCCCGAAGTTGCTTTTCTTCTACGAACAAATCAGCATGCGCCTGGCGATTATAAAGAGAAACGTACAAAGTCAAAGGTCACATCGTCGGTCGAGTCTTCGGATTGCATAAAGTATCCCTTCAGCACCGTGAACTTGAAATGAAAGTCCTGCGACGGCTCTGCCGGAACCAGACCATGATGCGTGTCGCCCATCGAGAAATAGAAAAGCAGGATCAGGAACGCGGATGCAAAGAAGATTGGTCTGCCGTGATGTTAGCTGGGTGTACCACGTGCTGGTGCATACTTACACTGGGATACCAATGCCACAGACCTTTGATTTGTGGATGTTGAAGGGAAGAATCATAACAGCCTGGTGAGTTATTTGCTCATGTTGCCAGTTTAGCTCGATGTACGTGTATGAGCATGACGGTTGTTGCTGCTGTCAGAAGTAGAAGTCGCGATCGCTTAAATCATGTAGCCAATCACGTCTCTGCAGTCCGTCACGAGTGCGGTTACGTTGCTGCTGAATCTTTACATTTGCTCTACATTTCTTTCAAGGCTTCTTGTGATCTACTTCAAGTGGTTATCAAGCATCACGCTCAGGCTACGTCCGAGCCCCTTCCTTCACTTCTCATCGGCAAGTGCTGCTTTGCGCGTCCCATTCTATCATGGATACAGCGGGCATACATTGCTCTCAATACTGTCCCTAGACTTAGACATGCTCTCCTGAACTTTTGAAGAGCCAAAACCCTGCCGGAACGCCGTTGCATGCATGCATCACCCCAGACATCCCTCATGAATCGTGCTGGGCAATTACAAGTTCGCCTGCTCCCTTGCCGCCTCCCGCTCAACCTCGTACATGAAGTCAAAGTACGGTTTGTCGAAGTGATGTACGCGCACGTAGCCGTCCTCTCCTCCACTGCAGTAGCCGGTGCCTTGCGGGTGAACGGCAACGTAGTTGAGGGGACCGAAGTGACCACGGACACGGCCAATCTCCTCCATGAAGATCTTGTGGTAGAAACGGGCCTCAAATTTTCCTTGGCGGGCAGAGGTGGTGGTTACGTCCATGGCGGCTTGTCCTCCACCAAGGATAACGTAGTCTTTTACGGGAGTGATGGCGGCGCTGTTGAGGGGTGTATCGGTAACGTATGACTTGAGAACGGTGAGATCTTCGACATCGACGAGCTGCAGATTGTTAGCATCGGAGCGCGCATTCTTCGTCGCGAGAACGTGCCTTGGCGGACTTGTCCTTGGACGCTGTGATGAAGTATGATCGATCGGGCGCCCACTGGAGATCAGTAACTGCCAGCTATTAGCACTTGTCTATTGTTTCGAATCTGCCAGAACATACCCTGCATGTCCGGCTCGTGCACATCGTAGTTGCTGCTTAGGAGCTCGCCAGTCTTGCCGTCCCACTGTGTGACAGATCCGTCCTCGTGTCCTGAGATGATGTACTTGGCCAGGTAGCTGAAGCCAGCAACGGTGGCCTTGCTCTCGTCGCAGACAATTCTCAGCACCTGCTCGTCGCTCTGCTTTGCCTCGGGGTCGGGGTTGATCTCGTATACAACAATGGTGGAGAGGTGACCGGATCGCTTCTCAGTCACACCGAGCAGTTGCCTGCCGTCGGGCGAGAACTCGCAGCGCTTGATCGATGTGTTGAACTCCCATGTATGCAGGAGCTTTCCCGTCTGGACCTCCCATAACCGCAGGGTGTTGTCTGCGCCACCCGTCGCGAGGAGTGTGGAATCGGGGTTGACGTCGACGGTCCAGAGCGCACCCTGGTGGCCGTGGTAGGTTCCTATCCGCTCGCCATTGTGTGAGTCTGCATCCTGTCAGCCTCTGGTCTTCGTCTCTTCCATCAAGGTGACCACTCACACCACGCGCACACAACGTGATCCTTGGAGACGGAGAAGATGATGTCGCCATCGCCGTTGTATTTGACTTGGGTGAGCGCACGCTCGTGTCCGGAAAGCAAAATCGGCCTCATGATTGCGGTGTGTCGGGGAGGCGGTGGGCGGCGATTTTATGAAGCAGGAGGTGGCTTCTAGCAATTTCGGTGACTCTTGATATCGCTGGTTTGGTGTTTGAAGTGGGCTGTCGAAATTCGAGCTAGCGCCAAAGCGGGGAGCGCCCGCATAATCGCCCGTTCGTACAAGCGACATCATCTCTCCCACCACCTTGACTCAGTCTCTGCTCCAGACACCGCACACCCAGCTACCAAAACGGTCGCCAGAGCTGCCTTTCTCTAGCTTCAGCGGTGCAGTTGGTGTGGGTCATCGACACCATCATTCCCTTGAGCCGTTGCGCGGCCTGTAGCGCAATTCAGCACCGTTGATGATGACTGGGGAGAGAACTGTCTGCATCGTTACGGCGGTCAGGAAAGGACCATCACAGTAGCAGACTGCTTCTCATCTTCTGGCGCCGGTGCAATCGCAGTGTAAGTCCTGCTGGTGGAGTATCTCGTTTCCTAGCAGATGGGCGAGGTAGCCACTAGAGTCATCCTTCACGTTATCGTTCTGTCTTTCAGTATTTCTTGTCCGCCTCACCCTCGTCAATGTCTGTCTCCTCGCTATCATTGTTTCTTAAACGTGCCGTCTCAAAACTGCCCATGGCACTACAAAACCTTTCCCTCCACCAGCCAGTACGGCTCAGCCCAAGCAAGGAAAAGCATTATCAGAAGGCAGTCTATCATCTGAGGGGCCTGGAATTCCACTCCTGCCTACATTCAAGTGACTGCGCTTTACAATTACCCATACCGCAATTATCCTAACGCGTTCTTAGTCGTGGAGGGTTCGACATTGCGACAATCTGGCCATATCATCCAGGACTTGTAGGTGCTTTGTGCCCGTGCCGCCTACGGGGTGACATGTTCGGCACCACGATCAGCTGGACCGACCTCAGTGCTCAAACCCAGGTGCTTTGGTATGCTCTCGTTCAGCATTCAGCATGATACCTAGATCACGACAATGTGCCAACACAGGCCGAACGGCACCATGGGCTTCCTTCCTCTACAAGAGCATACCCAATATCCTGGATAGCACGAACATAAACAACACGCCTACTCGTCTTCACTTCCTCTTCACCTTGTGCTCTTGTGGTTGCGGTCGCCTACGATCCCGTCACCTAGTCAGCAGTCTTGGCGCAAACGCTCCTTCTATTTCGACCCTGACACGCGCGTACCCCGCAGAACCTCGACAATACGCTCTACTTGCTTCACGATAATCAAGTTACCTACTAAAAGCAGATCCGAGGCAACAGCAGCGGCGTCGATCATGTCTTCAATCAATACCGACACGAACCTGATCACTAATGCTCTGAGTAGACTCAAGCGTCTCGACGTCAACCAGTACATCATTGCCTTGGGTCCCGACAACCGGCAGTTCGTTGCCACCTGTAATGGCTATTCTGCGTAAGCGACCGACACTACCTTGTCGTGTGTTTACAAGCAGCTAATCACGTATCGCAGAACCTACTTGCCCACCCAGCCACTTGCTGAGCTTGCGGTAGGCGATATCGAGAAGGTTACGTGGGTAGCACTTGGCAGTACCAGCGACTCTTGGTTCTTCGCGTACGCCTTCAAGAACGGTGCCACGACGTTCCGTCTCGGCAAAGATGTGCCTGGCCCTCTCCGCGAGTACGTCGATAGGTTCGGCAAGCCGACAGATCTCAAAGGCACACTACGTGTGCAGCTTGGTCACGCCGACTCGTTCGTGGCTTGGAGTAGGACTGCATGGGCCTGCTCGGATAACATTCCAGACGAGCTGCGCAAACGTCTGTGTTCTCTGAGCTCCGACACACGTGCCGGTCAAAACATGACCATGGGCTCACTCAAAAAGGGCACTCTCATCAACGTTCAGTGGAACATGGACAACTCATACTACCTTGAGACTACGTACGCTAATGGTCAGCGGTTCCAATCAGCCATGTTGGCAGAGGCTTGGAGGAGTCTGTGGCCAGGACTCGAGGCTTGCATCTTTGGTCAAGAACATCTTGCAGAGATAGCGGTAAGTGAAGACTTTGCAAACGAAAGATATTTACTAATACAACCCAGCATGTGGCCATCAATGCCCACGCGCCGTCGAGCGAGCAGTTTGCCATATTCAAGAAGCAGATCCCCGGAGATGAGGTATCGTTCGTCCTGCACATGGGTCAGGAGCCCGTCCGTGCGAGGCTGCCGAATGTCAGCTACAGCGTTCGTGCCATCGCACAGAAGACGGCTCCTCCGCCCTTCCCCTGGGCTGTCTGTACCAAGTCAGGTCGTCCCCATGGAGCCACCGGAGATACCTGGGAGCTGCTACTCAAGAAGGGCCAGGTGATCAAGGTTCTTGAGAGAACGCAAGCAGACTGGTACATTGTTGTTGACTACAAGGGCGCGAAGGGATACGCGCACGGATCCTGGCTGGACTTCGACCATCCCCGCCTCCACTGTGTCGACGCTCGAGCTGCGTGGCTTCGTTTCGCGAACGACAGCGCGAGCATGCGGGTAGGTCCGGTGAGTCAGTTTTTGAGGATGGCCGACTATGTGGCTGTGTGCACTAGGGCTGGATGCAAGCGGACCAAGGAGGACCAGGCCTGTCTGGGCATTTGTGCCCACGACTTGGAGGTCCTGCTGCGTGGCTCTGACAAGTACTGCTATGAGTGGTTGAAGGAGGAGCGCAACATGTGGCATCCGGATAGGTTCAGCCAGTTCTGCGTGCCAGCGCGTTCCGGAGCGCTGAAGCTCAAGGCCCAGCAGCTGTTTGTGCTGTATGGTGTACTGATGGAGAAGTTTTAGCCTGGGCAGGAGATGCTCAGCATAGCGAGGAACGTTTCTGGAGGATAGACGGCGAATCGAAGAATACCCGGCGATGATGTACTGTCGCAAACTATCCAGTGATGTGCTGTTGTATCTGGCAAATAAGTCCCTGGCGATGCGTAATCCCCAGGGTGCGGGCCGCCAATTTGGCGTCGGCGGGCTTGCAGCTTTCTCCGGGCCTCTGAATAATATTTTGCGGACCCGTCTTGAGTCACAATCAGATAGCGGAATGATAACATCAACCCCGCTAGAGTTGGAAAAGGAACGCTGAGGTGACCTGGATCAGCATGAGTTTGCATCCGATGTGCGGACGTCTTCTCGCTCCCGCCCGTTGCTTTCCGCAAGCTACAGCTACCCCGCCCAGAAAATATTATCGGCCACGAACGCCCGGCCACCGATATACAGCCCCGGCGAGCGTGTACGCGACCAGGTACTTCTCGGGCACAGCATTTACCATGACGGCCACCAAGATCGATGGCACTGCCATTGCAAAGACGATTCGAGAGAGGTTGGGTGCGAAGATTAAGGAGCGACAAGGCGCGAATCCGCGGTACAAGCCGAGCTTGAAGATTGTCCAGGGTAAGCACATGACATGGCACGCGATTGCAGAACAGTGAATGCTGAGAAATCCCAGTGGGCGACCGGTCAGACTCGAGCACGTATGTGCGCATGAAGCTCAAGGCGGCAGAGGAGGCCAACATTGAGTGCGAGCTCGTGCAATTGCCCGAAGACACCAGCGAGGCCGACCTGCTGCACCTCGTCTACGAGTACAACAACAACCCCGCCGTCCACGGCATCCTCGTGCAGCTGCCCCTCCCCAAGCACATCTCCGAGCACACCATCACCTCGGCCGTCGCGGACGAGAAGGACGTCGATGGCTTCGGCGTCCAGAGCATCGGTGAATTGGCCAAGCGAGGCGGAAAGCCGCTCTTCACGCCGTGCACGCCTAAGGGTGTCATGGTGCTGCTGCAAGAGGCCGGCGTCGACATCAAGGGCAAGAACGCCGTCGTGTTGGGCCGCAGCGACATTGTGGGCAGCCCCGTGAGCTATCTGCTGAAGAACGCCGACGCCACCGTCACCGTATGCCACTCGAGGACTGCCGACCTGCCCGAGGTCGTCAAGCGCGCCGATATCGTCGTCGCTGCCATTGGCAAGGCACAGTTTGTCAAGGGAGACTGGCTCAAGCCCGGTGCTGTCGTCATCGACGTCGGCACCAACTTCATCCCCGATGACACCAAGAAGAGCGGGCAGAGGCTTGTCGGAGACGTCGACTTTGAGTCTGCCGCCGAGGTTGCGTCACAGATCACCCCAGTGCCAGGCGGCGTTGGACCCATGACCATTGCTATGCTCCTGCAGAACCTCGTCGACTCGGCCGATGCCACCTTTGATCGCGAGAAGAAGCGCAACATCACCCCTCTGCCGCTAAAGCTCGAGGACCCCATCCCCGCCGACCATGTCATCTCAAGAAAACAGCACCCCAAGCAGATTACCACCGTTGCCAAGGAGGTGGGCATTCTGCCCCACGAGCTGGAGCCATACGGTTCGACAAAGGCCAAGGTCGACCTCTCTCTGTTGAGACGACTCGAACACCGCCGGAACGGACGATACATCCTCATCGCTGGTATTACCCCCACACCCCTTGGAGAGGGCAAGTCGACCACCACCATTGGTGTGGCGCAGGCATTGGGCGCCCAGCTCGGCAGGATATGCTTCGCCAACGTGCGACAGCCCAGCATGGGGCCGACCTTTGGTATCAAGGGCGGTGCCGCTGGTGGAGGCTACAGTCAGGTCATCCCCATGGACCAGTTCAATCTGCACTTGACTGGCGACATCCACGCCATCACCGCCGCAAACAACCTGCTCGCTGCGGCCATTGACACACGCATATTCCACGAGAACACCCAGAAAGATGCCGCCCTCTACAAGCGCCTCGTACCCGCCAAGAAGGGCAAGCGCGAGTTTGTACCTGTTATGTTCCGTCGCTTGAAGAAGCTCGGCATCGACAAGACCAACCCAGATGAGCTTACCGAGGAGGAGATCAGGAAATTTGCCAGGCTCGACATCGACCCTGAAACCATCACCTGGCGACGAGTCCTCGACGTCAATGACAGACATCTGCGAGGAATCACTATCGGCCAGGCACCTACTGAGAAGGGTCAAACTCGCGAGACCGGATTTGACATCTCGGTTGCTAGCGAATGCATGGCCATCCTAGCCTTGAGCAACGACCTCCACGACCTCCGCGAGCGCTTGGGCCGCATGGTCGTTGCCAGCTCCCGTGCCGGTGACCCTGTTACCTGCGACGACATTGGTGCTGGCGGTGCGCTGACTGCTCTGCTCACTGATGCTATCAAGCCCAACATGATGCAGACGCTCGAAGGCACACCTGTCTTCGTGCACGCTGGTCCTTTTGCCAACATCAGTATTGGTGCTTCGTCAGTCCTAGCAGACAGGCTTGCCCTCAAGCTCGCCGGTACCGAGCCGGATGAGAACCACGATGAGCAGACTGGCTTCGTCGTTACTGAAGCTGGTTTCGACTTCACCATGGGTGGAGAGCGCTTCTTCAACATCAAGTGCCGCTCTTCCGGTCTTGTCCCGGATACTGTAGTCATCGTGGCCACCGTTCGAGCGCTCAAGGTGCACGGCGGTGGTCCCGACATCAGCCCTGGTGGTCAACTCGCGGAGGTTTACCGTACCGAGAACGTTGAGATTCTCCGAAAGGGCTGTGTCAACCTCAAGAAGCACATCGAGAACGCCAAGCAATACGGTGTGCCAGTTGTCGTTGCCATCAACCGTTTCGCGACAGATACCCAAGCCGAAATCGATGTCATCCGCGAGGAAGCCATTGCCGCTGGTGCCGAAGACGCCATTCCCGCCAACCACTTCGCCGAGGGTGGAAAGGGCGCGATCGACCTCGCGAACGGCATCATCTCCGCGTCCGCGAAGCCCAAGGACTTCAAGCTGCTCTACGACGTCAACTCTGGCACCGTGCAAGAGCGCATGGAGACAATTGCCAAGAAGATGTATGGTGCCGACAAGGTCGAGTTCTCCGAGCTCGCCCAGAAGAAGGTCGACACCTACGTCAAGCAGGGATTCGGCAACCTGCCAATCTGCGTTGCGAAGACGCAATACTCGCTTTCGCACGACCCAGCGCTCAAGGGCGCACCAACCGGCTTCACCGTCCCCATCAGGGATGTACGCATGGCCGCTGGTGCCGGATATCTGTACGCGCTCGCCGCGGATATCCAAACCATCCCTGGTCTACCTACCGCACCGGGATACCTCAACATTGACGTCGACGTTGAGACTGGTGAGATCGACGGCATGTTTTAGACGATAAACACTACACACCCAGCAATGGGTCGAAAGAGGCGGTAATGTGTTGCATTCAACAGCAATCATGTATTCTCAACAACAGCAGGGGTTCTGGCGTTCGGCAAAGATATCACTTATTCAACACAGGAAAGGAAAATAGCATGGCAAATCTATTGATTGCCCTTAGGAGTCGAATCAACTTTGACGCATTTAGCCCAGATTTTGGGATTAGATTCAGAAAGCAATTTTTGTTCAACAATACGGAGGATCGAGGAGCGTGATATGGTGCTTCGTGGTCTTTCGTATGCTTTTACTTCACCTTGGCAAAAGAGCCGAGCCTTTGTATTTGCCAAACGTGAGCATCAGTCATTTTATTAGTATTCCGATGCTTGTTCCATCACCTAAAGGTTCTAAGCTCACCAGATTTGTCAAGTTTCACGATCAACATGACTTACGCTCCATCATCTGCCAGGACGCACGCCGCATCAGACAATCTACCTGATTCTGCGCCTAGCTTTGTCGACATAACCAGGTAGCAAACCCTTTCCGCATACTTCAAGCCGCAGAGCCGCCTCTCCACAGTCTCTTCACAAGTCTCCAGTCAACAGACATTCTTTGATTGATATGGCCCTCCAAGATGAGAGCAACATGGAAACCGTACCATCCACCAAACCCACCATCATCGGCCTCTACGCCATCTCCGGCTCCGGCAAATCCCACCTCTTGAACAAACTCCAAATCGACCCGGCCCTGGCGTCATTCGCCTTCTATGACGGCTCTGAGATGCTTGACAGGGTCACACCCGGTGGCTCACTGCCTTCGGGCAACTAGCCGAAGATAGGAAAAAGCTATACCGCGAGGACGCGCTTGCTCGCATCTCCAAGGAGTGTCAGGACAGCAAGAAGACAGGCGTCGTGGCGGGACACTACATGTTCTGGAATCCCAAGCTCTCACCGAAAGAGAAAATCATTGGTGTTGAGAAGGACTGGGATACGTACACCCACATTATTTATCTGAATGTTGATGCTGAGCTGGTTGCACGTCGGCGCCGGGATGATGCGTCGCGCGCACGGTCAAATGTCGCGGTCGACGGACTGAGAGCGTGGCAGGCAGCTGAGAGAATTGCGCTGCGCGGAAAGTGTAGGGAGCGCGGCGTTTTGTTCACATCCATCACTGAGCACACTTCGTCAATCAGCAGTGTCGTGTTGCTAAGGCTCAAGACTCTGTTACTGAACTTGCAGCAAGGGACTGAAACATCGAACGAAGCGGCCGTTGGCGACGCCCTAGACGCTGCGCTGGGAAATTACGACGGTGTGGAAAAGGTCTTGCTGCTTGATGCGGATCGGACGTTGGCGCCGTAGGACACTGGAGCCATGTTCTGGAAGCATCTAGCCAGCCAGTCTGACTTCGCTGATGATCCGTTGAAGGGGCTGTTTAAGAGCATGGGATACTCGTATGCGTCTTTCCGCTAGGCGGCGCTGTACTACGAAGAGGTAGCCGATGCATTCGACACGGTATGCAATGAGGTGGCAGCAAGCGTCGAGATGCATCCCGAGATGCAAGAGGTCCTCGCTCGTGCAGCCAGAGAGCCACATATCCGCGCCATAGTCGTCACCTGTGGGCGTGCAGAGATTTGGGAGAAGGTGCTGGCCAGACACAACTTATCCCACGTCCGTGTACTCGGAAGCTCACGTCTTGCCGACAACAGCTACGTGATCACCGACATCCTCAAAAGCCGTATCGTTAGATCTCTCCAGGCGATGAGACTCCGCGTTATAGCTTTTGGCGACAGTCCACTCGACTTGCCAATGTTGAGGAGTGCAGACAAGGCATACATCGTCGTCGGTTCAGCAGCTACTCGAAGCACCACCATGGACAACGCACTCTCCCATGCCCTATCATCCGGTCTTGAAGTCCATCAAATCCTCCTCCCGCCCTTGTCCCCTCCTCGTATTGACCCCATCACCCTCCCCATCATCTCCCTCACCCCCTCAACCGTCACAACCCTCTTCCGCCGCCCCTTCATCCACGCCACCCCCAAGCCCGCCGCCCTCCTCCTCGCAACCCCCACGCGCGACGCCGCCCTCTCCGGCCCCGCCCTGCGCAAAGCCCACGAGCGCATCGGAACCTACCTCGCCATGGAATATCTCAGCTCAATCGTCGGCCTGGCCACACACGACATAGCACACGTGCAGGGCCACTCAGTCGCGGGCCACCACTTCCACTCGGAAGACGAAACACTGATCCTCCCCCTGATGCGCGGCGGCGAGCCCATGGCCCTGAGCACCAGCAAAGCCTTCCCACGCGCCTCCTTCGCACACACACGCACCTACCCCGACATCGAGCAGGCAAATTTCATAGACAAGAAGACCGTCGTCATCGTCGACTCGGTGGTAAATACCGGCGCGTCGGTCGTCGGGTTCATGCGCGCTTTGCGCCGCGATCACCCCCATGTGCGCGTGATTGTCGTCGCGGGCGTGGTGCAAGCGGGGGCGGTGATGGTGGGCGCGTTGGCGGATATGTTGGAGAGCGATGAGAATCTGACGCTGGTTGCGCTGCGGAAGTCGGAGAATAGGTATAAGGGGGTGGACGGGACGGATACGGGGCATCGGTTGTTTGGGACGACGTATTTGGCTTGATGGGGGAGGGGAGGAGGGAGGGATTTGGGTATTTGTGCACGAGAAAATGTGTGCGGGGGGTTGGTGGAGCTGTGTGGTATGTGATGTGAGTGCGGAAATTGAGTGGGAATGTGACCCAACGGTATGGGTTGGTGCGGCTACATAGACTGACTAGGTGAAATTCAGCAAAACTTGGTAATGTACCTATTGATGGATTGATGAACTATACTTTCGAGATCGAGTCGCTACTTGTCGTTCCTCAGACGGGCAGTACATCCCTTCACGCAGATCTGACGTCGGAGGCTTGACGCATGTCACGATACTCCCTGCATCAACTAATGTGACACGTGTAAACATTTGAAACCTTCAGCAGGCACGATAACATCTGGCGGTGTGAATGTAGGTATTGTAGTAGTAGCCTTGGCTGGGCTTGTGGTATCAATTCTTGCATGCTACAGGCGACTTCAGTAATATTCAGGTACTTTCAGCAATACTGCTGCAATGCGCGACGGCAGAGAGGGCCTTCAGGCAGAGATATCAGATGGGTGCGAACGACAGAACGGGCAGCATATGAAAAGCAGCTAGAGGAGTTGGCGGGGTGTACAGTGACGAGATAATTGTTCGCAACTATACTTTCATCTAACCATTCATGCTTTTATGCACTTGAAGCCGCCGATGAATTGCAATCAGATCTGAATCCGACACTTGTCTTGCTCTAGCTCAAGAGTGGGCTAATTTGAACATCTCCAGCTTGGCGCTGAGTTGTGCCCTTGCCATCAGTCTATACAAGCTCACAATTCCATGCCACCGAGCCACTCGAAGCATTCATGTGCTTTGCGAGTGACTGCTGCGTCAACAACTGTTACAACATCCTGATAAACGGAGCGATTGTTGAACATCTCATTACCGTCTGACATCTTAGTATAGCCTTCAGGGTCTGTCACGACACGTATAGGTCGTGGAAGTAGAGATAGTAAGTGTTTGTCGTTCTCGGTGTAAGAGGGGTCTTGCGCTACGATGTCGATTGCGCCGGTAAGAGGCTTTCCAAAGTCTTCGTACAGCGCCATGAGCTTTTCAGCAATGGATGAGGCTAAAATTTGTTCACCCAAGGAACGAATGCTTCTGACGAGGCTCCTGTGACCGATGTACAAATTTTCGTGATTTGAATGCACTGTTGGACGGCCATGTCGCGTAGAGACTTGTCAATCATCTTGCTTTTGATACCTTTGTCCCAGGGCATCATGCCGTAAGCCAAGTCTTTTTTCACCATGTTGAGGTTGTATTCATCGGCGATTTTATCGTTGCGAAAGCGGATGGAGACTGGAAACATGGAGTATTTCATCCGCTCCTTGAAATTGTCCCCCAAGCCATCCCAAAATTCAGGGTCAAGGACCCGTTCGAGATGGTATGGCTCTATACCAGCCATTGCATGGTAGGATTTGTATCCGAGTTTTGCTATCTTGCTACAAGACTGTTAGTACTTATTCTAGATCAAGGTTGTAGTGAGAAAACGTACCCGGGCCCGCCAAATCCCGAGGCATCGACAATGTGCCGTTCACCGTAACAATCGGCCCGCTCCATATCCTTGACAGCTTGAGCAGACTGGAGCTGTGTTGCGATATTTTGAAGTAGCTATCGCGTGAAAACAGGGCGATTGTTCAGCGTTGCGAGGAAGGCCTTGATATTTAGGACGTGATCAGGAGGCGCCTCATTGTCCTTGGACTCCCCAGTTTGACTGATTTGTGTGTTCGTCTCATGTTCTTCGATGTCATTAACGCTAGTAGCAGCATTACTAGGCGTGATCCACGGTCGCCCCTCGCAGGGTGCGACTCTTCCCTGAGAAACTTGTTCTGTATTGTCCATCGCACCACAATAATGATGTGACCAGCCGGATAGATGAATATTTGTTACTGTGATTAGAGAAGTTTTGACGGTCAGGAATTTCGAGGAGACGGTTCAGTTGCGCGCTTTGTGCGGTACTGTGCTCAATGGAGACTTGAATCGGATGGTGATTATACACTGTTGGAGTGCGGAGCTTGAAATAAAAGATCTACGGATGCCCTCTGTCTTAATATCAAGCACTGTAATCGTTGGAATGGGGTATAGCATCGTCGTGGTAGTGATGTGATGAAGGATGAAAATGAACGATCAGCAAGTCTGCCTTTGTGTAAGAACAATAAAGACAGACTTGGGATATATGGAGTAAGATAGGACGAAGCAGCTTGTGTGTTGTAAGATAGAAAAATATCTACCCTGCTGGCCGCCTTGCGTAATCAACTCTCAAACGTCACCCGGGACTGCAATGATTCGTGTGCGCTGTCTCTGACAACCCTAAACACTGAATAAGGGCAACGTCAAGCTGTCTTGTTTCAAGCTCACCTACACCTTGGTGACGTACGAACAAGATTTGCGCCCATTCAGGCTCGCCTATGCTATGACAGCTTCTCTCTAATAGTAGACTGTGTCTAAAAAGAACGCACGCAAATCATTGCAACACCTGGTGACGTGCACTAACTCCCCTGCAGTCTGACATATTGCGTGCCGAGAAGTTCAGAAACCAAAAGTGAACCTCGAAACCTGAAATACGTGGAGTGTCGGCACGGGTTGACCGTCCGCGGATGACAGCCTACATTGTGAACATGGTGTTAAACGATATATTGCCATCGTTCATTACCATGTTCCACAGCCAATCATCCACCGGGGGCTGCTGTCCCAGTTGAACTCCAAATGCTGCCATGTTTCCTGGGATCTCAAAACCGAAGGCCGCGTCCTGGTCCATTGGCCCTGAATTTTGAAATTGGCCACTCAGAGTTTGTTGATGCTGATATCCTTGAGACACACCTCCCGAATAGTCTGAGGTCGGGATGCTATACTCGGGTTGCTGTATATGGATATCATCGGATCGAGAGCTCGTCGTCATCTTTTTTATCTCGTCCAGCAGCGCCGTTTGTAGTGTCGCTACCTTCATCAGGTAGGACTTTTGCGTTGCTGCCCGATCTTCTTCTACGTATTGTGCAGTAGCAGCTTCCACCTTTTCAATGAAAGATTCTAACAGCGCTACGAGCTCCAGCTCTTCGAGGCTGGTAATGTTTTCCTTCAAAGCTGCAAATTCGAGCGATGAAGTCATACTAGAGATCCTTCTTGTTGTGCTGCCACCATGATCTTGAGGCAGAAGGTCGCCGACTGTGTGAGGCACGTTGTTCACACGCGCGGAGTCTGTTTCGCCAAATCTCTGCAGGACAATGATCTTTAATACGAGGACTGTTGAATAAAACCACCCTGCCCACGTTGAGCAGTTCAATCCGTTCAGTGAAGATGTTGGTGTCGCGAGGAGCGACCGCGCGAAATTCTGTGAGGCCAATAAGGAGCGTTGAAGCATAACATACCGTGCGTGCGTCATTGTCAAGGATCGATGTGAAGGCGATTTACGCCACAAAGTGCTGTGAATCGAGCATTCGTACACCATCACATTCAGCATGTCAAAGCTCAAGCGTACGGTATCTGCTCAAGGTATCAGATCCATCAAAGTACGGTGAGTAATCGAACATACTGTTTCCTCTTATAGACTCTGGGATAGAATCTCGTAGCCGTTGAATCTCTGCGCTGAAATTGTCCGTCGAAAGCTTCAGCAAAGTCACTCCATGGATCTCCGAATCCTCAATTTCATCGTACGAGAAATAGTCGTTGATGCGACATATCAGTTCACTCGACTGTACAAGAGGCGCAATGAGGAGATCAGAATCAAATTCTGGTCTTTGGGCGAAAGCTTGACAAGCACGAGCAAGTGCTCGTGTGTAAGGCACGGTAGTGCGCTTTCGCCACGCTTGTGCAAACCTTGAAGTGTTAGTATTTTGCAAACCGGCACGTTACGAGATACTCACGCGGCGGCGACATAGAAGGTGCCCAGCAAAGCTCTGTTCTCTGCATTTGTTAGGGCAGAGGGAGCATCCGAGAAGCCACGACTCTTAGCCTTGATCGACAATCCAAGTTCTTGTGCTAGAGCAACACACATTTGCGTCATCAGAACGAGCTGCTGCTGTCCAGGACGGTAGTAGTAGTGGTAATAGGCTGAGTAAAGTAGAAGTCCTTGTAGCATTTCCAAACCTTTGTGTGAGCTTCCGACTACACGTGCCCCAACTTGACGTCTGAAAGCTTCGCCTAAACCCCGTTGTATGCTTGGCGTTCGATAAGCCATGATCGACATGATGGAAAGGAAGAGAAAGGGCTGTTCTCGTCTTAGAGCATCGGCGTCCGATGAGGAATCCACAACAACAAAAGGGAAGCAATCCATGTAATCGCGACGGAACTCATCGAGAAGCTCTGTCGCTTCGGTACCTTGCAGAACCCCGGCATCAACCGGATCATAGGCGGTGAACACGTTGTCTGTATCAACGAACCCTGCGCTGTTCGGATCAAAGGGATCAGGAAAGGCTTCTGAAGGCGAAATTCCAGGGGTATTTTCTGGTTGAGGTGAGGTGTCGCTGTCTAGGCTGTTGGACGCTGGGTCCGTTGGTGCGGTCGCTCTTGCCTGATTTAACAATTCAGGAGTTGCACCAGAGGCAGACAGCATGCCCATTAATGTCTCAACTC
>Ga0265780_10002143_pt1 | contig 27141 bp, 23 predicted proteins | sample P1T30metagenome_FD_192432 | JGI IMG/M metagenome (GOLD analysis project Ga0265780, IMG submission 192432) | Plant litter microbial communities from East Loma Ridge, Irvine, California - P1 T30 | ecosystem: Environmental > Terrestrial > Plant litter > Unclassified | place: USA: California...
CACAATCTGGCCGAGTTCGCGTTGAAGCAGGCTCATGCGCGCAAGCTCGAGGCTGGCAATCCCAAGATGGAGGCTATTAATCGCAAGACGGAGGCTGATATACGCGAGCTGGAGGCTGATATCAAGGCAAGTAAATGGCCTTGAATCCCTATCTGTAGGACCATATACGGACCACATGTTGCAGACACTCGAGGCGACCAAGGGCAACACCGAATTTCCGGAGCACGGAGGTATCTAAAGGCATAACGGGTCAGAAAGCACGTATGACATGATACTCTGAAGCTCGACACGGAACCATTGGACGTCAAACACAACGACAAGACTCTGCGTATAACTTCACGCTATTGGATGGGCTGGCCGGAAGTACGGACGACAGGATACTCTGAAGCTGTACCAAGTACCATTAGACTTCAATTGCAACGATGACAATCTGCGTGTACCTCCAGGCCACTATATGGACATCTATCTAACCACTCCTCATCTCACTGACCACCATCCCACTTCACTCAAACAACACTACAATAATCATCCGTGTTCAGATTGATTCATTTATGTGACTATCTACTAGCTATCTACTATCCTATTCAATTCATACCAACAATGCAGCATACTCGCTCGCTCAAATGCAGACAAGAAGGAACAAAATGGATATCTGGGAACGATCATTACACATAAGAGTTATGTACGTGGGGGTCATAGAACGTGAAGGGATGGCGGGGCGATGAGATGTCATCAGGCCGCGCATTGAAGGGAGGGTGTGAGGAAGATGGGGTTGGACAGGCAAATGCCGTCAGCCAGGATGGTGTCTTCTAGAGCAAGACTCGGTGCAGAATTTGATTCCTCGGCGATGGGAGAGCGTGAAAAGTCGGTTTGTTCTGCGACAGGTGCTGAATCCTGCTCTGCAGGCTCTAGTACCTCCTCGAGCACGACGGAGGCATTGTCTAGCTCCTTTTCAAAGACTGGCTTGGCAACCTGCGCTTCTTCTGGGATTGATGAGTGAGCTGGTGAGGTATCATCTGTAGCGATGAGCATAGGCTCCTCAGCCACATGGCAGCCAGACGTAGGGGCGACAACCTCGTGTACGCTGGTTGCGGTCTGAACCTCGGTGACAGTAAGCGTGGAGAAGGACGTCGCGGTGGTCGTGGCTGTGGTAGTGAAAGCAATCGTGTGGACCGTCTGTTGGAGGCTGCTTTCGGCCTCGATGCTGGCCATTTGTAGCTGCTGTGGTTGCGTGCGCATGTTCATCGCAAGTACGACAACGAGAGCACCGAGTGCCAGTATGATGAAGTTGCGCGGATCCTTGAGCAGGACCAGAACGTAGTTCTTCATGAGCGTGCCCAATGGAATATCAGCGGCGCGGAGCACTCGATTTTCTCCTGATTCTGACCCAGATGCATGCATAGGCTTCTTTTGTTCTTGCAGAGCGCTTTCGAGCAAGCGTAGTCGCTCGGCAAGCGCGCTGGCTTCGGCTTGTGCCTGAGCCTCCACTTCGACACGCATAGACTGCTTCGCCTCCTGGATCTTCTCTTCTATCGCCTCCTCGAATCTCTTCTTCTCAGCCGCTTTCTCTTCGACGCTCCTCTGAAGCGCGGCAGCGGCAGCTTCAAAGCTCTTCTGTAGCTCCAACTCCTCGAGCCTACGTCGCTCAGCCTCTTCCTCGTCGGCAATCTTCTGCTTCGATGTAGACTCCTGGATCTGACGCTGCAATTCGATGGCATACATGTGCTTCCTCTTATCAGCTTCCTGCTCTTCTATCATTCTTTTCTCCAGAGTCTTTCGGAGGTCGTCGGGTATCCACGGTTGCAGTTCGACATCGCATCTTTCCATCTCGCCCCAGCAGGCTGCCCACGCGTTCGCTCTCATCAAGCCATTTGCGGCGTAGATCTTAATGTCCCATCTCCGAGTGCCGGCGCCAACACCCTTGCCCGGACGCTTGAGCTCGTGGTGGCAGTCTGCACACTCATGCTCCTCTGTGAAGGTACCTCCGCTCATGCGGCTGCCTCGCCCTGTGTTGTCATCGACACTCCTGTCGTCATCTTCTTCTTCCTTATCTGTGTCATCCTCCGGTGGGACGAAGTGCCCGCACTTCAATAGTCGAGGCGTCTTGAGCTCCAAGCTTTCCAGTATGCGCTCCTCCAGCAGATCGTATTCGTCTCGCGGATGTGGAATCAGCAAGCCGCGTCGCATCAAGATGATGTCTTGCAGCTTCTCCTCGAGTAGCTTGAAGTTCTCCACGAGCCATTCCGGCATGACTCTGGCCATCAGTTCGTGTGTGTATGGTACTTGAGGCGGTAGTATCGTGACGTGAAGCAGGACTAGCGGGGCTTGTTGTGGCGTAGTGGATATGGGCATCGGGCTGTGGTGCTCTCTCAGACTGTTTCTGCGCGACCCTGACTTCTTCGACACTGGTGTCTCTGACCTTCCACTTCTGCTCGGGGTCATGAGCTTGTAACTCCCCTTCAGTCGTTCCCGGGAGGTCTCGACGGTGGGGAGTGGCGGGGAAGACATCTGCGTTGCGCGGATAGATTCAGGGTTGCGAAAGCGAGGGCGGTCTTTGCGGGGTGTATATCTCGGCTCGGCCATGTCACTGGACGGTGCTCCCGGATGGGATGATATGGAGCTTTCCGAGGGAAGGGCGGAGACAATGCCGTAGCTTGGGGCACCTGAGGAGTGGCGGGGCGAATTGGTGGACCGTCGTGAGGTGTAAGAGCTTCGGTAGGGTTGGAGGACATGTTCGTGTTCTTCATCCAAGTCCATGCTGGGGATAGACTCGTCCGTTGCGACAGAGAGCTCTGAATTGAACGACATGTCGCCGTCGAACACTTCGGTTGGTGACAGCAGTTCCTTTTCTTCGGGATCCTCGTAAATAGCGAACGATGTCAGGCCCGGGGCAGGCGAGCGGTGGGTTGTGCTCATAGCAATTGTGTGTCGCTTCTGCATGTGCGACAGCTTTGGCGGTTCCAAGTCAGGGTCCAGCGAGTGCTCAAGAATGAATATGGTGGGATATGGTGGGGGAGTGAGGCGAACGCTTCAGGGATCTCGTCGACTGCCAGACGGGTTCTGCTTGCTGCAGTCCGTGGTGGGTCTGAGCTCCAGCGATGCGTTGTCGTTTAGGACGAAGTAGTGCTGGCGTTTGTTTACACCGCCGGCTGAACGCTTGTTCCGTTGCTAGGCGCCGCACCTCGCCTCATTGAGACCCTTCCCAACCACCGTGCATCTGCAACCTCACAGAACGCATGGACTTGGCCATGTCGCTTGTGCATGAGCACTTCAATACCGTAGTCACAGCCCAGATATTCGGTGAGAGCAAGGAGAGCCACCGACGCCACCGACGTGTGCGATGTAACTCCAAGGTTCAGTACATCGTCACATCCATCCGAGAGATTCAGTGCTTCACAAAGACTCTCAATATTGGCGAAGTCTCAATGACTTGCACACCAGCCATTGCTTTCTTTGACGGAGTCAACCCGCCATCTAAGGCTGGTGTGCGCTGGTTACTCAATGCCATCTACAAGCAAGTATACCCTCCTATCCATCGCGTCCAGCAACTCCCCGTCGAGCTCCAAGAGATGATCCTGGACTATGCACTGCCGCGCCGCGCCTACCATTCATTATCTCGCGCTGTCTTTGCCGCAAAGCTAGGCCTTGGAGTGAGCTTCAATTTCCAGTCGGAGGGCCGACCCATCGTACTACGTCCTCTGGGCGTTGCTGAGAGGATGCGCATAACGGAGTCCGAGTATCAACTCATGTTCTGGGGCCGTCGGCATACGTGGGCCTCACATATCAGGTAGACGAGGGCGCCATGGTGCAGAGGTGGCGCCCTCAGTGGACTGGGGCGGACACGCAGTGGCACAAGACGTACCAGCAATTTTGTCAAAGGTGAAGGCGCAAAAGCGGGGAGTCGACGAAGAGCTTTTAGAGGTCTAGCTTAATACTCGATCTGCTGGAGTTGCGTGCTAGGCATGCCGCAGAAGTCAAAAAACTCTACAGCACATATCTGAAGTACGGATTTTCGCCATCCGTCAGATCCATGAAAGCCAACTTGTCTCTTTCCGTCTCATCAAGTGGCAGCGCATCTCTCTTCTTGTTTTCTCTCCACAGCACAAAGTATAGTGCCGCGGCGGCGACAATAGTGATACAATAGCAGATGATTAGCCCCAGCCATAGCTCTGGGTAATGTCTGCTCTTGGTCTGGCTCTTGATCAATTGTGGTCCAACTATGTTCCCGACACAATATGCCACGAAGATGGATGACGACATGGCTGACTTCTTGGTTGCACCGGCAACATTGGACATGCCAATCGAGATAGTTTGACTGACGACTGCCCCAAACGTTCCGGAGCTGCGTGGTACGTCCACTTACTCTTCCAGATCATAGCACAGCCTGCTATCACTGGTAGGCAATTGACCACCAGGATGAAGAGGCGAACATTCGGTATCTTGGAGGACAGCCAGCCTGACAGCAGGATCGTGATCAAGCACAACCCACCCAGTGGAAACTGCCAGAGAATCGACTCCAGCGTCGACCAACCAAATGTGCTTACGATAAGTGGTCCAAACTGTTAGATTACATTAGACTCCTGTCACGTGATATGACACCTGCGCACGTCCCTCTTACCTAGACTGTGCACACCTACCTACTTATATATAGAGCACTCTCTCTAGTATACAAATCTACATTAATGATACCGCGCCGTTGACCGTGTACGCCGATGCCATGAGTATGAAGACCAGCCAAACCTTGATATCCAGCGCCGCCTCCCGAAGCTGACACGGCTTGATGACCTGACACCTAACTCCCGTCGCATCCCTCCTCAACCTCTCCACCGCCACGACCCTCTCCTCTTTCGACAAGAACCACGCGTCAACCGAACTATTCGGCATAAAGAAGCACCAAATCCTAAACAAGAACGTCAAGCACCCAGCCAGGATGTAAATATACTGCCACCTCTTGAGCGCCCCCGAGCTAATCTGCGCAAACCCGTAATTCAACGCGCTCCCGATAATCGTCCACAGTCCTGTAGAGCTGAACCACCAACTCTGCCGCAGCGCTTGTTCGCGCTGCGTGTAGTACCCGGAGACTATGCACATGAAGCCAGTGGGGATGATGCTCTCGACAAATCCCAGGAAGAAGCGCTGCACATATAGACCCTGATACGTCGTCACAGCGGCAGTCAGCATGCAGACGAGGGCCCAGAGAAGGACTACGCCGCCGAGTATGCGTCCGAGATTGAAACGCTGCAGCGCAAATGTCATCGGATACAAGCCGGCCAGCATGCCGAAGTAGAACAGCGAAGTGGCCCATGAGAGCCGCTGTGTCGATGTAGTCGGCGGCTTGGTCGAGGTGTCGACGACGCTGAGGGAGAGATCTTTTGTCATGCCGAAGAGCACGGCAGAGCCGAGGATGGCTTTGTCGTAGTAGACTAGGCCGTAGCCTGGAAGTTGTGTTTTAGCAGTGCTTGACTGGATATGGAAAGGCATTTGGGCGTACCGACTATCATCGCGGGCATGAGGAATACATCTATTTTGCGGAGCACTCTGGCTTCGATTGCTGGGTCGATGGCTTGAGCGTGTTCGCCCACGAGGTCGATGGCGACGTCTTTGTCCGTCGAGGCCGAGACTGCGTTTTCGACATCTTGAGGATGCGATGGAATCGTCTTTTCCGTTGTCATTTTGATGACCTCGAATCGCACAAGATAACGTCGAAGTGTCAGACTAATCACGAACAGAAGCGAAGCCAAAAGCCAAATTACGTTTTTCACTTCCCCATGGCTACAATATACACAAGCTGGATAAACACGGGATCTAGCGCTTCAGCCCAGAACTCTCCGTCTTCACCACTATTGGACGACTGCCCCACGCGCTTCTCTGTCCACCTTCGCACGGCACGTCGGGCGTGATAAAAGCCCACGCCCACGCTAGGTCCAACCCAGCTAGCTTCAGCGCTGACATAATCTGTCCCCAGCCATGAAAAACCTCGAACCCGCTGCTCAAACATATCACCCACGTGCTGCCATCGTGATGCAGATTGTCGCGCATGAGTATCAATCTATACTCATACGCATCTGTGTGCTGCATCGCAAGTCATTGCAAACCAGTCTCCTGCCTCGCTCAATCTGCTGCCCTCTCCAGCAGGTTTCGAGCTGGATGCACCCATCTCCGTTCGCGAAGATGTGGCGCACGAGACGAGAAGAAATACCAAGTGACGATCTTTGAGTACGGGGCCGTGTTGATGTCTACTGTGTCGGTCGTTCGTAATTTATCAGTCTCTACAGTACCATATCTTTTGTCTCCCTTTGTGATTAGCATGTATTATGTGTACGGAAAGCGACAATTTGTAGTCCTTCCAAGGCCAAAGGGTATGCACGGGGCCTTGCTGTTCTATGCCTACATATACTTTTTTGTAGTCGTCAAAGATTTGCAGGTTTGGTATAATTCAGGTATTTGCAAATGGTACATAGAATAGCGTAGGAATTGCGTCTGTTATTGCCTATCACTACGGTCGACCAAAATGCCCAACTTCTCCTCTCTAAAAAAAAAGCCATGTCCAACACTCTCATCTAAAACGCCCAGTTCATGGAAAATGTTGGAACCGCATGCTGTACGTGCATGCCAGCCCGGCAGAGATGCTCGCTTCAAGGACAACGCCCGGAACCCAAATGAAACAGGAGGAATGCAAAATGATAGGAGGGGGTATAGTGTGTGATCCATGAGAGCCGAGTCAGGTAGGAAAGAAAGAGGTCGAGTACAAAAGAATACAACGTGACGAAGCGTTTTATCGCGGCCCCCGCGGACGAGATGTTTGTGTGGAGCTTCGTACGCGAATTGTAGGTGGGCGGATTTGTGGTGCGTCGGCGACTGCGGCATCGTAGGTGGGGATGGGTGGACTGCTTTCTAATCGCCCTTGCTGGTTGTCCAGGAGCGGTGCACGCTCATTGTCCCAGTAGCTCTCTCTGCGGTCTTCTGTGCTGCTGATGCGGGGTGAGCCAACAGGACTGCTGTACTCTGGCGGTAGATCGCCGGGTTGTAGGAGGCCGAGGCCTTGGGCAGCATCTATTGTGGTTCGTCCGGTGTCCGCACTTGCACCTTCACCTCTGTCCTCGTTCGAGTCCACGAGGCTGAGCGCTGCAAGCGATATGTCTGTAGGGCTGCGCTGAGGTCCTGGGCTTGTTGGCTGGTTCCGTCCGAAGCGCATCTGCTGGCTGCTCGATCGTCCATGTCCGAAACCAGCCTGCATGTAGTTGCTGCCCATGCCCTCTCTTACACCATCGCGGCCAGAGTCGAGAAGAATTGATCCTTGTTCACTGCCGTAGGGTGGAGGAGGAGCCAAGCTGCCTGTTTGTGGCGCAAGACCCCACTTCTTTACGTTTGCTTCGATAAAGACGAATCCCATCTGACCGAAGTTGACATGTACCTGGCATGGTCCGTTTGCGCCTACAGTGGGGAAGAAGTTCTGGGTCTTGAGGCCGTGTGCGACGTCGTCGAGTTTCTTGCCGTTGCGTGTGAAGAAGATTGTGCCAGTGCGTGGTCGGTACCCGACACCGATAACGTCTCCTTGTACGTAAGCCGGACCGTATGCAGAGGGTGTGAAGGGCTGGTTGCATCGCCGGTTTCCGTTGGACATGTACGAGATTGAGGACTTGTGGTAGCCTGAAAGATGTGAGCGTTCTGCAATCAATACGTGCCTTCAATGTACATACCTGGTAGCCTGAAGAGCGGATACGGCTTTGTCGTGACACCGATAGCTATGCTCGTGGTCTCTGGCTTCTCGTACACCTTGGCTTCCCAGTAGTAGACCTCGTTTTGTTTCGGTATTGGTAGGTTGCTTTGGACGCTGCACTCGGAGTCGAAGAACTCAATTTCGGTCCGGCCCTCGACGAAGCAGTTCGCGATCTCAAGCTCTGGCTCGAATTCCCAGGCAGACACACCCTTCTCCTGGATTGCGAGGAACTGCGATAAGGATATGTCGGTTTGAACAGATTCGGGAGGGTTTGCCTGCACAAAAGCTGCACCGTGTTAGCAAATATTCTGCCAATAGTTCGGGCCTATCGGATGCTGGCGGTAGTGGTTGTACGCACCTTTGGCTCTCATGTATTCAGTTCTTTGCAGGTCGTCCATGTCTTCCAGCGCCTCGGCTTCCTCCTTCGCGAATTGCTGCTCGTCGTCATATTCGCCAGGTCGCGACAACCGGTCCAGGAAAATGCGTCCTTGTTGTGTGTATCGAAAATAGTAAATAATCGAGGCAATGATTAGGCAAACACCTGCAGCACCCAGCACAGAGAAGATGCCAATCATGATGCCCTTAGCAGTCGAGCCTAGGTCGGTCGCTCTTGATAGGCGTAGGGCATCGTGGCGCGATACTGTAGCGGCGAAGGTAGCTGCGTGCTGAGATGGCGCGTGATCGCTCGGGAGATATAACTTGGAGAGGGTGGTTGGGGGCGTGACCTCCCGTAGCGGAGCCTGTGGAATCATCGTGGGTGTGCGGTGAAGGTGCTGCCGTAGCCAGTTGGCAGCAAAAGTGTCGCGACAGTGTGGATAGCGTGCTGGCAGACGCTCGAAGGCGCAGCAGCGCTCGTGGCGGAGTGAAGTCGTTCCCGGGGTCGTTCCAGCCGCGGGGATCGGTGACGTACAGCGACAGCAGATGGCGCCGACGGGGCGAGGGCGATGCGGATGGCGGTGAAAACAGTGTTGGCAACGTGACCAGCAGCGCTCAAGTGTCGAGAGAAGAGGGGATGTGGTCGAAGGGTGCGGAGAGATGCGTCTGCGAGACCAGACGTTCACTGCGTCAGTCGGTTCGCGGCCTCAAGGATGTCAACGTTGCCACCCCAGCACGCACGATCACAAACTAGGCCCAAAGACGACGTCCACGAATCGAAGCCCGCCGATATATCCGGCAGCACGCGCAAATGGTGATGGAGAGGGAAAGCTGTCAGCGAGCGCTCTACGACGAGCCAAACACCACCACACGCCGTGCCGCAGAAGGCTAACAGTAAGGGTTCCGGAAGCGGGAGTCTGGATCGCAACCGTCTCTGGCACAGCAATCCAGACCAAGACACAACACTTGACCCTGCATACGACAACGCACACATTCACAATAATCTCCTTGCTGCTCAATTGCAGATAGGCCAAAGTTTGAGGTCAATAGCCGCAGACTTCATGGGGGCCAAGAGACGCGCGGGAGGCCTTCCCTGAAGCACCTGAGGCACTTGGAGGCCCACTCATTTGCTGGCGATGCACCAGGCTGAAACACCGACTTTGTGCAGCCGCCATGAAGCGCGTGCTATTCATAGCGCGGAAGTAGGGAATTGTGGTATATGTGCTTGTAGATCTATCTCGCAGGTCACTTCTCAATTCAAATGTCAAGGTTTGGAGTGCTGTGCTATTACTCTCCGTCTAAGTTTCAAGTGCAGCCACCAACTCGAGCTTCGCATCGTACGAGGTTGTGATCAAGATGTTAGCCACAAATCTCTATCGGCCCATTCGCCGACGCTCTCTTGTGGGTACAAATCGTCTCGACAGCTCAGATGGGAGTTTCAACCACACGAGTACCCTGGGCGGTCGACCAGCCTTGCCAGCCCTACCCGCGAACGATGAACGTCAATGCTCTGTGTTGAAATTCCTACCGTCTAAGCACAGTGCTTGCCATAAAACTCGGAAAAATGACTGAGGACATCGTGGCTTCAAATCGTTGAACATTCGTAGTGTCATGGTCTTTCGTATATCATCAAGTACTAGTACATGCAAGACTTTGAGGATGAAAAGTCCCTGTCAGTCGTCGTATATGCATGTAGATGGTGAGAAACATCCTCGTGTAACGCACTGAGCTTCTTCAGCACAATGCTGAGCTTTGAGTAACACTTTACGGCTCGTTGTTCCCCGGCGCCGCTCCCGCAATGTAAGTCGTCTCAGCACACGCGCCAGGCCTCGATGTGATGAGCTGTTGTGCGGCACTTGGCCAACGTGCCGAATGGATAGTGTCGCACAATTCGGTTCTATAATATTGGCAGGAACGGACTGGGGAGCCTCGAGGCTTCCGTCAGTGGCTAATGATACTGTGATGACTTGTTTGCCGTGTGAAGGGCCCAGATGATTCCTTTGCATGCGCTGAGATGGTTATGAGGCGTCGAGCAGTGGTCATAGCATCGCTCTCCGCTATGTGGTATGGCGACCCCCATACTGAACTATTGCAGCCAGTCTGGGACATGATGGAAGTGCCCAGATGGCCCCCCTTGGATGGCTATGACGGGGAACACTTGCTGAACCCGTCCCAGTTGGAGCCATGTATCAATATCTGAAGATGCTGCGCAAAGTCATATGGTTCCACAGCGCATGTGACAAGATGACGGTACGTAGTGACTGCCAATGCTCGTGAGGATGGCATTCAGCCAATGCGTATATGTGACTGGTGTGTTCGCATCCGATCGATGGTTTCCCGCATGGTCGGAATGATGGTCCGGTAGTATAAGGCAACCCTGGAAGTTCGAACAGGCAAAGATGACCTGTCGAGCGGGCGAAGAAGCCGGGCGATATCTTCAAGTCTGGTGTTGCGCGACGTTGGTGTAGAGAACGAGCACAGCTGCCGGCGCGGTGCGACGTGCCTGAGCCAGTCCACGAGACGTCAGATGTGTCAAGGCTGCACTGCGGGCGAGCAACGGCGCCAATTCGAGTTGAATGAGAGTGCAGGCGCGGTCGTTGGTCGTGGCTGCCGCCATGTTGGGGAGTTTCCAATCGTCTGCAAACGTTCGCCGTCACCTTGTCACGACCAACTCTATCTAGCCCACTTTGGGAGGGGGTCCCCCAGTACGCCGCACTTTACATTTCTACGCCCACATTGTTAGAGTCGACATTGTACCTGGAGAGAGACAGAGACAGAGCCGCCCGTCTTTCCCGTGATCCCCGCCAACTGCGCTGCCGTAGCACTCTTGCCCTCGTCGCACTGCAGCTTCGTCACCGCCCGTCCCGAGGCGAACAATTCCCTGCGGGCCTGCGCAACCGCCCCCGCGTCATCTGTTAGCAAACTTGCTACGCAGCACGCCAAAAAAAAATAAAACGACCAATTTCTTGTGATACCTGGAGAAAATGGTTGCGGAACTGTAGGCGCACCGACTCGGCGAGCTGGTACGTGGAACCTGCGCTGCCCCTCAATTTGTTCGGTCGCTTTCCTCATGGGCAGAGAAGAGCTAACCATGTACCGCACCGACAGAACCAGCTTAACGCACCCCACAGTCTGTATACCGACTCGAATCACTCGCCCATATATTCACTCCCTCCACCTTCAACAACCACCTCTCCAAATCCTGCTACCCGGCGCACCTCTCCGCACAGCAGAGCAAGCCACCGCCCATCATGGCGTGGCAACCAGACGAAGAGCCCCTGCGGCAACTCGTGCAGTGTCTGAAAGACTCGCTCACGGGCCAGAACCCGAGTGTGCAGAAGAATGCTGAAATTGTCAGTATGCTCGGTTTGCTCGCCCAGATTGTGGATTGCGCTGACGGCTGTGGCTTTACAGATGCTCAAAACCGCGAGAACATCGCCCGACATTGACAAATACCTGGCCTATGTCTTCACAAGCACGCATCCACCCGCAGCCGTAGCCATGGATGTCACACACTACTTCCAGGCGCGCGCGGCTGCAGCTATCATGCTCAAGAACGACGTCAAAACCAGCTACAAGACCATGCCCGACACCACCAAGGACTATATCAAATCTACCATAATATTGGGACTGCAGGACTCAACTTCACAGATGCGAGGATATGCGGGAAATGTCATCACCGAGATTGTCCGCCAGGGAGGCATCATGGGATGGCCCCAGGTCCTTTCGGAGCTGATCGATATGGTCAGCAATTCGAGTGGCAGTGTCTCCCCACAAGCGCAAGAGGGTGGAATGAGCGCATTGTTGAAGATATGCGAAGACAACAGGAAAGCTCTCGACAAACAGTACCAAGGACAGCGTCCCTTAGGGTTCCTGTTTCCCAAGCTTTTGGAGCTCACAACGAGTTCATCGCCCAGAGTGCGCGCCGATGCCTTGGCCAGCATGAACATTTTCGTCCCAGAGAAGCCGCAGGCTGTATTGTCAAGTCTCGACACCCTGCTCCAGCAGCTTTTCAGCCTTGCCAGCGATCCCAGTGACGATGTCCGGAAACACGTGTGCCGAGCTTTTGTGCATATCGCGGACATTGCACCCGAGAAGATTGTGCCACACATGGAGGGTCTGGTCGAGTACATGGTGACGCAGCAGCGCAATCCGGAGAACGCCGAGCTGGCGCTTGATGCGGCCGAGTTCTGGCTGTGTGTTGGCGAAGATGACAACATGCGCCAACATCTAGGCCCTTACCTGCCCAAGATTGTGCCAGTTCTGCTGTCCAGTATGGTCTACAGCGAAGACGAGATCTTACGCCTTGAGGGCGAAGAGGAGGACTATGAAGTCGACGACCGTCAGGAAGATATTCGTCCCAACTTTGCCTCGAGCAAATCCGGACGTTTGACCAACGGTGAAAATTCCACAGCTCCAAACGGCGACGTTCCAACAGCCAACGACGATGATGATCTCAGCGAGGGAGAAATTGGCGATTTCGACGACGATGATGATGCATTCGGCGACCCTGAAGAGCAGTGGAACCTTCGCAAGTGCTCAGCGGCCGCGCTTGATGTCCTTGCGTCTGTCTTCCACGAAGCAGTCTTCCAAGCGACGTTGCCATATTTGACCGACAATCTCAGTCATGCCGAGTGGCCCAACCGAGAGGCAGCTGTTCTCGCCCTGGGTGCTATAGCAGACGGATGCATGTCTGTAGTGGAGCCGCATCTGCCTATGCTTACCCCATATCTGATAACACTTTTGCAAGACCCCAAGCCCGTCGTCCGCCAGATCACATGTTGGTCACTGGGCCGCTACTCCGGATGGGCCGCTCACCTGGATCAAGCTGGAAAGCAACGGTTCTTCTTGCCAGTCATGGACGGTATCTTGAAAAAGATGCTGGACAACAACAAGAAGGTGCAGGAAGCCGCCGCGTCTGCATTCGCGAATCTTGAGGAGAAAGCGAACACCGAGCTGACCGAATACTGCCGCCCCATCGTCAGTCAGTTTGTGCAGTGCTTTGCAAAGTACAAGGATCGTAACATGTTCATTCTTTATGACTGTGTTCAGACACTTGCTGAGCACGTCGGTCCAGCGCTTCGAGACGACGAACTTGTCAGCATGCTTATGCCGGCACTTATACAGCGATGGAACAAGGTTTCCGATCAGTCGAAAGAAATGTTCCCTTTGCTTGAATGTTTGTCGTACGTGGCAACTGCGCTAGGATCGAAGTTCGCCCAATATGCAGCTGGCATCTTCGCGCGCAGTATCAACATCATCCATCGCAATCTCGAAGAGGGCGTAATGGCAGGTCAGAATCCCGGTTGGGATGCCCCTGACAAAGACTTCCTTGTGACCAGTCTCGATCTACTCAGTGCCATTATCCAAGCCCTTCAACAAGAGGATAGCGCCCAGTTGGTGGGCAGAACGTCAAGCTTCTTCCAGCTTCTAGCCGTGTGCATGAACGACCCCAATAACGACGTGCGGCAGTCTGCATATGCCTTGCTTGGCGATTGCGCTATCTACGTATTCCCACAGCTGCAGTCATGTCTGCCAGAGATCATGGAGATCATCATCGAGCAACTCGACGTCAACCAGGCACATCTCGAAGCCGAAGAAACCGGCTATTCCGTTATCAACAATGCATGTTGGTCAGTAGGCGAGATCTCAATGAGACATAAAGAGGGTATGCAGCCATATGCGGAACGTTTGCTACAGAAAATTGGCACGATACTGTTTGACGACAAAGTTCCGGATTCATTGAACGAGAACGCAGCCATCGCGCTAGGAAGACTAGGTTCAGGATGCCCACAGTTTCTGGCTGTTCACCTCGCCCAAATCGCCCCTCCATTCCTACGAGCTATCAAGAACATCATGTGGACAGATGAGAAGGCTCACGCACTTACTGGTTTCATGGAAATCATCCTTGCTAATCCGGGTGCCATGGAACAATCTCTCCTCCAGTTCTTCAGCGAGATGTCACATGCCAATCACAACCTATTCACATTCCAGCCAAAGCTCAAAGAGGACTTCGACAAAGTAGGTTGTTGAGGCTTGAGACATGAAGATTCAGCTAACAATGTTCACCTCAGGTCATTCAACAATACAAAACCATGATTCCGAACTTTGACGCCTTTCTCGGAGGGCTTCCTGCAGAACAGCAAGCCAACCTGAGGAAATTGTACAGTGTATAGTCTGCCTTTCCATTTCTCAGCGTGGCTGTGGCGTCTTCAGGTGAATATGATTAGAGGAAGAGACGGAAATACCAAAAGGGAATCATGACGCCATCCCGGCGCCATGAAGGAGGAGGACGATCAATGAAAGCATTTACGACAGCAAAGGGAGGGTTTCACCCATGGCATATATAGACATATTCGAGCGTTCCTTTTCATTTCGTCTTCTATGACTCGAACCAAGCGACCGCACAGTACCAGCGGGGGATCAAGCCCCCTGGGTTGGTTCACACAACTCTCTTCTCAGCGCAAAGATCGTTCGTCTGAACATTTCTAGGCGTTTTGTTCGTTGCGTCGTTTGGGGCAGCGCGACATGTTTTTCATTCCTTGACGCAAAAGCGTCACCACCTTTAGATAGTCACAGTAGATAGTTTTAACCCCGTCGCACATGCGCGAGGACCCTTTATATCCAATCGTTAAAGCAAAAATGCCATTGGCGCAACGAGCATGGTCAAGCATAGCACATGCATGGCCTGTTCTAGGCTTCTTTTTTTTCCGCATAACATGCCACATCCAGGAACACATGTTATAGCCGTCAGGCAGCTTAAAGGCTTATAGCACCACCTCGCATGGACTTGCACTGTGACAAAGCAGAAGCCAGGCGGGGACGCGCGCTGTGCGTGCGTGTCGCTTGCGGTTCAATCCCCATCGCATGTATGCAGGGAAGGGCTGTGTTGTGTAGGCGAAAGGCGCCAGGGTCAAGGGCCTGGGTTGTGCTGAGCGCAAAGATGACATGCCGTTTGCTTGAGTGAGGGCTATGAATAGTTCAATTTTTTGTCTATTGTGCCGGAGACTGGGAATTTGGAGGTGGGTGAGCTCGGGTAGGTGGTATGGCATTTTTTTTTCGTGCGTAGTCATTATTCTATGAGGGGTTGTTGGGTGAGATGGGTAGGTTCTGTTTGAGCTGGCGGAGTTGTGGTAAGTTGGAGGCTATATTTCTTGGAGAGGACTTGATCGCGCTAGCTGTGCAGGTGAATAAGCTTGATCCAGCCATGGTGGTGGTTGGAGGTCGTGTGTCCTGGAGAGGACTTGTTCATGTTAGTTGGGTAGGTTTGATGCAGCCATGGTGGTGGTCGGTGTTACTACGACAGCGACGGACAGCGACAAGGGTGCTTCGTCCTATAGCCTGGACCTATACACGGAATCTTATTGTCGCAATTGAGCTCTACCGATCACATGTACAGCTTCCAATTGTGGGTTACCCCTGTATATTTTCCGACCATCTGCAGTACAGGCCTTACCGGATGGACCGCTCGACTGCAATATGGTATGGTATTGGCACTGCTAGTTGGTGTGCGTCGCTATCTATCAAGCCGATGAGCGAGACGCACGTCGGAGGCATCGCGGCAGTATTGAAGACTGTGGGTGTGGTTCAGTGCAGCCGAGTGTGAAGTCGCGAAAGCGGATGTAGCCCGAGGGTGTGCGTCAACGCGAATGCAGTGTAACGATGGAAACGGTGCAGACAAATAGCAATGAGGAAAACTATCCAGAAGGTGTGGGTGTAGACGAGGTTCCGGATTTTCAAAACCTTGGAAGATATCATGCATTAGCGTCTCGTGACGTTCAGGACTTTGGATAAAAAGACGCTCGAGGTCCACCGACGTCAAGTCGATTTGTTTCGCCAGCGCAAAGCGGACTACAACGCATGTTCATGCAATGCGAAACAAGTGTCTTGTGACCTTGCTTGACAATGCTAGCGATGATCTCGGTGAAATGCACGAATTTGATCGTAGGACTCACTTGGCAGATCCTGTGAGGTTTCGCAACTAACGATTTACTTTATTCGACTCGATGGAGAGAAGGTATTGGGTTGTTTCAAGATGCGGGTTCTCGATAGTCGCGGTGGCTAATTCTGGCGCTGGACAATATTTCAGCTCCGGCTATGTTCTTGAAGGAGCCTGTGCAGCGATTGACCAGAGGTATACAGCTGGTTTGAGACAGTTGAATGGGTGGTGTATACGCGACAGGGAATCGATTAGCTTCCACGCGAGGGTCCGTAGAAGTGGAGAGGACATGTGTTCGTGTCACACCTCACCATGCGGCCTGCCCGCGTTACTGGTAACCGCAGGGACCAGGTGTGATATTTAAAGCTCTTGTACAGAGTGTCGTGCAGGATGAACGTGTGGCTGACCAGGAGACGGGAGGTTCAATGTCCCCTCTCGGGGTTATCTTGCGCGACCCGTCAGCACAGGCTGAACGCAACAGCGTACCGGTATAGACTCTGGAGAAGTTTCTGGCTGTCAACCCCAGAGATGGCATGGTATATCCTGGGCTGCAACGGGCTGGAACGAGCAGCTTCAGAAGAGGCCATGTCTAAGAATAGCGAATTGGAAGCCAGCCTCGGTCTGTGCAGTCGCAATTATCGGAGCGCTCACTAGCTGTTGGGTATATACACAATTTGTCGGTCAACCTGCTTTGGTTTGTGCGCGAAGATTGTTTGTTCGTGTTCTGATTCTGAACTATTGCCTCACAGCCTCGGCTGTTCCTTCTTTAGCACACCGTATTCTGTAGCCCTTCCGCTCCACCACAACGAGGGCACATCGTCATAGCAGCCTTGCAGCTGTAGGCGGCTCCGGCGTCATGGGCATCGGCGATGCAACTGTGTGGTCCCAATTCCTGTCGGGTGTGGCACGCAGGATGCTGTGGTCACGCTCGTGCTCGCGTAGTTCATCACGCAGCAATTTCCGCTGCACCAGATATTGCCCAAAGACTGCCTGAGGTATTACGTGCAAGACTATGGCTTTTACCCAGCTGCCAGCGATGCACTGCTGGTTGGGCGGGCGCAGGCGGCGCTGCCGTGATGACGCTCCATCGTGCCCCCCGATCCGCAGAATCCGAAGTGACGCTGTGCTGTAAATATTGAGTAGCATCGATATGAGGCCAATGCAGATGCCCATCAGCAGCGCAGCAGAGATACATGGCTTGACCGCCGTAGCGAAGAAGTTGGAACATCCAGGCGCGGCGCACGAAATGCTATTTTTGGCGTCCCGCAGATATTGTGGCCCCTGCCGCGCTAACCCCAAGCGATCCCTCATCGAATCCGCGTCCCTGCCTCATTCGTCGACCCCGGACTAGCTTTCATCAGGGTGAATTACACGCTGCGACTCTAACGTGCACTCCGTCCGCCGCCATGACGGCGCCCTCGACTCAGGACATGGGCGCATCTCTCCAGTCATCGCCGGCGGCGATTCTGGCTAACGCTGACTGACCCAGCTGGTGCTCACTACTGGTATTACTATTGCTGCACCCGGCTTCGCTCTACTGCATGCAGCATAGCTTCTCAGCCTCCTCACTGCGACTGGCTGTCGCCTCCACCGCACGGCCCGCAAATGTTGGCGGTTCACTCGGCCGGTGACCCTCCAAACTGCCCGTTGTGCGCATGGACTTTCACCGCGATTTCCTGCCACGCGGTAGGTGGCTAGCTGTGGCGGCTTCGACATGCGCGCCCAAACGTCTCCGCTTCCAGACAGGCGGGCAGGGGCTGTACTCGTCTTTGGCCCTGCTTCGGCGAGCTCACTCTCTTGGAGAGCGCCCCCCTCTTTCACCAGGGTCGGCTTGCCGTCTGTTCCTCCAAGGCATCCGATGCTCGCCTGCCAATGGCATGAACCACCATGTTCCTTCAGGCCAAGGGCATGTACTCCAAGCGGGACGGGGTCCATAGAGCTTAATCCCCACAGAAGTTACACCGGGGCTATGTCCTACGAGCATGAGCCAGCCCGGACCCGTCTGTGAATCACAACCATTACTGTAGCTCCCGCAAGCTTCTCTCACCCTCCCTGCTAGTCTCGCCGTCACGCCGTCTCTACCGGCTGCCACCCAGGGCTCTGTGGTCCGCCGCTCGTGGCGCGTTTGCTATTTGCGTGAACGCTATCGAGCCCTAGCCGTGCTGGGTCCCGTCCTTGACGTCTGGTCTGTCGAGTCGGTCCCAAGCACAAGTCACTCTGCGCGTTTGCTCGGCTGTCGCCCCAGTCACCTCTTCAGCCTGTCCAGCCTCTAGTCTCATAACCTTGTCCGGAACATGCATGCTGAGGCCGCCGGGGGCACGTTGCATGCACACTTACCAGATCTGCTGTCACCTTGTCCTGCTGTACTAGCTACCTATCCGCCGTAGGCTGGCTTTGCGTCAATATCTTCCCTACCCTCGATCTGTGTAAGCTCCATTTGTACCTGCACTTTGCGCATATATCACCAAACCTCCGTCTTCAGCCTCTGGAAACACACTCCGTTCATCCACTACCGGTTTCCGACCACATTACCCTCGCTTTGACAACCGCCCTCCTCGATCTACAGCCTGCATATACTCAACCCCTCGTCTACCCCATTCACCCGTTCATCCAGTCCAGCATCAACTAAGAATACTGACTACGACTTTACGACCCATAACGACCCTTGACGCCAACCAACACGCCTGTGCCGCGTACCCACCTTCGCTGTAAAACACTGATATCTTATACTGGACGAAATGGCCGGTCCAGGTGGAGGTCCTTCTAGGCGCAGTCACACCAAGTCCCGCAAAGGATGCAAGACGTGCAAGCGGAGACATATCCGCTGTGATGAAACATTCCCGCAATGGTATGTCCTAGCCCGACATTTGACACCCAGGAGCGTACTGACAGTGTCTCAGTCGCAACTGCACTAAGCATCAGGTTCGTTGTGATTACATGGACAGCCCAACTGCCATGATGCCAGAATCTCCCCAATCTCCACAGCAACCTAACTTGCTTTGGACGCCCGAGATCGAGGCCACAATCGAGCTCTGGAGACAGACAGGGGAGTTTCCCTTCCCTGATCTTCGGGTATATCCGCAGCCACAATGGCATGCCTTATCACGTACCGACCTTCGACTTATACATCACTTGTCCTCCATTTCCAACGAGATGTTCCGAAATAGCACATCCAAATCAACACTATGGACAGACATGATGCCCAAGTACGTGCCAGACATTTCCTCGCATATTCAGTCACTAACACACCAAAGGTTCCTTAGCATCGCTGCAGCCCATCCATTCGTTATGAACTCGATTCTTGCATTCTCTGCATCGCATCTCGCCTGGATTTCTCAATCCACAGAGACACGGAATCTGGCTTTCCACCACTCGAGCATCGCTCTCAAAGGCTTACACGATGGCATCACGACTTTCACAAAACTGAATTCGGATGCTGTGCTGGCCTCTTCACTTCTTCTCGCATGGCAAGCCACCGATTGGCGTGGCTGGTCTTCCTTGGTAACTGGTACCAAAACAGTGATCCAGTCCATGCAGCCCTGGAAACACGAATCCTTGTTTGCCGAATATATTACAGAGCATACACCTATGCCTGATAGACATTTCATGAACCCTATAAGCACACCAATGTCACAAGAAACACGCAGAGAACACCTCAACGCTCTAACAGACATCCACGCTTCCCTACAGAGATTGCAGCCTTATCTGAGTCAGAACGACCAAGAAACGAAGTGGGTTGAGCAGTTGAAAGGCTACCTCGACCGCCTACGAGCATCCAACCAACCTCAAACACCTGAAGAGCAATTCAACCAGCTGTACGCCCTCCGGAAATGGTTGTTTTGGGTACCTATTTCGCTTTTGGCAGCGAAGCGTGGAGACATCAACGTCCTCATCGTCCTCGCACACTTCTATGCCACTGCGCTGGCTTTGGAACCCATGTTCCCCGATGTTGCCTCGGTCTTCGTAGCAGACCTTTCCCTTCGTCCGTTACAAGACATACTTCAAATTGTCCAAGCGAATCAGGATCCGCGGTATGACTCAAGAATGCAGACTATGTCTTATTTGGTCCAATTTCCTATTGAGGCGGCCTCAAATTACAAGACGAGACGCGACTGGACACGTCAACAGGCCACGAACATGTCCCCAGTTCAACAACCATCTTATGCGCTTGAGTCCATCAACCTAGACCTGGAGAACCAAATCGCTCAGTATAGCTATGGCCAGAGCCTTAGTCCTGCGTTCGCGCCTTCACCGTTGACGTTTCTACCTCCCGGCATGTCTCCCACACCTACCTCGCCGTACCTCGAAGTCCCGCGGGCACCCGTGGACGTATTTGGCGCCTCCAACTTTTCAACGCCAATGGGCTCGCCCGCGACCCTACTACCGCCATACTCGGCGCCACAAGAACATGCATTTACGTATGGAATGAATACGAGATATCCCAGTGGGTTCGTGCCTACACCTATCTGGACGTGAACGACGCAAGACTTAACGATCGATCCAGGAATATTTCAAGAGTCTCTTCACAAACTCCAGTATTCGGCACCACGCCTCAGCATGCAAGCCATATGGACGGAGGGCAAAGTCAGGGATCGCCTTCCGCACATGCGCCCAACTAGTACAGTCATCCGTAGGATCGGCAACACTTTGCCCCAGGGAAATGCAAGGTGGAGATGAAACGGCTCAACGGTCTCAATGACCACGCATCTCATCTCGTTGAAACAGATGATCAGTGACCGTCGCTGGGCCTTGTTGCGCCGCCCCTACATCCTAGGATGTTTGCCCCTAGCCGAGATTGAACTGGGCAGTGACCGTCATCGTCGTCAGTATAGTAGTCGGGCAAGAGAGCCTTATCAAGCGCTTCGGTGCACTGGCAAATTTGCAAGCCTCATGCATGCAACTTTGTTGTTATGTAAGCCTGCGACGGAATTTGGACGGAAGCATGACACCGACTTGTGGCGCGTCAAACTAATGAGCGCGACGCTTGTGTGTTTAAAGCACATGCGACGAACAAAAATCACTGCACTTCAGCGTTGTGCGTGTTGGTGCGATTCTAGTGTAATGCATTATATCCACAAATTTACATGGCTTGCTATTATCTCCATCTTTTCTCGGCGATGTTCCAGTGTCGACTACGTAGAAAGACTACAGAAGGAACAGAGAAGCCCAAAATTTGTGGCGGGTAGACCATTTCTGACGATAGTACTGTACTCATGCTTGCTCTACATGCCAACCCTGCTCGGAACTACAAAGCTTACCGATGCCATGTGTTGCGCCTAGGCAGCAAGTTGCGATAGCTTCCATGTCATGCACGGAAGAATTAAGGTTATCTAGTCAGAGCCTAGCGTCCACGCTAGCAAGCACTTTTCACACCGTTCCTCGGCCTTTTATCCTAAAATAACTTTATCCCGCCCACACAGCCAGTTCGTCAGTCGATGACAAGTGATGTCACCCCATCTTCCGTCAGCCACCATCGTCCCGCCAGTACTTTCTCATTCATATGTTCCAGCGGTAATACAGCGATGAACAGACAGTCTTTACTCGATGCTCTCATCGCGACCTCGAGACGGACAAATTTCACCGACTTAGTACCGACAGACTAGCCATTACGTACATGAAAGAGGCTAGGCTGATGCCCTTCCACGCCTTACCACCCAAAACTGCAGACGCTTGTCCCTGATCAGCACTAATCACTATGGTGCAGCCTATCCCCAAGGAGAAGTTGCTAGCGACAAGGATGAGCCGAAGCACGACCACGCACAGCCACTCTTCAAGTACCGCGTTCAGTGCCCCTATGAGATTCAAGAGATTAACAGTGAGCTGACCGGTGAGGCATGTGGCTTCAGGTTGACCGGTAGGCACACAGGAAGGCTTTCTCAGAGACATGCTCAGCTTGAGGATCTTGCAGCTGCAGGGGACATCGGGACACGATCCGCTGTGTGCTGCACGCATCCTCGTTGTGCCGCACAACTAAGTTGCTTCCAAGAAACCACAGAATTCTCTCTTCCCACCAACTCTCGCCTAGCTCAATAGCGCCGGAGCATGGCAGAGGTGGCCACCCCATCGGCACCTCGCATCTCGGGCCTGCCTTGGTTCCCGCACTAGGTCTGTCCCACCACAAGGGTTAGCGAGGTGGAAACCCTTCGCTCGGGCGATCTCTCGCTCTGGGATTCTCCGCCCGTTGTCGATGTCTAAGCGCGTTCAGTCCCTAATAAACCAGATCCTTGCTCCGCTGGTATGGTGGAGGGATATCCGTTCTTGACATACTTTTCTGCCACGAGCGGCACTGCTAGCGTGAGTTTCGGATTACGATCAGTCCCGAGTCCTGCTGGACATTCGGTACTTCGGTACAACGATGATTTTCACAATGTGTGATGATTGATCACAACCAGTCGTCATATTCAGTGCTCGAGAGTGAGTGAAGATGTATGGCCATGCGAGATGCTGGCGATGGTTCTGCATCTGCTATTCGCAAGACATCCTGGATCAATAATGGTAGTGCTATCTTGAATGAGACGTTCGATAATTCGCATGCGGCTCGTCACTACAGCCTCATCATCGACTTTAGCACGCTTTAGGACTACCTCAACACCCGTTTTAGACGGTTCGCATCGAATTCATATTGTGCATAGGATTGATGTATTGTTTCTGTATGATCGTCGCCAGGTCTTTCACCGCCAAAAAAAATTCAAAGCAACAGTGCATACGAAGGCATCAGCGAATTAGACGTCGTCGCAGTCATGTTCCGACTTCGGGAACCCACACCTCGCGCCCACGCCGATGCAAAAATGACCGAGAAAGCGCTATTTTGAGGCACGGCATTTGGATTTTGCTGACACGTGCGCACGTAGCGATGCAGAGCTTTGCGATTCCACTCGCAGACGTCTCACTCCCAAGATCTCGGCGCCTCTTGCTGTTCCACTGGATGTGGATCTTGAACCAAGCCACCAATGCCGAGAAGCGCAATTGGCGAGGCAAGGACACTGATCTACCGCGACATGATATTGTTACCTTATGTTAGTGCTGCCACGGTTGATCCATGGTCAAGCCACTCTGATGACCTGATGCTGTCGATCATGTAGCGGTACTTCGCACCGTGTTGCAAGTCGCGGGATTATACCACCGAGGACTGGACGAGTTGGCACCGAGCAGCGAGACTAATCTCTCAGCTATAGTTTCAAGCTTTGGACCAAGCACTTTTTCGCTCGCGCAACGGAACTTGCCTAACTTGCCTATGTTTCTAGTATTATTCAAGTAGCCTATTCGTTAGTGGCCTAAGACATGTCGATGTAGTACCGCGAACACGATGTACGGCCGTAATGAGATGTTCACACAACAAGAACGCCGGTGCTCTTAGGTCTAGGTGATAAGCTTGCTGCCAGTCAAACTAGCGTAATCAACGTATAAGCGTTCGTATGTTCATGGTCAGATTCATTCCCTGTTATGGTCTGCACAAGTACGACTATCGGCTTCATCCTCGAGACAGGAAACGAGCAGCATCAGCTAGTCGTTCAGACATCGACATCATCAACTACCAACATCGTTATTTCCACAAGGTGCTCTCTCCTTTGTAGATCATTCCCACAGGAAAAGCGACGCATACAATTGATTCTATGGTACCCACTCGCAGCACGATATGTACAGCTACCCCAGAGGAAGTGTACCAACACCAGGTGCTGGAACACTTCTTGCGGCCTTGCACTTTCCGAGTTCAATCCAACCAAGCTGTACAACCCGGATGCATCTTTAAAACTACACTGCTTATTAACAAGCCATCAGCTCTTCAGAGGCTCGCGATAATACCCCGGGTTCAGACAGAGCACGCATGATTCACTGCGAAATTGTGACCCTTTTCTTTTCATATATGTGGATCTCGTTTCCTTTCTATTGGCACCATATCGATACATCCACTCACATCTTTCATGCATATGTTGCTCATCGACATTTTGCTTACCAGCGTCTCAATTCTCTTCGATTAGCAACATATCAATCCATATCCTCTCGACCTTCCCGCATTTGCATCGTTCGCTCAGGCCATGCTGGTTTCTGCGCCTCAAGTGATCATGAGCTGTTTTCCTCAGCGGGAGTGAATATAGTGAGTGCTGTATTGCGGGTTTGCATGCTAGCTGAATATCAAGAATGATTACTGCAGCAGGTGCTTCGTTCACGGAGGGCAAGGAGATTAGCAAGTTGTCTGCGTCGCGAAATAAAGTCTGGATGGGTAAGAGAAGCCAGTGTGTGGATATAGTGAGCGAGGTAACAGTTGCTGACATGTTTCAACTTCTCTAGCTATTTGCCGGAGCTCGGATTTGGGTTCATTCACCCTGCTGCTTTCCCCATCATGGAATGATCGCTTCAAGTAAACGCCCGCTATGCAACCCGCACACATGCTGCCCAGTCCCCTATGTACACTACATCCGCCCACTCGCTCTTGGATCCTCCGCCTCCTTCCGTCTCCAATCCCTCATCTCCTTGGTCCCCATACTCCCCAATCCACCCTCGCCTCTCCTTTCCCACCCACCCAGCCGTACAACCACGCCCGTCGCATTATCCGCGCCCTCGCTCCCGGTACTCGTCTCAACCGCGAAGCTCACCACATCCCTCGCGCCTTGTTCCGGCGTCTTGGCCTCCTTGACAATGTCGACGATTTCTTGGTCAGACAGATGACCCGAGACGCCGTCGGAACACAATATCATGAACGCGTACTCTGCGGGGGCTAGTTCGACACGGCGAATTTCGGGCTCGGCGCTGACGCCCACGCGTTTTGAGGCCATGTCGCCAAAGGCGCGCGTGTTTGCGAGACCGGAGATGCGCTCTTCGCCAAATGAGTCGGTCACAAAGGACGCAGCGAAGCGGCGGAGTCGGGTTGCTTCTTCGGGCAGGGAGGGGTGGTGGTTGGAGGTGAGGGGGACGGCGAGGCCGGTGGCGGTGTTGCAGAGGAGGATGCGCGTGTCACCCACGTGTGCGGTTATGAGACTTGAGGGGGATGAGGGGTGCCAGAATGGACTTGGTGTGGGTGTTGAGATCAAGGCGATACTGCACGTACTTCCGCCCTTGAAGCGATTTGTACCGCCGATTGGCTTTGCGGCGCGACGGGATGGGTGTCCCAGAATGTCGTCGTCGTTGAGAGCTTTGTCTGCGCGCACAGGGTCTTCGTCCTTCTTGCCGACTTGCGCTGCAACGAAGTCGTAGTCGGCCTTCAGGAACGCGTATTCGAGGACAGTTTCGATACCGATCCCGTCCTTTGCGTCCGCTGGTGTTGAGGTGTTTGTCGATGGCTTGTCGATTACGTCTTTTTCAGCTGGGTGGCCGCGTCCGCCAGCGGACACGGAGAAGTATTCGGGCTTGAAGCGGCGGAAGTAGCCTCCCACGAGTTCCTTCCAATCCCGAACCAACCGCTGTTCGAGGTCCTCGGCTTTTCGTATGCTATCGGATTGCTTGACTGAGGGGGCGCTATGCACAGGTCCATCTCTGCGCTTCGAACCTGGGGTAGGCATGCGGCCGTCGTTGCCTGAGCTTGGTGGTTTCATGGGCTCGATGCCGGGCGGTGTATGCGTCTCGATGGCGTCCAGGCTCTCCTTGTCTCTCTGCACCCGATTCTTGTCGCCCTCATCCTTTGTTCGTGGGTTTGGCTGCTGCCCAGTAGACCGTTTCCCCAACAAGCTGCTCTTGAGCTCAAATTGCTGCGTCGCCTTTTCGAGATAGTCGTGCAGCTGCTCCCTCAGAAAGCCAGAGCACTCGGCCCCGCCATGGCCGTCAAACACGCCAAAGTAGAAGACCTGCGGATCGCCAGTCACGCCCACATCCGGCGTCACTTCGCTCTGGCTCTTGGGGTTCCTGGTCAAGGACATTGGGCGCCGCTTTGCGAAAGCTGGCAGGTCGATTGTGCCTGCTTGGTACGCATCTTCGTTGTATGGCCGGGTTCCACGTGACAACGAGACGCCAAAATGGTGCTTTGCGCTCTTCAAGGGTATGCGCACGACGGTCATGTCACGGGATGTCCCCAGCATCGCGGCTGGCAACCTGTTCGACCTCTGGGCATCGTACGGCGTGCTCTTGTCGCGCGGCAGCTTGTGGTGCACGCCATGCTGGATGCGCGAGTCGGGGTGCAGCGAGGTCGAGGGTATATGCGTGATGAAGTACTCGTGGAAGCAGCGACGTTGGCGGGCATACGGAGTTATCGATGGGGCGCGCGGGGGATATCGCGAGACATGCGCGCAGGCAGCGCAGGCAATTGACCGCCGGCGACTCGCGCGGGGCAGCTGCAACGAGGGTTTCCACATGCTGTCCCTTGCGGCGAAGGAGGCATGGTGTGGTAGTGCGGGGAGCCTACCTATGTCATGGCGGCCGTAGGGCTGCCTGGGGGATAACCACTTCCAACATAGCCTCACTGTCGCACCACGTGATTGGCCTGCGCCACGTGACGTCCGCCTCTTGGCTGCCATCCATCTCGACTGCAATCGCCACGAACCCCTCAACACCACGCATTCGAGAAGATCATGTATCGCGAAGTGCGACATGAAGTTCTGGATCCAATCTGCGCGCGCGAGGCCTCCCCTGCACGAGCATGAACCGCTAGTACTGAACAACACATCCCAGGTCCGCCCGGATCCTGCCAGCAATGCTGCAAAGTGCCGTGTACACAGGTAAACAATGGCAGGGACATTCCGTAGCCTATAGACTATTCGCCTATCCAAGAAAGTGTTTCATCTTATCTCTACACCTCTATCAATACTCGGGCACCCATGGCGTGGCCAATAGGGGGTATCCCGTCCCACCTTTACCGTCCAGACCGCTATTAGCACACGTACCAACGCATTCACCGCCGACCCACTTTCGCTGGTAAGAAGAGTCAGATAAAACAAACAATGGTAATGTACAAAGGTACCTCACGAGAGCCTCGATGGCTTTCCGCTCATACCTCGTATTCTATCTGCGACTTTTCCCATTTGAGTCTTCCAAGTACTTGTTCGACTATCTATCGCTACCGCCCTCCTCTACACTATACACCTGTCAGGTCCCGGACCTCTTCAACATCGAATTTCTAAGCTTGCAACAATGAGCTGCGCCATAGGAAACATGATGATCGCCGTAGCTGGTGGAATGG
>Ga0265780_10002145_pt1 | contig 27133 bp, 31 predicted proteins | sample P1T30metagenome_FD_192432 | JGI IMG/M metagenome (GOLD analysis project Ga0265780, IMG submission 192432) | Plant litter microbial communities from East Loma Ridge, Irvine, California - P1 T30 | ecosystem: Environmental > Terrestrial > Plant litter > Unclassified | place: USA: California...
CTAGAACTGTACACATTCTAATCGCGATTTTCGTATCTTGACCGACTGAATTACCACCATCATCCTCCTCATCCTCATCCACTTTGATCTTCATTCTCTCGCGATCGAAATCTTCAGACGTCATTTGATTCGCGAATCGCCTGAAATGAGGCTGAAGTAGGAAAAGGTCCTCTTCCAGTGTGGGACCTTTGAGAGGTACAGTAGGTGCGCGGGCGTCTGAGCGGATAGCGGCGAATGCACCCGATTCATTACATGAGACTTTGATGATTCGCTGGAGGTAAGGTATACGGCGAAACTTGAGTTGACCTGCACCGGATTTGACTCGTTGTCGGACATAGACGTGACCGGAAGTAGTACAGACAATAGCCGTACCGTCAGATCCTATTGCGATATCCTACTCTTTAGCGCAAATTCTTGGTGAATGGGAATGGAAACCTACCTGAGCTGCAGTGAACTTCTTTCTCAAGCCCCAGATCAGTTGCGGCTTCACATTCACATGCCTCTCCTTGAGATCTTTCGATATATCTTCGAGCGGGTTAGGCAGGCTGAAAGTAAAGACATCACCGAGTGACGACATTGCAGCGAAAGAAGCTGCGCTGCTGGTGATCTTCTTGATCATTGGCCGGCTGGTGAGGTGTGGCGGGCGGTACCCAAATCCTCCGCTTCTTGGGACCGGGAAGCTGGTCCTCAGCGAGGTCCGTTTGTGGAACAAATTATAAGAACTCACACAATCTTGAAATTGACATCATGGTGGAAGCAGATGACTTCGAACGAATCAACAAGACAGACCATAGCGTAGTCCTACTCATCAGCTTCTGTGGTGATCCGGGCGGCCTGGGCCCGCTTTAGGACATACCGTAAGGGCCACATCCAGTACAGGCTGAGATATAGCAGGTACTTTTCTGGGCAAGATCTGAACTGGATTCGTAGCTTTATCATATCCTGCCCATCAGCTTCCATTCGCCGATATGTTGAAGACATACCAAGATGCCCAGCGTTGGTACCCCAGGTGAACAACCCTTCCTCAGTCCAACAAGCACTAGCCATTCTACCAGCCGCCACACCCTTTACGTGTTCCTTCTTCAACATGCCCACAATTCTTTTTGGCGATACTTGAATTTCCAACTCTTCCTTGCCCCTTGAATTTTCAGGTTGTTCGATTGGATAACCAAGTTGAGAGAACCGATTATGACCCCATGATAGGATGTATCCTCCGGACGTAAGGGCTAGGGTATGATCTTGGCCTAAAGCGACAGAAACAATGGAATGTGGGAAATCCGGCATGGGACTAAGGGCAAGCTGAGAATGAACAGTTCGACCAAGTCTATTCATCAGCTCCGCCCAGTGCTATGGCTCTCGGTGACAGGGACATACCTTCCATTAGATCCAAATCCACACAAACTCAGATTCCCCTTTGCCTCATTCGTGATGACCCCCGTATGAAGTTTCGCCATGACGACATCTTTCACTCCAATGTGGAAGAACCTCTGCATTGGATCTGGTTTCCCACCCGCTTGGTTCTGAGTCAGAAGGTTGACTCGATCCGCAAAAGCCTTATCTGCCGTATCGCCAGTCCCAAGAGCGAAATTGCGGTTCACTCCCCAGACATAAAGGTCAGATCCATCGATATCGTGAGGTGGATTTGTCTACCATCAGCATTCGAGGATTCACTGTAAGAGTCGTAGGAAAAGCTTACACCGTCAACAGTGCCGTTATAAAGATCAAAAGCAGTCAATCCCTCTATATCCTTAATCCCCAGATCTATATCGTGCCGCATCAACAAATCTCTCGCAGCTTTGATGTTCCCAACATATAAAGCCCTGTGTAATGCGGTATATCCCGATTCGTAGTCTTGCAGGTTGACCGAGATATTCGGATTCCGTAACAAGGTCGAGAAGAACGAGTAGGCAATAGGAGCCATACTAGATGCTGCCAGATGTAGAACACTTTCTGTCAGCTCCTCGGTCTACTCCAAACCAGAAACAGGAAAGAACATACGTTCGCCCATATGAATCCCTTTCATTCGGATCAGTCTTGCCCCCACCCACACCTCCTCTCATCTCAACCGAAGCTCCCCAGCTCCGTCCTGCACTCCCGATATGTGCCTGCCCATGTCCATGTCCATGTTTAGACGAGGAGGATGTGGAAGTATCCAATTCCTGTCGGAATTGCTTGACATTTCCAAGATAGTAATGTGCGTGTAGGTTTGGCATAACACGTTAAAGGTTCAGTTACAGCGACTATAGTATAGTCACTGTGACTGAATTTGGACGACCGATTGCCGCCGAGGAAGATGGCCTCGGTGTATCGGATTGGTCCTGTCGATCTACCTCGAGGGGATCGTTCTGTGAGATCTGGAATCGAGCCGGCGGCAAGGTCTTGAGTTACAAACTGTTGATGTTCCGGTAGACAATTGATGGGCGGAGATCGATGATACTCTCGGAACTCAGGTAGAGATATGCTCGGCTAATTGAAGTATATACAGAAGGTGTAGAATCAGGATATACAGAGTGATCAAGTCAATTCGGATCCGCCAACATGACTCGCCTCCACCTCACTCTTCACACGTTCCTCACATGTCCACCTCGTGCAACAATCAACCGAAACTGCAAACCAAATAAACAAATAAATAATGCATAACAAAGTATGATGTCGTCCGGATGATGGACCTCTCCTGCGCACGTATAAAAGCCCAGTGGGTGAGTATAAGACTATTTTATTCTTGGTGACATGAAAATCGCAAAACGACACGGGGTACAGTCGTCCGCAGAGTGTTAGACACCGTTGGTATTCCTCTTCCTTCTACTCTTCCTGCTTCCTCCTCTTGCTGATAGCTCTCCACGCTATTGAAGCGTCCCCTCTCGGCTACCCAGTCTATGATCCGTCACTCGGAGCGATAGACGATCCATACCTAGTGTCGATCTCGGTATGATTCGCATATCGACCCAAAGTCGAAGACAAGGGTTGGATGTAACTATGTTCAGCGCCTGTGAAGTATACGACTGTGATGATCTGAGTCGGATAGCAAAAAACGCCCTGGCGAGAAATCCGAAAATTCCTCGCACTCGTTCTTCGCTGGTAGACCTCATAAGCATCACCGAGTTGAGGGTGAGCTCAAGTGGGTCCAGTAGCGTGTTTGGTGATTAGAGGAAAAGTTTAGTAGGGAAATTTCATAATGTTGAATGCATGTACACTGTATGTCAGCTCGATACCGATAAAGCAATAAAGTGACTTACTGTCTTGTGATACGGAGCCAGTCTATCGGTCTGCGATTTCAGCTTGTCCATGGCAATGGAAGGGTGGAAGAGCTTACAGAACTCATGAGTCTCTTCACTCCTCTTGACAACAGACTGTACAACATCAGCATTAATTTGGACTGTAGTAAAGGCGGGATTGGCGGAAATTAATCGATAAAACATGGGTGTGGCACTTTTACTGAATTTAGACTCACCTTCCAAGACTCCTCAAAATCGACCGGTAGAATCACATAACGGTTCTTTCTCACGGCTGTGGGTCAGCTAGAGCCCGTTGATATGCATGTGATTAGCTTACCCTGTAAACCAGCAGCTTGACAAATGGAGGCGATTTCTGCTGAACTCAAACGGTCAGGTCGTGAGATATCTGTTGCGTCAGCTACGGCCCTGACAACAGGGATGCGCCAACTTACAGTCCTCGAGATCAACATCAGGACCGAGGTTCATAGGTCCGGTCACAGTCTGGAAAATCAATCGCCTCTCTCTCCTGGAAGGCATTGGGAATTCAATCTTCCGGTCCAATCGTCCAGGTCGAAGTAAAGCGGGATCAAGCGTATCTTGTCGATTGGTAGCCATGATAACCTGTACATCAGCTCCGCTCTGGCCGAATCAGTGCGTGAGATTACCTTGACAGAGGTTTGCTGATCGAAACCGTCCATTTGATTGAGCAATTCTAGTAGAATACGCTGAACCTCTCGATCTGATCCTGTCTGAGCATCGAATCGTTTCGTTGCGATAGCATCGACTTCATCGATAAAGATGATACAAGGCGAATTCTCACGTGCGAGTCGGAAAACATCTCGAACCATTCTTGGTCCCTGCTGATGAGCACGAGCGCGGTCGTAGATAGGCAATTGAGTATCTCACCTCTCCCAAGTACTTCTGAACAAACTCGGATCCTACCACTCGAATGAAAGATGCTTTGGTTGCGTTCGCAACAGCCTTGACCAACATTGTCTTTCCGGTACCTGTACGTCAGCTAGGCTCGCCAAGCATATGAATGGCGGCTGACCTGGTGGACCATAAAGCAAAACACCACGAGGAGGATCGATACCAATCTTGGTATAAAGTTCCATCTGTCATCAGCTTTTGAGCATATTATATGAATGACCCAGCTCACCTGCTCCATAGGCAATTCAACAGCCTCTCTGATCTCCTGCTTCTGAGAATCTAATCCACCAACATCAGAATACTTGATATCCGGTTTCTCATCGGCTCCGAGCATCGCAATCGATGAATCAGCCTCCGGAGGTAGAATATCAACTAGAGCATTGGAATGTCGATGCAGGGCGACTGATGAGGATGGTTTGAGTAGTTCTCGATCTAAGGTTGATAGGATTCGAACGACATAGTTGGATCCTATTCGTCAGCTTTTACAGATCTTCGTGTTTCAGGTACAGCTGAAGAGGGAACATACCCGTGGTTGAACCTACGATACCTCTCTTCTCATCGACAGCTTCGAGGAATTGACCGATAACGAGAGGAACAGATTGAATACGCTTGACTTCCTCCTGTGCCCTGATCAACTCATGACGCAGGTTGAGTGTCTCATCTCGGATATATTCCTGTCTCTCAGCTTTGGTCCATAACATGAATGGCGGAACGAATAACTTACCTCTTGGACATTCAAGAACTCTAGATGAGCTTCGAGCTTCTTCCAATTGGTATACGACTCCTCGTCTCCTGAAGGTAATGTCTTGAACAGAGTCTGCTTCTCATTGATCTGCTGCTCGATAGAGGGATCCTGTAACTGTCAGCTAGCTGTGACTTTGCGTTGGTGCTATCTTACCTGTATCTTTAGGTCAATACCGATCTCGTCCATTGTGTATAGCCGTGAATGATATAAGGTGAATGTGTGTAATAGCTGTAGCTGACAGAGGTTGGTTGACCGCGCGTTGTCATCGCCCGGAGTTTACTCAATCTCCGTCTAACTCGTCCACAAAAGTTGAATGCTCGTCTGTTCCGATCCTACTGCATTGTAGCTATTACATACAGCATGTCGACCTCAATAAGCACCCCAGCTTCTCTAGCGACATTCCCACAACCTCACGCTTCGACCTCAAAATTACCCCATGTCACTCTAAGTCCTGTCGAGGGAGGAGAAGGAAATGCAAGTCTGGCAGTGGCTGCCGTTCAAGGCGATGGTGTCTGGACATATGATGTATGTAGCTCATGATTTATTGCGCTGATAGTAGTTGCGGACCATGAGACCTCTGAACTCATTCACTGTCCCACCTAGTACAATCTTCTCTTCGGCACCCGTCTCCACGTACTGTGGAAAGGCCAAGGGAAAAGCGAACGGGATGGATGTAGATGAATCTATGTCAGGCCCCGAGAGGATCACTGCCATTGCACTGGAAAAGGGAGAGGGTGTGACGAAAGATACGAGAAGGAAAGTCATCTGGGCATGGACTGGTGATGAAGAGGCTCGTCGTGTCTTTACTGTACGTTCACATTGAGGTGAGGGATCAAACTGACAACCAGGCAAAAGACCAAATCAGTGAATTACACCGCACTGCCAATCAACAGTACCCAATTTTAGCAGTCCATTCTGCCAGTTCATTCTCCTTGATCCCTCAATCCGGTACCGAGGCACTCCACCTTGTATCCGACAAATCTCCTGCAAAGGAGGTTCTAGCTAGTCAAGTCATTTTCTCGACGGCAGAACATACGAGATGCCTTGTCCTTGACATCACGGGTCATTGGACACTAGTCGCTATTGAGAATGGAAAAGCGGAGAAGCAGAAGGATGGTCGGCTGGTCGATGAGGGGGACAAGAGGAAATTCGGATTTGCTAGTATCAGCAAGGACGGTGTAATCACTGCAACTGGTAAACCAACTCGCAATGTTTGCAAACAGTCACTGACATTCAGATTCGAACAACCAGATAATCTCGAAACATATCAATGACCCTGTCTCGACCTCATATCCTACTCTATTACACCCCAACCCAACGCCCTTGTCCCTCTCTCTTTCAACATTCGGTAAACCCTTAATTGTCCTCCCTACACTTCACCCTACTCCTTCGATCCTGTTATCAATAGCATCCTCCAGCATTCCCGCTTTACTGTCATCAACATCTGTCTCGTCGGCGAGTACGAAAACTGCCATCAGCCACCTCGCTCTACTTGGCCAGACTTCATCGCATGTCCTCATGGTCGGTATAGTGTTACACCACGAGAGCGATGATGGCGGAAGAAGTGTAGTTTACACTTGCGAAATCACCATCCCCGAGAAAGGTATCGGGCTCAACGCACTGCTGGGCAGTCAGGCTCGCACAGAGGAATACATTTCGCTCCCATCCACTACAGAAGCCAATGGCAAAGTGGATCAAGAAGAGGAAGTGAGAGGAAAGACCATGGCCGAGATCAAGAAATCGCTATCGAAGGGCGACATCAAGACCGCGAATGCCCGTCTTAACGATTTATTAAGCAACCAGGAAATCACCCTCCCAGGATCATTTGTCAAGTCATTGATCAAGGTCATCTTTGAGACTGCCCTTCCGGACTTTGGCAAGGAAGGCGAAAGCAAGAAACGAGGTACATACGCTTCGACCTTGATGAGAACTCTTCTGCAAAAGGGCTTTGTCAATGACGAGATGCTCAGCGGTGGTGTCGTTGCGGCTGGTCTTCTTCCCTTGGCCGATTGGGTACGTCTGCCATACTACCGAGAGATACTTAGCTGACGAACAGGAAAACATCTTCATTGCTCTGCCAATCTTACGCACCATCCCCTCATCAACTATCGTCGCTATCATCAAAGCTGCCCTATCGTCTACTGCTGGCTCGTCCTCGATCGAAAAGACACTAGAGGCAATCGTATCCCTTCCATCCCCCGCACCTACCTACAGGGTCGAGCTCAAGCGTGGCTTAGGAGTCGAGGACGCTACTTCCGTACTCGAGATCCTTACCCAGTGGGCAGAAGCTTGGGTGTTGAGTAATGCTAAGGGTTTGAAATGGGATATGGACCAATCTCAGCTGAATGAGGAAGAAACCTCCATCCCTCCCTTGGAAGCTGTAAGCTTGAGATCGTTTGTAGTATCAGAGTTGACAAGCAGGTCATCACCCATTCATCCCTCCTCCTCGATTCCCATCTACCGCTCTTCCTCTCTCATCCGCCATCACACCCACTTCTCACCCGGATGCAAGCATCTCTAGAACCCCTGCTGCTCATGCAAGCAGAGTATCGAGCCCTCCGAGCTCCTCTAGAAGCTGTCTTGACCCTCTCGAAACGATCAGAGAGGGATCAAGCGGAACGACAACGAAAGAGCGAGTTGATGCATGGCGCATTTGGTAGGAAACCAAAAGGCAAGCAAGAGACGAAAGGAATGGGAGAAGCAAAGATTGGGAAATGGAAAGTTGAGGATTTCGTCTTTTAGTTCCTCATCACCACATACATCAGCTATTCTCATGCACGATACGTATTTCTGGATAGATGTGTCATGTGACAAGCCATGAAACCGGGATCTCCTTTTGAGCAGTTGAGGACCGTGACGCCACTTCAGGGTTTGTACATCTTAGAGCCGGCATTTAGTGCATAGAAAGACGCGTCGGATGGTCAATCCAGGATCATACCGCGTCGATCGCTCATTTCCATCCGTAAACTTACCATCGGATCTTCGCATGAACGAAGTCTACTTCTAGCGTATGACTAAGAGAGGAGAACGGTGAGAACGGAGTATTCGACGATCACGACGAAGTATTGAATTCCCAAGAAAAAGGTCGACACAACAAAGAACCAATACAACAATAACTATCCTTCAATCGGAAACAGAGGCGTTCATAGGACCTCCTTTCGCGCACAGACTTTTCGACCACAGTTGGGATACCGTTGCGCACCAAAGGATTTAGACAATAGAGATATAGATGGGCAGAACTTGAATCAGCATAGGAAGGAATAGCATAGGATTATATAGACTTTGGAAACCATAGTCTACACCTCACACGACCATCACATTTGAAGAGGCATAGCGACAATCTACCCCGACTCGGACCTTCGGCACCCTTTCCCATCCACCCCTTCGCAGCCAAAAGATAAATCAGAGTCAAAGCCCCTTGGACTACACTCCTTTGTTCCCCATTCCCCCCTACAATTCAGCTCGGACTCTGTAACGAGCTGGACCGACAAGAAATAGGATACGCTCGGATCATCAATCGCAAACACACACAACTACCCCACTCTCTTGCGGTCAAAGCAAGACAAAGCACCCGAGACATAACATCACACAACACAACAACGCGGAGAAGGTGGTCTAGGCATTTGCTTAGCATAGTACTGGAAAGAACAGAAGTGGATCGAAGAGGAAGAGTGTGATCTACCGACACATACATTGTTCTTCCATCCATTGCTACATTTACAAGGTGAGTACAGATTCCCCTTTGCTCATCTTGCGTCACAATCTACAACTTCAACCTAGACATTCATGTTTCCCTCCCATCATCCATCTATCCTTGGCACAATCATCCTGCCGTCCTGCCGAGAGTTCATCTATCGGCTTGGTGTGACAATTGGTCTCGCATCATGTATCAGTACTGCGTGATCAGTGACTAATCTGATTCAACACCCCAATCTCGGACCACCTTATCCACCTTGTCCACCTTATCTGTACCTTTGCCTTCTCCTACTCTTTTCTCTTTGCCGTTGCCGGTCAATCCAACATATACTGATACCCTTTAGTTTATCCCAACCAAATCAGTAACCCAGCATGTCACTTGCTATTCCCCGCCCAGCCGCCGAACGCGCATCCGTCATGCTCCCCACCGTTACATGTTCATCGTGCTCCGCACCCATCCCTCTGAATTCCCTTGGCGACCACGTCTGCCTACCCCCAAGTCGCGCGACTGGTTCTCGAGCCGTTCCTCGCCCTTCTCAACTCTCTATACCCTCTTCGAGACCGACAGCTCGATCACCGTTAGCTGGATCGTCGCCTCTAGGCATGTCGGAGCCGAGCTCAAGCTCAAGCGCGAGTAGCAGTAGTCGGCCTTTTGCTGGTCCGTCCAGTGTCTCATCGGGAAGTGGATCCGGCTCGGCAACTAGGACACGACAAGCTCCTCCAGCTCTCGAGATCCCACCAAGAGACTCGTCCGCACGTGCACCCAGCCCATTATCTGGTGGTGGTAAATACCTCGCAGAACCTATCGCCTCCTCTTCGCGTACACCATCACCAACCAACCCATTCTTCCCGCACCACGGCGAAGGCGATGGAGTCGTCGTTCATGGTCTAGGGTTGGGTGTCGGAGGAAGTAGTAGGCGGGAAGGCCCATACCCTACGGATCGACCGTTACCTGCTGGGATGAATGGACCTGGACTACAGGATGGCGCAGCAGGGATGGCAGGAGTGGGACGGAGGGCATTCGCAGCTGCCGCCTGGGGAGTGAGGCCGGGCGTGGCAATGGCGAATGCGGGCGCTCAGAGGATATCACCTGTGGAACAGACGTTCCCTGCTCAATCCCAATCCCAGGCATATGGTTCTTCGAGCTCGCCAACAACATCGCATATCCCTCTTGAGCCTCCTTCGAGACCAGCGGAATCTAGAGCACGATCACCATTCGGTAACGGACCATTCAACGGAAATGTATCGATGCCGATCCCACAGGTAACGGGCGAGGAGAACCGACCACGCGCACCACTCGCCAATCGACCTGCATACTCCCGGAACCCCAGTATGTCATCCGCCTCGACCCACGTACCTTCGCACGAACGTACGGCATCAGCAATGTCACAACGATCAGTCACCGCCCCGATTCCCCAGGCTCATCGACGAGCAGAATCAACTTCTTCATCTGGAAGTAGGGACGACTCAATCTCTCAATTACTTCGGGCGAGGGCCGATCCAGGACAGGAAAAGAAACCTGCTTTCTTTGAGAAATATAAACAATTGGTCGCTGATGCCGATGGAAGGAACTCGCCAATACTATCACTGGGTCAAGCGGATAAGGTTACGACTAGTCCCGAGCATGCTACTCTGAGGATTGAGGATGAAGATGAGGACGAGGAGGAATCAGCATTACCCTGGATGCAAGCCACTCCGAATGCTTCACCAGCTGTTCCACAGGTTCCTACCGCCAGACCAGCTCTCGCACCACGCTCTACATCTCAGATACACTCTCGTCAACATACGCTCGATAGCTCTTCTGGACATTCATCCTCTTCCTCCAGATCTGGCCGGAATGGAGGATCGGGCCCCGAGTCAGAGGAGGTGGTCACTCCATCCCAGAGCTGGGAGGGTAGTCTTGGTGATCGAGTCGATGGACTGGCTAGGAAGGTGCATGGAGATAGGGAGCTGGAAAAGATTGGAGAGGAGGAAGAAGATGAGGGGGATCGAGTGGTCTTCAATACTGGTCAACACCCTAATTCCACATACCGACCTTCCACATCAATGTCCCGACGCGATCCTTCACCTACCGCCAAAGACACCCACTCCCACACTCATGCTCGCGATCCTGCTCCTCCGCCTCATGTCAGATCTCAGACTGCCCCTCAACCCCGTCCCTCCTTAGGACAGAGAAGCGGCAGTAAACGTACGAAACAATGTCAAAACTGTCTAGAAATAGTCGGCGGGACACGTCGATTCGTTGAACGAGATGGGATTGTCCTCTGCGAAAAAGACTGGAAAGCATTATATCTTCCAAGTTGTCGTAAATGCCAGCTTCCGATTGAGAAATCAGCAGTCTCGAGCTCTGATGGACAACTGAAGGGGAAATGGCATAAAGAGTGCTTTAATTGTACAAAGTGCAGTATGCCTTTCGAGGGGGATAGTTTCTATGTCTTAGCTGGGAAACCTTGGTGTCAGCACCATTACCACGAGGAAAAGTGAGTTTTACCGTTTTTTCCTATTTTTCTGTACCGAGAGCTGATGGCCAGTGGCACATTATGCGCATCAGCATCATGTAAACAACCGATAGAAGGTCCTTGCCTTCTAACTCAAGACCGCAGATATCACCCCGGCCACTTGAATTGTGACAAAATCGGATGTAGAGCGAAAATGGATGAGTACTACGAAGTGGGAAGTAAGAGGTATTGCGAAAGGCATATCTCTTCAGTTCTGGCTGGACCAGGATTGGGCGTCGGGGCGAGGAGGGCAGAGAAGAGAATCACTAGGTTGGTAGAATTGCCTGTTGGTGGATTTGGACTGTAGATCGATCAAACAGGACATTTTATACGGTACTCTTTCTGTAGAGTATCGAGGACATCGAGCTGTATCAACGGATGTATCTTATAATACTTCATTATGTACTCCATCGCTCTATTCCGACGCGTAAACAGCGCAATGCCATCAAGGAATACGACTCTTGTGCTCAGGCCAATAGTGTGGTGGGTTTTACCGTTTCATTTCGTAAGCCAGACTGATATTGTTATGAGCCTTTGGGAACTCAGGCCGTGGGAGTTGTCGCGTCATAAAACAGTGAGGAAGGAGGAAGACCGCAACATGACCGAATGGAACATCAACGACGCGCCAAGATAATCCGCCGATCATCCGGTCAACTGGAATCAACTTTCCCCATTTCTCCTACAACACTTCAAGGCAGGTATGCCTAAACCATTGACTCCGACTTCCTCACAGGAGATCGTAGCCATCTCCCCTCCGACATACCTCAAGCCTCAGCGCGATGACCCAATTAAGCCAATACCAATCAAAGCTGTATCATTACCATTACGAAAACCGATCGAACCATCACAATCAAAGACGATCTCTCATATGTCAAATTATGCTTCTTCATCTCGACCTACTCCAATACCTGGCTCAAGCACAAGTACGACGACTCTTCCTACGCCACATACTTTTCAGCCAAATAGTGAACTGAGAGGAAAGATAGTGGAACATGTGAAAGCGGATAAATATCTACAACAGATTGGACATGTACCTACTCCTGGTGATCCTTCCAAATTTCTTCAAAGAGACAAGCGGGGATCGAGCGATAAAGGGAAGGGAAAGAGGAAAGAGAGGGAGGAGGAGATTGAGAGGGAACGAAAGAGGTTGTTGAGCGGTACAGATGGAGAGGGGAATAGGGAGAGGACAACTCAGAGAATGGTACGTCTACCCCTCTCGTCACTCACCGACATCTACTGATATCTAGATGTCTACATTGGGAAAGGGGTCAAACCCAATAACGAATTCAGACCTCTACACACGGTACGTCTCTCACTAATCATATGGCCTCTCATTACCCCTAGCAAGCCCGGTAGTGAGCTGATGAAATAGGACAGACCACTTTGTATCATCTGCGACGGGACATCAACAGTCAAACTCAGGTGGTGGAAGTGCAGGCCAGGGGACTTATTGGGAAGTACGTAAAGCTAAAATGGCGGAACAAGCTCGTGAAGGTGTAAGTCTTACCCCATGCCTGCCCATGATGCTCCTTTACATCCTCTCGCATTCGCGTCGCATCGCCTCGTTTCCACAACACGCCGTCTTAAGGAACGAGTCACAAGAAGGTCACCTGCTGATGATCAGAAAACGGCAATACTGGCAGGATGTATATTCTACCTTAACGGATCTACCGGTCCCAAAATCTCGAATCTACAATTACAAAATATAATCACAAGTAACGGTGGATCATTCGTGTGAGTCCTCCTCAGCGCACCAACGCGCCAACCTCCCTATAGGCACAAGAATAGCTAATAGGTAGTCCAATGCAAAGTGGATCATGTACCCATATCATCGCGAATGGGGGGTTGTCCGGTACGAAAACGCAAAAATGGATTGATGGACAAGGGTCTAGGGGATTGGCAAAGCGGATGAAAGTCGTTACTACTGATTGTAAGTAATGTCACTTCCGAAAGATAATAGGCTAATGAGGTAGGGATATTGGATAGTGTAGCCAATGGGAAAAGAGTTTCGGAAGCTGGTTATGGAGTCATTAAAGATCCTGTAGGTCGATTCCGCGATACTTGTTGAATGGTAAAGACTGAGATTATAGACACAAAACAGCCTTCTTGGTGCTTTTGGTGTTAAGCCGAAACGTGAAACAAGGGAACAGGCTGAGGTCGTGGAAGACCAGGAAGGGGATATCCAGGTGATATCGTAGACATTCTCGGTATTGCCGTTGTCGTTTATATTTAATGCTTGCTTGTTGTACTGCTGTTGTACTGTCATACATAGATTCGTAACATGCCATACTTGTAGTCCCTTCCCTCATCACCATACCTGAGGTGTCTCCTAAGGGGTACCATTCACCCACCTAATCCTCATCCTCCTCACTATCAACCTCAACCCTCTTCTGCCTCTTCTTCTCCTTTCTCTTGACAGTCTCAGCAGCTTCTCTCTCAGCTTCATCCTCATCCTCCCCTTCCTCCTCATCATCTAGATACCCAACTTTCCTACCTCCTTCCTCATCACTCTCTGCATCTCCATCTGCATCTTTTTCGGTCGTTCGACCACCTGCAGAGAAAGCTGCTCCACCGCCTACCCCATGTGCGATTCCGTTAGGTGGTCGAATTGGTCTGTCGTTAGTTCTCCTTCGAATGGCATGTAGAAAAGGTCGACGAAGGGTACATACTTTGTTCGAGAGTCTTGTTTAAGCCTGATCTCTTCACAAGCGTCTTTCCAACTTATATGTCAGCTTCATCGGGTCAAGCTGACCATGAAAGCTTACTCGCAATAAACATCTACTGCTGCTGAAAGATCTATTTGTCAGTCGCGTCCAGCTCTGCTCAGAAAGGATAGGATAGCATACTGTTGATCGGGCTCGAGAACCTCTGTCCACACTCTTTGCATGTTAAGTGTCCATACATCTCCTGCTTATCCCTGACATCAGTCTCCTCCCTATGCATACATTTGGCTCATTGCCGAGTGAAACACATTGGACGTACATCTTGACAGATACTGAACGGTCTCGATGACAGAATACACATTTGAACGTCGTTGCTAACTCATCAGCTTCTTCCTCATTGCGAAGGGTCAAGCTTACCTAGAGGATCCGCCCTCTTCTTTGCTGCTGGTTTCGATGATGATTTACGTTTACCCATGGTGAGTGTTGTATTGAACAATGAGGACCAGAGATTCACTCATTAGGACATAGAAGAAGCAACGCGTGTTACGTAAGTCATGTCTCCGGAACACTGACGACAAGCTGTAAATCTGAAGGATGTGGGAGGAGTATGCACAGTTGAGCACTCGCAAGCATCAAGTATGTAGGTAGTCCCGAACTACAGACGAGGAGTACCAGCGTGACTGCATATTGTCTCTAGGATGATTCGGGTGAAATAATGTCATCAAGCCGAAAACGGGAGGGGCGTTGTGTGTGTATTGAATCTAAATCTAAAGGGGATTCATTAAGTATCAAAGCTAGGTCGATGCTCATCTCATCATCCTTTATCCTCTTCTCCTCGTATTTTCTACTTTGACTTTCTTCATCTGCCCATTGTTCTACCACTTCGTACACTATACTTCTTCACTAGTTACCTATCAAAGATATCAACGATATCCGACTCGGTTTCAATCAACAATCGCCTATGTCACATTGGATGAGATTCAAAGCTTAATCTCATCGTGTACTAGGTCAATTCACATCACAGCTCTTCTATCTGAGTCTTATACTACATTCCTTTACTCCATTTACCTTTACATCTACATCTACATCTTCACCCTTCATAACGCGCAGCATGCCTTCCACCATCGAGAGAAAGCAAACTCAACCACGCATCCAAGTAGATGGACACGGACTCGCCTTCGACAGATCCACCGACACCGGAATCGACACTATAAAAGCACCAGACTATCGACGCGAATCATCCTCTTCACGCTCTACTTCAGCAATCATCTCAACCCCCCTCGCTTCTAGCGAGAACTTACATGAGATGATACGCGTTTCGTCCCGGAGCGATATCAAAGAGGAAGCGGTCAGCACACGGAGTATGAGGCGGATTGGGGAGCAGGAAAGGACCAAGTCATGGGCTCAGACTCAGGTGCATGGACAAGAGGGAGATGATGGGGACAGGTTATTGAAGCCTCCTAGTCAGGAGCCCACCCGTCGGCCAAGCTCAGTGTGTGCGTATCCTTCATGTCTTTCGGTTGTAGAATGTGACTGACACATAGCACTAGAACAACCAGCCGAGCTGGGTCCGTCGTCCGGCCGGAGCTCACGCTCGTCGTGCGATTACACGACCTACAAACTCGCTCGACGCGTTCGTCGTACCTCTAGCGCTTTATCCGCTAGTATCAACTCGACGACATCTGACTCCGAATCAGATCCAACCAAAATGACCCCTGCAGAGCTTGGTCAAAGAATTATGGCGAGGGAGAGAGATCAAAGGGAAAAGCGATTCAAGATTGCAGCAAGGAAAGCAGCTGCTTTGAAGAAGAACGAATCGATAAAAGCCGAGACTGTACCAGCGCAGGAGTCGGAGGTGGTTGGACCTGTGGTGAAGCCTAAGGAAACGATCGTGTCGATTGCTGAATTGGTGAATCGGCATAAAGACGCGATGGCTAAGCCGACTACTGCAGTCAAAGATCGAGCGAGAAAGGAGTTGGGACTCGCTCACGCCAAACCACCTGCATCTGTGGAGTCGGCTAGATCCAGCAAGAAATCTTCCGATACGCCCCTTGCCAGACGACGGGGCGAGATGCCAACCATTCCGGCTAGGACTAGTAGTACGCCTGATGCTGTCGTCGGAGTTGTTCCGCCTAGAACATCAAGCAAGACCGATGTCGTCTCACTAGAGCTCGCTCGGTCGATCTCCGACAATCGGTCTACGACCACCGATACACCATCCATCACCACGGGCACAGGCAGTGTTATCCGTGATGCCGCCTTGGCTCAAGCAGCACTCGAGCAGCTAGAATTGAACGATAGGCCAATGTCGAGGTGCAGTCGCAAAGTCAGCTTTCAGGAGGATCGATCACCATCTCGCCTGCGGAAAGAACGGCCGTCCATGACACCCCCTCGAGATGGTCAGACCTCGGCATCAATAAAAGAGGATGAGGAACAAGAAGCACTAGCAGTCGCTTTATATCTACGGGCACCAAATCTGAACCGGTATTTCAGTTTCCCGCGCCAATCCCCTGATCCACCACTTCGAGTCTCTGTCGCCGAAGTCGGGTCCCTGACTGGAGCACCTGTTCTCATGTTTCTCGGTCTGGGATGTGTTCGATACCTGACTGCATTGTTCGATGATCTGGCCAAGGCGCTGGAGCTACGATTGATCTGTATTGATCGGTGGGGATATGGCAAGACGGATATGGTCGATGAGAGTAAGAGGGGACTAAGGGAATGGGCGGCCATTGTGGAGAGGGTGGTGGATGAGATGAAGCTCAAGCAATTCTCGGTCTTGGCACATAGTGCTGGGTGTCCGTACGCTTTGGCAGCCGCAAATAGGATGAAGAAGAGAGTTGTCGGGAGGATCCATCTACTCGCTCCATGGGTGGGGACCGATGTAGACAACAGTATGTCTCTTTCTTTTGTTCTGCTTGGGGTAGGTCAAGCGAAAAAGCAGGCTACAAGTGGCTCAAGTGGGTGCCGAATGGAATTATCAAGTCAGCAACAGCGGCCGAGTGGAAACTGCAATCTTACTTTCTCGGTAAACCCCCGCCTCTCACATACAGTCCAATTGGCTACACCCCCCAAACCGCCTCTTCATCAACATATCTTCCCCTTGGCTCTGCTCGTAACGCCTCGATGTTGTCAGTATCGGGAAACACCCGGAAACCAAGTCTTCTCCATCGAGCCTCTAGTATAGTCTTACGGACCAAGATCAACAACCTCAACATCCCTGAACCAGAGTATGTCAATTTATCAGAATTGACTGAAGTCCAATCGGGCATATTACCGATGCGACCACTTTCTTCTACACATCCGAAGAATTGGAGAGGGATTGGGCACGAAGTTGCAAAGGTGGATAAAAAGGATTTGACGAGATTACAACCTCCAGGAAGTAATATTGATATTCATAATCCATGGAAATCGTCCTCGAGAAATAGTTCGAGTGTATCTATAAATCGCATGCCGTCATCTTCGGCAAATACGCCTCGTCAACTCGATTTTGCCTTGAGTGAGGGGTTCGATAGATTCCCTTCCGACATGATCCCAAAACCACTCGGTGCGACAAATAGCTCCACACCGAAGAAAAAGGGATTTACCGCTTATTCCTATTCATACTCTTATTCCTATTCCCGCTCGCCGACTGCTTCAAGCAGTAAGGCGACCCAACGGCCCGATTCGCCAACCCGGCCTCCAGGTCCCTCGTTCGGTGTCGCGATTCAGCAAGCTTCTCATGCTGAATGCGAGCCTGGGACGACCTCTGATCTATTATCAATAGTCTTAGGTCGTCAACATGCGAATCGCCCTTGGCAATATGCTCTCAATTATGCCGATTTCAGCTTACCAGTCAAGATCTATTGGGGTCAGGATGATGATAAAATCAGTGAAAAGAGTGTGAGGTGGATGGAAAAGACTATGGTGGCTGGTGTCGAGTTGCTTGTTTTGGAGGGGGAAGGGCATAATCTGATGACTTCAAGTGGGGTCATGTTGAGTGTATTCCAGAGTTTGAGGGAGGAGATTACGGCCGCTTCGTTAGGTCCTCAACCTGATTTAAGGTTGTACTAGCTGCGTGGTCACCACCCATATGTAGTTCATGTTGCCTTGCTCATGTATCATCATTGTTGCTCGTTTAATCACGAGTACTCACGAGATCGCTTGACGCTACTTTACCGGTAATAATGAAGATCGACCCGGAGTTAGACAGGAACGACTCGGCCGAGGATTGGAGTTGCCTTTACTCCGTTGATCCGTCTTATCAGGTTTTCCAATTCATGCACCATATACAGACTCACTTTCCAATGCGGCTGTCCGTTAACCTGTACATATAACTAGTTTCCGAGTCGTGAGCATGGATTTATAGATCATAGATAATAGACTACACGTATAATACATAATTTCGCATTCGCACCGACATCAATCATAATGTCGCCTCAGACAACGACACCACTACATCGACCCGTATCGCCTTTCCCACCACTCGCGCCGATCCTCTCGCATTTCTCGACGAATCGAAATCTGCGTGATGATGGTTACGACAATTATCCACCGCCTTTACCGCACGATCCGGTAGAATTGGAACGGAGATTGACTACCGATCCTGCGATCGTAGGGCAGATGGATAATGATGAAATCGGACCACCGCCAGAGGGTGGTCGGGAAGCTTGGAGTTGTGTGGCTGCTGCTTTCTTTCTGTTATTTACTTTCTTTGGATTCTGTGAGTCTCACCTGCTCTCCGATACGCGATGAAGAGAGAAAGGGGCTGATGGTAGTCACTTCGTTTGGAACTCTACAGGAATATTACCTCGAAAACCAACTAAGCGATCATACCAAATCGGATGTTGCGTATGTCCCCCATATCCTAGGTAGATCAATGCTAATAATCCCAAAGATGGATCTCTTCAGTGTCCTCATTTGCCGTATTCGCAGGCTCACTCTCTGCCGGACGATATTTCGATTCTCACGGAGCTCGAGCACTCACCATCACCGGAACTATCATCTCCATTTCCGCCTTGGTCGCCATTGCATTCTGCAAGGAATACTATCAATTCATGCTTGCTCATTTACTATTTGGGTTGTCTGGATCATTCCTCTATTCACCAGCTACAGCTGTTAGTGGACATTGGTTTTTACGCAAGAGGAGTACTGCAGTCGGGATTGTGGTATGCGGGAGTGGCTTGGGAGGTGTAATCTACCCGATCGCACTCAGGAGGCTGTTTGATCAAGTCGGTGAGTCTCTCCTCTCTGTTCATTCACGAGATCTAAGCACAAGCTGATGGTAGGTTTCCGAAATACGTTATTAATCATTGCCGGAATGAATGCGGTACTCATGGTACCTTCTTGGTTCTTCATGAAGGCCAGACTTCCACCTAGGACTCCACCTCCATGGCAGAGCTTGAAGAGACCTTGGCAGGAACCGCGATACGTCTGCTTGGTGATTGGATCATGCTTGAACATGATGATGTAAGCTTTCAACTTTGCTTTCGCGATGGGAAGCTGATCATCAGCTTGTTCTCACCATACTTCAACGTCCCACTGTATACGACCTCCAACAACTCCTCCCCGACGATCACCTATTATTCGGTAGCGTTCGTCCAAGCTGGCTCGTTCATCGGTAGAGGCGCTTCTGGCTTTTTGGCAGATGCTTTCGGTGTATGGAACGTATTCATCGCTTCCGGCCTATCCCTCACTATCACTCTTCTGGCATTTTGGACGGGTGTACCTCTTCCAGACGCCGTAGTGGTGATTGGAATCTTCACCTATGGAATAGCCAGTGGAGCTTGGATAGCTCTAGTAGCTGCTAGTTGCGCTACCATCAGTCCTACTAGGGAATTCGGAATGAGGTTGGGGATGTTATGGTCATGTACTGCTCTCTTGCAGACTTTTGGACCAGTCATCTGTGGTGGTAAGTCCAAGTCTACTTCTTTGAAGCAGAGTAGCTCATGGCTAGCATTGGTCACTCAGGGGAATAACCGGTTCACGTATGCCGCTATATTCTGTGCGATAGCCGCATTGATCGGAACTATCATCACCATTGCACCGAAGCTATCGGATGTCATCAATGCAAGGCGGAGTCAGGAGGACGATGGGGGAGATAGCAAGAGTGAGAAATCGACGCCTGCTTAATGGCCTTGGAGGTCGAAGTTGTACATTAGCCACTTGGGACATTAGCATACACACACCATCATACATCGCATGGATCAGCATATTCTCTCGAGACTGTATTGCGCTGCTCTGCCAACAGCAAGATCGACTCGCAGCGTAGCTTCAAGGATTATGGTGAAGTGAATCGTTCACGTAGAGGTCGGCAATTCACATTCCGGCCTTCACCACACCTTCTTGATGCAAGATAGCGGGCCGTCCGATTCGGGCTCGATATGGTCTGGCACTATGGCGCATTTCACCTCACCCCGTAGCCCCGCTGCCCGAGATTAGATGAGCATTCTTCGAACCTCATTCTCTGTCCTTTTGTCCTGTCGTAATGCTGCATGTCCGGCCAATGATGTACATCCTGTCTCCCTTCGCCCTGAGTCCAACACAATCCCATTCAGCCTCACTATATGGTCGCTCTCTTTGCCTGGTATTCCTGGTTCTCCTTTTCTCGAATTTCCGTTAACCTCTTCTTCTTGTCTGCTAGCAGGAATTCCCTGTACGTCAATTCGGACTCTTAAGACATAGTTTATCCTGCACTCCTCTCCTCCTATAGCGAAAATTGTAACTCACTGCCTCTTCTCCATCTCAAAGACTCCGTAACCTAATAGTCCAAATGCTGCTGTTGCTGCGACGTGTCCCAGTGGTGCTTTCCATCAGCTTGGTTCTCAATGTAGAGCTAGCTTACCATCAAACATATTTCTCTTCTGCAATCCTAGTTGAAAACATCTTGCTCCGAAACCGAATGCACCAAAGCCGATGACACTACTGATTAATGACATTATGGGTGTGATGTGGTTGTGGGATGTAGTATGTATAGGTTGGTAGATGATACTTGAATGGTCGATGGGGTAGGCGCGCTGAGATGAGTTTCTTAAACCCTAATCCTCATTGGCTGAATGTAGATAGGCGTGTCAAATAGAAATACTTCCGTGCCGTTACACTCCGACACTCACATCGACGACGAGTAAAGAAGTGACATCCACCATATACATATAATCAACAATGAGACCATCAGCACCAGTAAAGAGCGGTATGCCAGCGGGTAAGCTAATTCTACCAGCGTATCGTCTAAAGCTGATATCCAGGTAAAACCTTCGTATGTCTAATGTGAAATGGGCGGGGATAGTACTAATATTTCAGATGGGTTGGTGGGGAGAGATGGGCGGTCCTAAGCAGAAGGGTGTTGTCCAATACAGTATGTCCAGTCACGGATCATATTTGAACCCGCAGAAACTAGCGGGGATGGAGTCGAAGACAAGGATTGGAAGAGGACACGACTGATAAATAGCTCTATCGCCATACCGTCAAAAGGCACTTTCCGGCATGTTGCACGGATACGTTTTCGCTGGTTTCAGTCGATTCATGCACCACGTTCCATACTTCATCATCCCTGTCTCAATCGGTAAGTCTCGATCATCTCGCTGGAACAATTCGATAGTCGGATCAGGAAAAGAAGAGGCCGGGGAGGGAAAAGAGGATGTGCTCCCTAACGACGGAACGCAGTGGACCAGCGAAGTCGCTTTGTTTGATTGTCGGGATCCGAACGAAGTGGAGTGCAACACAGGTCAGAGCTGATCGACAGGTTACGCAACTTACACCTGGGGTGCCCAGAAGTGAGCTCCTCCCTCCTTTAAATAAAGGTCAAGCTGACAGCAGGTACGCATACTACAACTCGAAAGAGGGACATCACGCTATGGCCGCTGAGCATGGAGGTCATTAGGTTATAGGGATGTAGTGAGGAGGGTAGAGGCATGTATACATTTACCATCTTCCTGCTATTTGCTCGACCTTGCTCGATCGGCTCGGCACTAATCACAAATGGGTTAAGCTACCAGGCTGGAATTTCACACAGGGTCGAGAGGCAGAGTCTGCGATCATGAAATAGCTCAGCTTTCGGACATGAAGCATTCGGGCGATATTCAACACCATCCGGGATCGTACACGGACGTACCGTTCGCATGATGACGATATGGAAAGGTCCAGTTCAATTCCAGCGACCATCGGAGATACAAAGCTCGACGTCGAAGAAGTACGATCTCCAGCCCTATCTCGCTCTGATGGCGCGGTCTCTGGCTACGATGAAATCGGATGCGAAGAATATGCCGCTCAGGCTTTTTGAGTCCGCTGAGAAACGTTGAAACCGGTTGGCCTGGAGTACGCGAATGCCTTCAGAGAGACGACCTCGTCGCGCGTCGCCGTGCATCTGAGGCGGTTCAAACGCTGACCGTCGACACGAGAGCAGCCCCGAGATTGCTATTTGCATCGATTGCCTCGGCGCCTACGGAAGGCTCATGGATCCCTCACCATCTCGGCCTGCAAGTCCTGGTGAACATTGAGACGCGGCGAGATCGGCGATTTGTGGGATGAACTGGCATGGCCTATCACCTTCAACCAAGTCTTCACTGACTGCTTGACTGATCACCTCAGCCGATTGATACTATATGCTCAGCAATCAAACGAAACCGACGGAAGACAATACGAATATCACAGCGTTACAGCATCACATACACAAATAATTCTTCGGTCATATGTACAAATAACGAATGTAGGGTAAGTACAGGTGAACAGATGGGTAGAAGGTCTTGTCCAGTCACTGGTGACAACTGCTCCGATCACTCTTCGTCCTCTGATCGCCCAATCGACGGATCAACTATCGATGGTTTCTTCTTGGTCGCTTGACCAGCATTATTTGCAAGCTCGAGTAAAGTTTCGACTCGCTCCTTTCCTTGCTCGAAGAAAAAATTCACGATGGACTGCTTGGTAGCAGCTTCACCTGCTCCTGTCCCTCGTGTGGAGCTTGCAGCCAGCCTCTTGCTCTTCCTTCGTTCCTTGAGAGCAGATAATAGCTTGATGTGAGCGTAAATACTGAGATTCCCACTGATGCCGTGCGATACCACCTGTTGAGCCCAGGAGGGAAGACTGTTCCACATATCCCTAGGTGCATTCAGATAATCCCAATAGGATCCAGATTCCGAATGGTTTGATCTCGTACGTCAGTCACAAGCCTGGACAGATCGACTCATAGAACTGACTCGTCTGCCGTCTCCTGGTCTTCATCTTGGTCGAAAAGGGATTGAACCTTGGGTGAGACAAGTGATGCGAGTAGATCCTCGACGACTTTACTTTGTTCTTGCGACAATGAATGCAGGTCGGTAGGGAACCCCTCGACAGTTTTCAACAGCGTCGCGATTTCATGTAGCTCGTCGGGTAGACCCTTGACGATCGATCCTTGGGGATCATATGGTACTCCCAGATTGTCTTGACCCATGGAGGTGAAGGTGGAAGGAGTGAGGGAAGTCATGATGACGTATCAATGAATCAAGAATGATTGAGAGATGAAAAGCGTCAGCAGGCGAAAGCTGAGAGTTGGTAAGTGGGTCTGGGATTGAGAAGAAAGTCGATTAGCAGAAGTGCCCCTCTATATACCACAATCTTATCGGTCCTGACTCGGTGGAGCGGTGTCGCCATTGGAAGCCAAGTGGAGTACATAGCATTGATGTGATCGAGACGAGAAGCGTTCATCAAAGGTCGACGGGATCGAAGTGGAGCAGATGAGCGAGGTGATCCGGGAATCGCCTTCGGTACATGAATGGATCTACCAGGGTCTCGATTGAAAAATGTCGCTGCTCCATGGTTTTATCGCTCCATCGCTCGACCTCTGTACTGTCTCTTCGTCCCGCTCCATTGCCGGGGCATATCTAAAAGATCAGATAAATTACCATCGTTTCCTTTCGAGGCGTACTACACAACGTTGAGAACAACGGGATGACCACCTTTATTCCCATGATATCCCGGTGTAGAAGGTAGGAGGAAGGCAATGTCGGAAGGATCCCTTATTCTAGAGCATATATCGTGTCGAGCCTATTTTTGCTCGGTATGTGTCTCCCTTCATATTCGTAGATCGAGGTCCAAGGGATGTGGCCAGGCAAGTTACGATATCACGGTGACCCTCTTGTAGCCCATCTCTCTTTCAGTTGCTGTATGGTCGCGTTCTCACGGACAATAGGAAGACCAGGTGAAGTTGATCGAATCCTTCATGTTGCCATTGTCCTCGTGGTGCAACAATCCTATAGCACTGCCATGCAGCTGGGACCACTCGTATAGCACAGTACCAGCCTCATGACAGCTGCTGCAGGATCAGAGCTAGCATGGTTCACGCCGGGAATATCAGGGTGGACATATTATCGAGAACACAATGATATACATACACTGAAAGTACACAAATCATACTCCACACTCCAGTCCGCCCAAACGAAGACAACCAGCTGATAACGCGACATCACACAAACATGGCTGCGAGAGAGAAAGCTATACCCGCTCCCAAGGGCCCCACGATAGATGCATCAGACCCTCGTGAAGCGCCGTCTGTCATGGTCTGACTCCTCTCTTCCCAAATCTTCTGTACAATGCTAGTAGTGGTTAGAACACTGATGATTGTATGAAACGCTGAGCTTACTCCATTGTGGTCTCGTTTCCTGACTTCAACTCTGTCGCTGCCTGCGAAAGTGCGGAACGCCTCCCGCCTGACACGTTCAGGTCATCAGGACAGTCACGGGTGTCGGCACTGGCGATCATCCAGTTCCCCACCTGGACGAATAGATCCGGATCCTTATCGGACTCGCTGATCAATCCGATCAAATCAGAAGCGTTGCCTCTGATGTGCTGGACCGAGTCACAGCCAGGAGCACTTTTGTTCGAGGCAATCTGGTTGAAGGTATCGGCGGCTAGCGAGGCATAGGGTACGGCCGAGCTGGTCGACTGGTGAGCCTTGGTAGTGGTCGTCGGAGTTACACTGACAGAAGCGCTGGTAAAGATTCCTTGGGTGGTTGCAGCCTGCGCTGTAGTTGTCTTACGACCTCCCCTGCTCCCTCCTCGATTGAAGATTCGGTCAGCAGGTCCGGCGTGTGAATCATCGACGGCGGAAAGGCATGTCGGATTGTTGAGGTGCGCTGTTTCCGCGAGTGACGGAGTCAGGAGGGAGGCGGTCAAAGCGGATGCTCGCATGGTGTGTATGAAGTTTCGGAATATTGGGGTGGTATGTTAGTATCTGAAAAGAAAGTAATAGCAATGAGAAGAGGTTGTGTGAGGCTACTTATGACTACTGTCGGGGCCTTCTGGCCAGTCCACTAGTGGTATATCCAGTGAAAGGATATACAAAGCCTTTGTTTCCCTCAATATCACCATCCAAGGGCTACTAAGGATGTCACACCTCTGTCTGTATCACCTTGAACGACCTTTGTCAAAAAACGCTCCACTGGCAGAAAGGAGACATTGCAGCGGGGGATGTGCGCTATAACGATCGGGTCCACTCCACTCTGATCCCACCCCATCGGGAGTGTAGCGGGTACTTGGGTTAAAGGACAGATGAGAGACTGCTTGTCAGGGCTGTGTCAGCTTTCCCTTGACCTCTTTTCACTCCAGGTAAGGTAAAATGATGAAAGGCCGTTCGCCCAAGTATATCCAATGTCTGATGTGGATAGTACTCATCCTTTGATTCGCTTTGTTTGTGATCCATTGCATGCAATGACCCTTGGTCCGGAAGTTCCTCAAGACAGGGTGTCCTAGCTGTTTAGTCACCCAATCCGGACTTCTCCTTCTGACTTCAGAGTTAGGTGATCACGCCTTGTCCAGCTCTTTCTTGGCACTGGCGACGAGTGTGTCCAGCTCTCCCCCCCACTTATCCGCCAATTCTTGTACTTCACTAGCCCCAGTCGTCCCTTTTCCTCCCACCGATTTCAGCCCGTCCGTCCTAGCGAGTCGAACCTGTTGCTTAGCAGTCTCCACTGTAGTGGCGATGGTTTTGCCCAATGCGGCCCGGTGATCTGCCGTAGGTCTGCATGCTCAGTCGTGTTGATGTCGAGGGCGAGAGGACTTACCTGGGAACAGGGATTTTGAGGGTATTTGCGCCCATCTTTTGTGGGGTTATACCAGGTATATTAGCTTTGTGTATCGCCGATTCGACGTGCTTGGAAGCCTGGATATCAGTGTGAGTGATCAAACAGAGGTTTGGTCACTCACGTCTGTGTCCCATACCTCCACGAACAGAGTACTTTGCTTTACAGTGACTGATGCGACCGCATTCAATGGTATCGTGCCCTGATCTGGGATAGAGACCTTGACTGAATCAAGCAGTGCTTGGAATCAGCTCGGATCCCAAAGACTGATGTAAAGCAAGGACGCACAAGGTGAAACCCTTCCTCGCCCCCTTTCGACACTCTCATAGACCACAGACTTCGCCCAATTTACAGCTTTCTCCATCTGTGCTGCGACTTTCGATAACGTCTTGTCCAGGTCTGCATCCTCATAATCTATATTCTCGACTTCCTGACGAGAGACAGCCTTCGCTGCTTTTGAGCCTGAAGTCTTGGTGGCCTTCTTCCATGTTGGTGATGAGGTCGAGATGGGTCTCGTGAGGGAGCTAGGGCCAGCTAGGCTAGTCGGATATGAAGCAGTAGCGATGACTCTCGTGTGCGACTGCCTTGCGATTCGCACTAGCTGGCGAGCTGAATGAGGCAGCGATAGAGACATGATGTGTGTTCTAGACGCAAGTACAAGCAGCAGTAAAAGGGTCGACGCAAAAGACGATTTCGACCGATTACTCCGCCGGAAAGTCGGCAACTCAAGGCACCATCAACCCGGGTACATATTAGCTGTCGGTCACTTGGACGCATTCTACCTTTGCATTACAATCTAGCACAATGTCCCTCCTCACCCGCTTGAAGCTGACCGCTCCCATATTTCAAGCCCCGATGGCTGGTGTGGCGACTCCCGCGTTGGCTGCAGCAGTATCGAATGCAGGTGGTCTAGGCGGCCTCGGTGTCGGAACAGCCGGAGTCGAGGCTGCCCGCAAGATGATTACCGAAACTCAGCAACTCACCTCCAAAGCATACAATGTCAACCTCTTTGTCCACCAAACACCGTGCAAGTTGGATGCCAAGCTGGGGTCAGCATTCCTCGAGGCGCTGAAACCGCTACACCAGGCTGCAAAGATGGAGAGCCCGGATGAATTGCCCGAACCCGCTCTGAGCTTTCTAGATGATCAACCGCTGCTGGATCTCTTGCTCGAAACAAAGCCCCCAGTTGTCAGCTTCCACTTTGGATTGCCTCCTCCCGATACAATACGACGGTTCAAGGAGCTCGGAATCGTATTGATGGCCTCAGCGACTAGCCTTGACGAATTGCGCAAAGTAGAAGAAGCAAGCTTGGACGCGGTCATCGCTCAAGGGCAAGAGGCAGGTGGACATCGAGGTG
>Ga0265780_10002146_pt1 | contig 27119 bp, 33 predicted proteins | sample P1T30metagenome_FD_192432 | JGI IMG/M metagenome (GOLD analysis project Ga0265780, IMG submission 192432) | Plant litter microbial communities from East Loma Ridge, Irvine, California - P1 T30 | ecosystem: Environmental > Terrestrial > Plant litter > Unclassified | place: USA: California...
TTGCGTTCTGGGGTAGATCCCTGTCTTTCTTTCGCGGGAGACGGTTGGTATACTTACTTACCGCGGATGCAATGCGATGCAATGCAGGTTGCAGGCTGCAGGCATGGGTTTGTGTGTATGTGTTTGCTGGGTGCGTGTACGTGCGTGCGTATCTGTACGCCTCATCGAGATCGGAGATTGTTGTGCTGTGGTACTGGGTCGCGGCGCGTTGCGGCTGTTCTGTTGGGTTGGGATGCGTTGGATTGGGCCGCGTGGTGTTTATTCTGTTGCTGTTGCTGTACCGATGCGCTGGTTGAGACTAATGGGGTGTGCGTCTCTCTCTCCTCACTCTAGCTCTGTTGTTTTTACTTCTTTCAGCCTTTTTCTTGCTCGGCATGCCGAAGGGAAAGGTTTCGGTCGGCAGAGTACCCAGAGGCCGACTGCAGAGTTGGGGCGCTACAGAGTAGAGCAGAGCATAGTAGAGCAGATCACGAGGTTGGATGGATGTGATCCATGGGACGAGCCTTGCAGGCTGCAGATGCATGTGCCATTGGTGATGCGTCTGCACGCGAAGGTCCAGCTCGAATAGATCACAAGAGGTGAATGGGTATGTATGGCGATCTTCCGAGTGGCCTTGCCTGATGCCAGTCGAAGGTTGGAGTGTACGTTTTCGGCATCTACCCGGCTGTTATTGTTGTTCGGAGACGACAACGATAATGTGGTTACCCTGCATTGCTGGGCGTCTGCCAACATGCAAGACGGTAGCGGTGCCGTTTCCTGCATGGTGATATCCTGCCGGTATAGTAGCAATGGGCTTCTACCTCCACTACCCATCATCCCCGGCAAGACCAATGCCAATATACAATGCTGAGAGTGCTTCACGGTAGTATATAGTAGTATAAGCGCTTCACCCACGGTCCGACACCTCCCCCGCCCACCATACCTTTACTTGATCAAGCTGCTGCTAGGCAATTGAGAGCTGCAAGCCAAGCGAATCCCAAGGCTATTCTCGACACCCTTGTTGCATTGCATACCAAGAAGATTGGTGATTGGAACGGGCGCTCCGCCGGCTCTTAGGCATGCAGACAGACGAGAGGGTCCAGTGGATGATCCAGTCGGATCCATGCGAGAATAGTTGCAAGGTTCTGTAGTTATGGAGTCACGTAGTCATGGAGTCTCGAACTTCACGGCAGGAGCGGCAAGCAAGAAGGATCCCCAGTCTAGACGAACGAGAATCATCCGCAACAAGCGCGTTTCATCCACGTTTCCTGCAAAAGCGCAACCGCACTGATGGCAGCGTGGCAAGCTGGCGACCATGTCATGGCCCGAGCTGCTCGACTCTCATCAACAAGTTCATTTATTGGTCGCATTCGTGCTGCTGCTGTGATTGCTAGTTAGGTGATGTGCAAAAACGGTGTGAAGATAGCGCCTGATCAGAGTTTCGGTAGCGCGAGGGGTGCGCTGCAAAGGGACGGTGGAAGGAAGGTGATCAACGTCGAGGCCAGAAGCAGGTTGTAGAGGCTGTCCTAGTGAGTAGTGTGACTACGTTATCGGCCTAATCGAGCCCGGTGTTGTCCCTGTCAACCACGTGTTGATATCAGTATGTAGCGGTAGCGGTGATGACTCGCCAGGGAAAAGACAAACGAGGCGGCGGCGCCAGTGATCCGCAATGGTCCCTGGCTTGTTAGTCTTTGCGGACTTATTTGTGATGTATCTGAGTATGGTGGTAAGAGCCAAGCCAGCATGCGAGTGCAATGATACCGTTAACTGCAGTGGTAAAGATACCTCGCCGTGAAGCTCACCAGTCTGCCTGCTCCCTATTCTGCACAACAATCATGATAGGTAGGCTGCATACAGGGCTACGTGTCCGCCGACCCAGAGCAGTGGAGACTCGAGTTAATCGTGCAGAAGGGCAGCAACGGCGCGGGCTTGCCCCAGATCTTGGACGGCGTAACCTCTCGCTTCGGATGGCGAGACCGGGCATAGTCCCTGGCAAGAAGGGCTGCAAGAGTATGCAAGACGAAGACAAGGGTGTCGGGATGGGGTGGGTGAACGATCGACGTGTGTTGCTTGGCCATCTTACAGTACTGTATGTACTGTAATTCATCATAGACTGCCTCTAGGCGGAGGAGGAGGAGGCCACACTACTTTACAAGCAAGCCAGTCGGAAAGTCGCAAGGCGTGATCCGGGCGTGCCAGGCTGCAGGTCGCTGCTGCAGTGCGGATTTTGCCTGTGACTCGTGAGTTGCAGTCTTGCAGAGGCTATCGAGTGATTGACTCCATTGCGGGCTAATGTAGTCTAGCCCGCCCGGCTTTGATCTGCAGGATTGGAGCTGGCGCGTGAAGGATAGATTGATTTATTGTAGGATGTAGTTCGGAGAAGACACATGGTGGCACGAGTCGGGGAAAGATGGAGTTTTTGTCGGACGCCTTATCACCATCAAGGCAGCGTGATGCTATTTGTTTACATATCCCCTGTCAGGACGCGTGAAATTGCGACTTGCAGGCAACGGTGGACTGCAGAAGTGGCGGTATGCAAGAACGATTTGTACGCTGTCTCACTGTGAAATGATGTGTACCGTCCGATTGTGCAGATATCAGAACGGCGGTGGAATCATGCAACTACTGCTAGGGCATTTGCAGATATACAGAGAAAAGTCATATGGCAGCCGCAAGCAGTAGTAGGAGGTGTTGTATAGGGCAAGTCGGCGGGCGATCGTCGTGGAGGCGGCAAGGAAGGAAGGGGATCACCACCGACCGTTGGGCTGTCTGTCTCTGTTTGTCTGCCTTGTCTGCCTGCCAAACCGAGACGGGTCTCACTTACGACACCAGAAGGGTTAGGCGCGCGAGATCTTTCCGCACCGCCCGTTGCGTGTCTTTCTCGCATACTCGGCGCGGTGGCGGTCGATGTCAGACCGCTCAGGCGGGAGTGCGTGCATCCTGCCCTGCCAGCCTTTCTGCGTGCGGTATGGCTCGTGCGATGTCCTACCCGCGAGAGGCATGGTGCGTGTCGTGGGAGAGGAACCCGCGATTCAGACGTTTCCTCCGCTAACCTTGTTTTGCAGTGGATGGAGGGCAGAGTGGCAGAGTGGGTGGGTGGTCAGGGTTCCATTCCAAATCACTAGCCCATGCGTTCGTTCAGCTGACTACTGTACCTTACGCACGTTCCTCGACTACTGCTCGCCGATGCAGTCCGGCTTGACGATGCGCGGAGCCTTTCTTTAGAGGCGAGTCTCGAGAGCATACAGCAGCAGTAGCTTCGCCCCATCACGTCTGCAGCCCACACGATTCGCGAGTGTGCAACGAGGTGGAAAGCTTGCATTGTCACAGGCGAGTCGTTTCGCCGTCACTCTTCAGCAGCGTGATGTATCCGCCGTGGCGGGAGACAGGAACGCGCAACGGTGCGGGTGATCGACCACATGAGGATCCTCGGAGTCATCTCATGCTGGTCGCAACGGTGAACGCTGCCCCTGCGTGGGTTGCATACAGCTACAACATCCACCACCTCCAACGGCCGTGGGTGATTGCGATGTCTTGGTCTGCGGCAAACGTGGATGTATGGCATTGTTGGCCGCCTTGTATGCGTACAAGCACTATGATACAAGACCGTTGGCTATGGATGCGGCGTGCTGTGGCTGTCTTGCAGAATGCAAGACATTTTTCACCCCCCTAACATGGACGAAGAGTCTTCCCAGACGGGGCGCCGAACCAGCCACACCCCTGCCAAACTGCCTCTTTGGGGATCGGCAGACAAGCAGCTGATCCCGGACGTTTTCAGCAGCTGCACAGACGACAGGCGGCGCGAGTAAGCGTGTCGTCGAAAAGGGAAGCAGCACGCAATGACACGTGTGGGCAGGGTGAAGGGACATGAGGGAGGGGGACAGTAAGATGGTGTCGTGGACGACGCGTGTTGAAGGTGAGTGTGGAACGATCTGATACGACATCTCACAGCAGAGTCGATATGGACGGCGATGAAACAACACAGGCCAACACCCATACCTGCATCATACCACAGGAACAGGAACAGAGGATGCGGGATGCAGTTTGTCGGTCTGTCGGCCTGCCGGCCTACGCTATCGGCCCATCCTCGTGGGAGCGTTTTGTCGAAGGAGCACAGGCTTCGTCGGCTCTGCACTCTCACGCTTGAGATCCAGATCGCGCTATGCCTGACTGGGCGAGTGCACTGGATCAAAGGGGAAGGCAAAATTGGCGATCGCTGCAGCAAAGACGTCTGCCGGTCAGTCCAGTAGCCGAATGTGCTGTACGGCGGTCCGAGCATGCATATGCCACTCTGTTGGTGCCGTCTGCTTCCTTCCATGGAGTGGCGGTGTTGTCGTCGTCCTTGTGGCGAACGTGCTGGCTGGGAATACATACATACATTGGATCAAGTGAATTCCTTGAGCAGGGTTTGCTGATACCGTGAGCGCGGATCGATGAAACCCACCAAGTATGACGATGGTACTCGGAAGACTGAGAACCGTCCATGGATACTTTCAATACTCGAATACATGGGTACCCTCCAGCATACCTCCATCATGCATGGGTGCCCTAGACAGCAGGGCGCCACTCCTACTCCAAGGTCCACGCCATGACAGTCCCGATACCAACGCGCCCACCCCTGTGAGCATCGTCTATCCACCGTGTCGGATCGCAGCATATGCATGCACGGACGGCGTACGAGCAGGCTTTGACGACCGTCGCTGGCCTGTAGGATGCTGTATGTTCCCTCCTGCTGCTCAGTGCTGGGACAGGCATTGAAAGTGCTATCGTTCTTCGTTACGTCTTGTCGGTACAATAATAGCACATCATCCCTCACACCCTCGAAACGAAGTATGCAAATACATACATTTGAGCCGTCCCTCTAGCCACTACCAAGTCATCCTGTGAACCCATCATCAGTGCTTCTGTGTCATCTCGTTCACACGGACGAACTCATTGGGCACTCTGACCACGTTTGACCACATCATCGACCGCTCCCCCAGTCTGCCTGGAGTGGTGTCCCTAGGTCTCTCAGTCCCTCTGTCCCTCTCATCCGCCGCCGCCGTCTGGCCGTGCCTTAGCGCTGCTCACCACCCCGTTCTCCGCCGTCGAGTTCCTCAGCCACTACTGCCGCGCCGTTGACTCGCAGCGCCGTCCGTGGGCTGCTGGCGGTTGGTTCAGCCCCTCATAGACTCCACCCGTTTTTGCGCTTAGTTTGGGATCTACCGGCCTGACGATAGCGCCCGAAGAGCTCACGACATATCTACGTGCGAGTCCGGAGCCAATCCAAATTACCGCTACAACGCTCTTCTTGGCCCCTCTTGCTCCCTGATTCACTCGCGCGCGAAAGTGTTCACATGAGCCGTTCCTCCTAACCCACCAAGGAGGCATCCCAGCAGCATATCAACTGCCGTTGCGCCCGCCACTCGTTGGATTATAACGGCCATCCAAACGCTCCCGCCTTGCGACAATCAACCCGTCTTGCAATTCAAACGTCAAAAGGTACGCTGCCCGTTGTTTGATTCCATCGCTCACCTCACACCTCACTTCCCATCCACGCTCTCTACCAACGACTTCGATACCTCGAAACCCATCGGCTCCGTTGCCAGTTCAACTCAACGACACCGTTACTGACTTGCTCCCAAGTCTGTCATTCCTTACACAGAACTTCACTACCACACCTCAACGGCAATATCAATCATGCCTCAACACAAGAGAGGACCCTGGTCCGCCACCGAGGACCAGTACCTGCTCCACCTCGTCAACCTTCACGGTGCTCACAACTGGGTTCGCATCTCATCAACCATTGGCACTCGCTCGCCCAAGCAGTGCCGTGAGCGTTTCCACCAGAACCTCAAGCCTAACCTCAACCATGATCCTATCACTCCAGAGGAGGGCGTTCTCATCGAGCAGATGGTCGCTGAGATGGGCAAGCGTTGGGCTGAGATCGCTCGTCGTCTGCGTGGCCGCAGCGACAACGCTGTCAAGAACTGGTGGAATGGTGGAATGAACCGTCGCCGCCGCAGCAACAACCACCGCCGCCAGGAAGTCACCGTTCGCCAACCCGTCCAACAGCAACAGACTGTCCCGATTCTCAACCACCCACAGATGCCCGCCGGCTTCCAACAGCCTCAGATGCAACAACAGATGCCTCAGCAGTTCTTCCAGCAGCCCATGTACCAGCAACAACCTCAGATGCAGTTCCCTCAACACATGAGCTTGCCTTCAAACGTCCACGCCATGAGGCACCACGGACTTGTTGAGACCCCTCTCCCATCGCCTTCGACCTACTCGCAGATGTCTGCTGATGGTGCTCCCTCAATGGTCTCCGATCGCTCATCCATCTCTGGACGTTCGCCTCACAACAATGGCTCGCCCATCGAGCTTCCTCCGCTCTCTGGCAACCGTGGCGATCGTCGCCAATCTGCTGCTCCCCAGCTCAGTCTCGGAACGCCCAACGTCTTCGCAAGCGATACCGACTTCCAAGTGCCGACCATGCACATCACACGCTACGAGGATCAACTCAAGCAACCGCAGATGCTCCAGGAACCTTTCCTTCCCGCTCAGCCTCAAATGTACCACGCCCAGCAGCAAAGGCAGTTCATGCAACAACCCATGCAACCCATGCAGCACATGCAGCAGCAAATGCAGCCCGTGTCCCGCCAGCCGTCGCCCATGCAACAGTATCAGATGCAGCAACACCAGCAGCAGCAGCAGCAACAACAATATCACCAGGCGCCTATGTACACACCCCAGCGTAACAACAGCGCCTATTCCATGCAGCAGTCGCCCACAGACCAAAGCGTTCAATTGCCTCGCATCCCCGACCTGGCCGTGCCCACGATGGACTCGCACCAGCAACAACGCAAATCGCCCATGCAGCTGGCTATTGACCCGGCGCTCATGGCGGCTCGTGGCACGCCCGTGCCCTCCATCCACACTCCCGAGGGATCGCCGAAGGACAAGATGAGCCTCTCCAACATCACGCTATGAACTCTACCTTGATGGCAGATTTACAACCCACGCACTACCACTACACTACTACTACCTCACTCGCTTGTAATTATTAATTTCTTGGATGAGAAACCACCCTTACACTTCTGTACGATGGACGACACGGAATTCGGGAGGAGAACGTCACTACAAAAAACAAGAAACACAAACCCGTCGGGGGTTACCGCTCACGCGGCCGCGCGTTTCCTTCTCATTTTGCATATACCCAAGCAGCGCTCGCTTTTTTCATGGCCCTCTAGCAAAGGCAGGGCTTACACCACAACAACAAACACTGTTCAACTCTTTTCTACATTGTCATCGACGCGCAGACTCGTCTGGTCGAGCGGCTTGCGGCGCGTGTGCAGAAGGCAGCGGCATTTTTGGAGATACCCAAGGGAGGAAACCATGAGATTATCGTTATTAGCCATTAGCCTCGCATGATTATTGTTTGCTCTTTTGCATATAATATCCCAGCCATTGAAAAAAATCATTATTATCCTTGCATTCATCATCGTGGTCTCATTTACACTCGTCACCGTCACCTCACACCATCTGTCTTCATGGCCATCAATATCATCACAAACCTTAATCATCAGAGAATGAATGGTTCGCTCGTAACCTTCTTAGCGACGCACGCAGATCTGATAACACCCCTCTACCCACCCACCTACCCACCCACCCCACGTCCACGGCAGCTACAAGCGAGCGAGGGAAGAGCGAAGAGAGAGGAGACACACAAAAAGAGTGGGTCGCGCTTTCTTCACCGCTCATCACCACTATCATCATCGTCAATTAATACCCGCAAACGAAAAACCCCACAGCTCTCCCCTTCCTTCCTCCCTTCCCGTACCGGTGTTATCAGATCATAGCTCTCCCGCTATCGCACTCCACTCTGCCATCGGAAATCGGAGCAAGAGAGAGAGAGAGAGCCTCAAGAGGGAAAAAAAAACTCTAGCTCCTTTGCGCCGGCCGCAGGAACGGCTCTGTCGATCCACAATCCAATCGAGCGCGACCACAGCACGCACGTCTTCGGTCGTCTCGGCCGTGTGGTAATTCGCACTCGGTGGTTGACTGCTGCTATTTTCATCGAACCCGTCGCTCTACCGACCCGTCTTTTTCTTCCCGGCCACGAGGACTTGACACTGACAGTACACAAGGCAGACAGGCAGGCAGGCAGTCAACGGGAAAGGGTAGGGATGAAAGGGAAAGAAAAACGTTTCTCAGGGGCTAGCTGGCTGGTGATCCTCCACTTCTTTTTATTTCTTCTATTTACCAGCTGCGCGGAAATTACATTGCGAAGGATTTGGAGGGTGGTGAAGTCATTTAGATGATTGACCGACTAACTACTGTACTGACTGGAGGGTTCGATACGGGGTTTCCTTTCTAGCAATTTTCATTTTGCTGCTACTACTGAACGACGGTGCACGCGCGCTACTGGCAATATTACCAAATTCAATAGGCAGCATCATTTGGCTTGGACCTGGCGTTCCGGACTAGCAGACTCTCAAAAAGCAAGCCTCGTTGTCAAGGCCAGCCAGCGGCAGGCGCGCGTTTGGTACTGTATGGTTTGGTTTGGCTGATACACGCACCACGCACACAGCATGGATGTAGGTTCGGCAATCTTTTTGCCTTTTTTCCCTTTCATCCTTCACGCTACAGTACGTTGCTACTACTGGGAGCCTTGTGTGTCCTGCCGTGCCCTACCTATCGCGTCTTCTCTTCTGCCCTATTCGACTACTGCACCTCATTGATGGTGGTAGTGGTGGGCCCCTTCCCTAAGTAGAAAGGGGAGGCTGGATTGGGGGGGAGACGAAGAAGAAGGACGCACGAGCCCTTCTGGTGCCTGTCAAGCAAGAAACGGTACGAAGACGCGCTAGGGGCGGGCTGTTAGGTGGTGAGGAGAGTTTGGAACCGTTTTCTGCTCTGTGCTTGTCACTTCGTTGCTTGCTGCGCGGAGACTACTGAGGGATGGCATTATCATTATGTTGGAAAGATGACGAGATGATGCTCGCGCGTGCTTGGCGTCATTGTTACATTTTCTTGGTGTTCGCATCTGGGGATCGTTTTCCCGCCTTTTGATATCCTCCTCCTCTTCCTTTGCCCAATCTTCGGGCTTGGACGAATCGTGTAGACTTGACCGCAGTAACAGCTTGTCTTTGTCACTGCACGCTACCACAACGCCGACTACTGCACGGTTGAGGTCTCGCGTGACTACAGAAAGTGTGGAGGTCGGCGCAGCGGTTTCAAGTTGGTGGAGCCATTGCGAGACAACTGTGGCGGAGGAGGACTTCTCGGCCGACCCCTCTTTCCGTTTTACTTTCGGAGCGAAAGGTTTAACCCAGTGGGACAAACGTGGTACTCTAGCTGCTGGTGACACGCCCGACCGCTACAGCTCTGGAGTCGAGAGTTTCTCGCCTGCTTCTCGTGATCTTTGGGTCAGGGGTCTGGGATTTGTTTCTAGCCGACGAAGACGATGCGAAACTCGACCCTGGCGCACTTCGATTGTGGACCTCACACATTCGAGAGACTTTACGGGTGTTGTCTCCAGAACCGGAGAGGTTAGGGTCTACATAGAGTTACTTGCTCCTTGGATGCCTTGTAGATCAGGTGACGACTGCTGGATCCACGTGGATCATGTCGTGTTCACCTCGAGATAGCTCGCGCCACTCCCATGCAACATGGTGTGATGAAGTGTCGAGAGGAGACGTATCTTATCGCATATGCCGTGCCACACACACATAGAAGACTGTAGATATACGTCCATGATAAGACTTATCAGAGTCATAAGTGGTGGTCCTACACAGCATTTCCACGCGAGAGTTCAATATACCTGCAACTGAGACACGCTCCCGTCGTTTCGAATGAGAGAGTGTTGGCGAGGTAGACTAGGTAGCAGTTCGATACCTTTCAGTCAAGTCAAGCTGTGCTTTCTGCCTATCAACATCGAGATGCACATTTACCTGTGTTAGATACCTTGTGATGTTGTAGATGTGGATTTACCTGAGATTGATGCCATCCTCTCGGATATCACTCACACCACCCACACCGCAACCAAATCCAAACCTAGAAGAGACATTAGAAAGGGCTCTTCTGTACACTCGTGCTAAAATGGACATCAAACGGGTCAAATCTGGAGATGTGTGATGGAGTAGTTCGGCACAAGTGCATGGGATTTGCAGCAGGGATTGAGAACACGGAAGTCGGCGGCAACGGCTTCAACCTCACACGCACCTCGCCTCACGCGCGCCTTTCGGTGACATCTGATTCCATTCGCCACAGCATTGTTTGACCTGCAACACTACCACGTGATATCAGACCTCACTCACTTGTCATGTCTGTCTAGTCAACATAGTACGCACATTGCTTGCTGGCGGGCATGTCATCTTCGCCCTACAACGCCGATCAAGGTGCGGTGCCTAGTGACTTCGACTACACCAGGCTATTGGTGAGAACTCCATCTCGAGCTAAAGCATACACTGCTAACCATCCATGTAGTCGCAAAGGGATCTTTCCTCTAGCATCCCGATAAACTTCGTCACCGTTCCTGGAGTATCGTTGACGTCGGCGTGTTTTCCCTTTAACCGTTACGACACCGCATCCGCGACTAAATGCGTCTCCAATCTTCTCGCTGCCGGGTTCAGGAGGTTGGAAGTCGACCTCTTCTGGGATGTTAGTCGCACGACATGGAGCTTCTGCCCTGTCCAGCTGGGCGAGGTTGAACCTCAGCTTAGCGTGAAGCAAGAATCCACGACGTCGCAGACGCCTTTGACAAGCGCCACCCTCGCTCAAGATGAGATAGATGGTCGCAGGAAAGTGCGAGCTACGCCATCTGCGGATGGTGGTCAGGAACCAAATGGTGCCAGATTATGGCCCAGGCAGACCACTACTGATGACCCATCGGTATTGACACAAAGCAGTCGACCAACAATGTCCGCATCGAGTATTCCTTCCGGAACAACTACCCGTACTGCAGCCCTTTCTCCCGAAATCAGCTCGACCGTCGTGTCAGACGCTGCAAATCCTGAAAGTACTGCAGCACCCGATGATCAGACGCTTTTACGAGTAGGTGACTATGTGTGCTCAACCCAGCTAGACTTCCACCTGTTCCTCCAGGTGCTCTATGGCCACTTCGCCAACACCGAAGACAACCTCAACGCGACGACCGCATACATAACTCTCAACATCTACCCTGCGGCCTCGGCTTCCAGTGCCGAAGGAAGCGATGCTACTCCGTCGCAAGAAAATTTGCCACACGGCAACAATCTGCTCAGCAGCCTGATAACTGCGAACAACTCACAATATCTGTACACACCTCAACTACTGAATAACCAGCGAGCCGATCTCGACGAGGCAGGAAGCTGGTTCACAGTACGACAACCGCTGCTGCCCGACTACATGTTCTACGAGGTGAACAGGGACAACAACATCCTCTCTACCCCGGACGGCTGGCCTAGCGAAAGCGTTGTCGAACTCGCCAGAGCAAAGCGGATGCTTGCTGGGTTCGGAAACATCGACTCGAGGATGCAAGGCTATGATTTCTCTCTCGACGAATCCACCATCTTCCCACCCGGATACCTGCAAGACTCCCTCAGCGTTGAATTCGCGACCAACGGGACCATCGCAAGTGGCTGCATCTTCAATGTTGATGACGCTTCTCTATCTCAAGCCAACTCATCATGGGCGACACATCACATCTCCAACGACAGTTCCGCCGCCGACCAAACCACATTACGCACCCGCCTAGCCCAAGCCAGCAACCTCACCGACTGCGGCATCAGCCCAATCCTCAACACAACCCTCCTAAACGCAAGCGCAGACACCAACCCCACGCCCTACAAATCCTACGCAATGAGCACAATCTGGTCCTGGGCGCCCGACCAACCCCAAAACTTCGGCACCAGCGACGACGACGACAACGACGACGACGACCAAACCAACGGCCCCACCAACCGCTGCGCCGTGCTAAACGCCACCTCGACCCGCTGGCAAGCCCACTCATGCGCCACCTCGCACCACGTCACCTGCCGCGCCAACAACGCCAACCCCTTCGACTTCCGCATCGCCGACGCCAGCGCGGCCTACGACAAGGCGGAGAACGCGTGCCGCGGCGACGTGCAGTTCGCCGTCCCGCGCACCGCGCTCGAAAACTCGTTCCTGGCGGCCAAGTGGCGCGCGTACCGCGCGGAGCGCGGCGTCGAGGACGAGCTGCTGTGGGTCGACTTCAACGACCTCGACATCGCGGGCTGCTGGGTCATTGGGCAGAACTCGACGTGCCCGTACCAGGACCAGCAGCTGGGCCAGGGGCGCGAGATTGTGGTGCCGACTGTTGCGGCGGTTGTGGTGTTTGTGCTGGCCATTCTGACGGTCTTCATCAAGTGTGCGTCGAATAGGCGGAACACGCGGAGGAGGCGGAAGAGGGTTGATGATGGGTGGGATTATGAGGGTGTGCCTTCTTGAGCGAGGATGGGGAGGGATATGTTTTTTTGGGGGAGGGATCGTGGCGTCTTATGATCTATCTTGGTGTCTAATGATAATTGTCTCGCAGAACGTTTCAAAGCAACAAGTTGGTTTGTACCGCATTCTCTTTCGAGTGCCGCTCACAAACGAATTTCAAGAGAGCTCAGATCTTAGCCATCCAAGACAACAAGGCAACTTCCGCAAGCTCAACGCACTGCCAGACACAAAAAAATAAATACTAAGCAACATCCTCCCTCTCACTCAACCCGATAATTCTTAAACTCCCTCGTCTTGACACCTCTAGAAAACATCAGATCCAGCTCCTCATAAGTCCTCCCCTTCGTCTCCGGCACCCTGAACCAAGCCCACCCAAGCGAAACCAACGACAAGCCCCCAAAGAAGAACCCGATCTTCCCGCGCCCATTCGCCTGATCAGGGTTGATAAGGTAAGGGATCGCGACTGTCATGGCGACGGCCACAGCAGCTTGCACCGCCGTCGCCAGCGCGATGGTCTTGCTGCGCACGCGCGTCGCGCTCGTCTCGCAGATCAGCACGAAACACACGGGGCCGACGGAGAGGTCGTAGGTGAAGTTCCAGAGGAGCATGAGGCTGCTTTGCGTCCAGGCTAGGGCGGGGCGATTCGGGTAGTTTGGCAGGCAGTCGATGATGCCGATTACTAGCAGGATGACGACGAGGGTGGCCAGGCCGAAGTTGTAGATCCGGCGCCGGCCGAAGTAGCTGAGCAGGACCCAGGAGCAGAGGGTTCCCAGGAAGCCGAGGGCCAGGAAGCCCACGCCCATTGCGAAAGCGTGGGTGGTGGCGAGGCCGGCGAGCTCGAAGAAGTAGGTTGCGTAGCCGACGAGGTAGATTCCGGACAGGACTTGGATGGTGTAGACGCCTATGCTGATTTCGGTGCGGCGCAGGTTGATGGGCTTGAAGCAGTCTGTGTAGGAGCTGCCGGCTTCCATGGCGTGCTCGAGCTTGTCGGTTTCGATTATCATGGCGAGGGTGGGGTTTACGTCGACTTTTTTGGAGGCGAGGCGGCGCAGGGAGTGCGAGGCTTCGTCGATGCGGCCTTTGCGGACAAGCCACCAGGGCGACTCGGGCGCGAATGGCCAGAGGACGAGGATGATTAGCGGCCAGACCCACTGGGCGGCGAAGGGAGCCGAGTAAGCCCAGTGGTTGTCGAGACGAGATGTGCCCGCGATGACTCCGTTGGCGATCAGCTGGCCAGTCACGAAACTGAGGTTGATCCAGGAGGTCAACATGCCTCGCAAAGCTATAGGACATACTTCCGAGGCGTAGGCGGGTGCCACGACGACGTACATCCCCAGTACCTGTCGAAGGTCAGATACAAGACAAGACAAGACTCTTGTAAGACGAGAGCAACGATACCAAACCACCAAGCAGTTCGCCGGCAAGTAGTACAGGCAGAGACCGCGCGAAGAATTGTATGAACACAAAGCCTGCGGTCACGACAACGCAGGCCCCAAAAGTCCTTTTGCGGCCAAACCATTCCATTGGGTAGGAAGCGAAGAAGGCGCCCACAACTTGACCGATTGGGCTGCCCATCGAGAGACCGGTCTGCCAGGGTGCCGAGATGATCCACTCGCCGTTGTATTTGTAGCCAAAGTCTCTCTGAAAGGCCGGAGTTGCGTATAGATTGCCTAGTAGTTGGGGATCGAAGCTGTCAAAAGGTTAGTCATTGCACGTCGATTCAATCTTGACGCCAGGAAGCGTGTGCGATGGACAACTGACCTTGCCATGATGACCTGCGAGCAATTTGAGTCAGCACCAACAGAGTCGACTACATAAGATGGAGATGGCGAAATCTCACCCCGAGCGAAAAGTAGATGGTCCATCCAACAGCACTCGGGTACAGTCTGATGGCTTCAAAGAACGAAAGCCGATGCTCAAGATCCGTACCCTGACGCGCCTCATCGCCAGCTATAGAGCCAATGGTCACGTTTCCTGTTTTCGTGAAATTGTCGCCGCCGTTTTCGCCGTAAGAGGCCATGGTGGGCGAGCGATTGTTGCTACCTTCGTCTGGCACAGCTCTGGATATATGCTCCGTAGCTTCACATGAATTTGAAATTGTCTTTGAGCGTATGCAGTCAGTACATGTGTTGCAAGTAAGGAGCTCTCAAGATGACCTACTCCGTCCTCGAACGTCCCGTAGGAAGAAGAAAATGCAAGAAGTGAGTCTCCCTCTGTATACGGCGATAGCGGTGGCATGTTGTTGTATTTTAGGTAGTTGTGTATGCCGGCAAAGGTCTCCCGTATCGCAGTGGTCCGGCAATTCCTACTCGTAGGATTGTTTAGTTTGCCGTAGGTGCAGCTGAGATGCTTACTATCGGCTGGCTAACCAATGGCGATAACATGACGCGAGGTGTCTGATAGTAAGGTTGCAATCTATTGCTTGATATGATAGAAGCTACATACATGGACGACCCCGCTTTTCTTGTCGGACATGAAAGCTTAAGATAGGCAGACATCTCGCCTATTATCATCGTCATCTTCACATAGGTCAGTAGGTCAGAACCAGACAGACAGCAGAGTAGGGCAAAGAACGTAAACAGAGAGAAAGACCACAAACCAAGTTCAATCAAAGGAAAAAAAATCTTCGTAAACTTTGTGGTATATATAATCCACTTTCTCGTCTTGTTCAAGAAGAAAAGAAGGTCTCGCCGCGTCTCTCTTTCTATCAAGTATCGTTAGTTCCCAACCCTCTTCTCGCCTGCCCCTCAATGGTACAGTTCGCAGCTTCTCGCTCGCTCGCAAATGATAGTAATAATCATCTTGGTGATACTTCGCTACGCTCGCGGCCTGCACGATTCATGCTCTTGCGATTAGCAGAGCAGCACTACCTTCATCGATCATTCCTATACGACCGCGACGGCGGGTATAAATCGCTTCGCGCGGTGTGTCGTCGGTGGGGAGCTTGCCTTCCCACCACCTCCCCACCGCCTCCCCCACTCGCCATCCCCTCACTCGTCATCAGACTCCTCATCATCAGCCTCGAAGACAGCAGCGCCCAGATCCAGCAGGGCCTGCACAGCGGTGCGCTGGGCGAGCATGTCGCTCATCTCGCGCTCGATGCTGCTAGGCCGCATGATGGTCGGGGCGAAGACGACGGCAAGGTTGAGCGAAGTCATGAGATTCTCGTCCTTGCTCTTCATGACGCGGCGGAGGTGCAGGACCAAGTACTCGAGGCAGTTGCGGTGGTGTTCGGGCAGGTCGCTGACGGCGCTGCGCAGGGCGAGGACTTGCTTTTCCGTCGCGGCCCGGATCAGCGCTTGCGTCTTGGAGCTGTCCTTGTCCTCGCCTTCGGAGACGCCGATGTTAGAGAGCGCGCCGGCTTCGAGGAGGGAGTCGTAGACGTCGTAGGTGATTAGAGGGGTGGGGAGTTTGCGGAAGTATTGCTTCAGGGCGCTGGTGACGGCGTGGATGTCGAGGTCTGGGTCGGAGATGTCGTAGTTGTTGGGGTCTTTCTCGAAGCCGGCTTGGATGGCCTTCACTTGACCGCTGCCGCCGGATTTGCGGTAGACACCTTCGGCGTCCATGCCGCGCTTCTCGACTTCCTCGACGCAGCGGCCGACGATGGCGGGAATGAGGCGGTTCTCGAACTCACAGCGTAGTTCAAGTTCGGAGCCGAACAGGACTGTTGGGGATGTCAGTGTGTGCTCTGCAATTGGTTGTGCATGTATCCTCGACAATGACTTACCAGAAGGATCATTGGAAGGAATCGCGAGATTCGTGCTGCTGCTGTTCTTCATGCTGCCAGCTTGTCCATTCTTCAAACCACCGTTCTTCTGTCCAAAGAATCCGAAACCTGCAGCACCAGGGGCAGGTCCACCCTGTTTGGCGCTGAAGGACCCCGCCTCGCCACCACCAACGGCTTGTTGTGTCATGCCGTAGGGAGTACCAATCTCATACCCATCTCTGGTTTGGACACGTTCCGTTGCGAATGCGCCCTTCAGGCCCTTTGTCACATTCTTGGCCATCTTCTCGCCTCCCTTGCGCCAGTTGAATTTCTTGGGTTGTCCCTTGCGGATATTGACCACTTGAGGGCCAGTAGGTGCTGTGAGGACAGTCGCCGGCTCAGCCTCGGTCTCGCCTGGCATGAAGTCTTCGTGCAAGCTTTCTTTTGTGCCAGGGTGGTAGATGCCCAGCCCGTTTGCGTTGCCATGCTTGCCAGAATCGTTGCCGCGATTCGACTTGTACAGTTCCTGTATGCTTTGTAGCAGGTTGTTGTTCATCTCCAATAGCTGCGCATTCTTCGACGACAGCGACTCATATTCCTGGAAACCCCGGTCTTTCATCTGAATCAAATTTCCAATTTCATCTGTCAGATCAGTACGTTTGCGCATGAGATCCTCGATTTGCCCTCCCATGTGGTCCTTGAGCTTCCGAAGCGATTCTGACAACTCGCGGAAAATCGAATCGTTCAGCGCCGTCAAGTCAAGCGGTTGGTTGTTGTCTTTGACCTTGCCCAGGTGGTCGGTCATGACTTCGAGCTCCCTAACGACCATCTCGCGCTGGGTATCGAGGAATGCCATGGTGGTGCGCTTCTCGCGAAGCTCGCTGTTAACCTGCTTGATGTCTGAAGATCCGCTGGCTCGTTCCTCAAGGGTGCTGTTTTGAGCCTCGAGCTCTGCAATCTTGGATTGCGCGCGTCGCAGGGCTGCCCGCATTGAATCCATGGTGTCCTTTGAAGAGGGCGAACTCATCATAGGGCTGCTAATCATCAACGGCGTGTTCAGCGATGATTCGATGGGAGCGCCATTCTTTGGCACCCCACGGTCACTGAAGCTCCGGCCATGTTTGACGGCATTGGACACACGGCGCAACATGGAAGCTTCTGTTCTATCCTGCGCCTTGTCGCCCCGCAATATCCTCGCCATCTCTTCTTCCATGGAGAAAGCACCGTCCATGCTGTGTTTGGGCAGTCCAGCACTTCGCAATGGGGGAGAAAGCTGTCCATCAGATCTGGCGTCGCTACTTGGCTGAGTGCTGCTGATGGACTCTTGTGCTCTGTGTCGTTCGGCTGGTGGCGGCGGTGGCGGTTGTCGTGGCGTGACGAAATCACCATTGTTGCCCGCCGACTTACTGGGCCCTGACGGGCGGCTACTTGCTCGAGGAGGTATCGCATCAAAGCTGCTTCGTACATGGGGAGACTCAACAGTCTTTGACCGCCTGTTGTCGCGGGCGAAAGCAGTCTGAGAATCAACGAAAGAACTAGGAATGGAAGAAGCAGACTCGTGGCGGCCGTGCGATGGCTTCAGGGATGTCGCAACAGTAGTTGCAGTGGGCGGTTCCGGGGAAGATCGTATGGAGCTAGGCTTGAGGGAGGACGCAGCGAGCGAATCGCCACGCGCTGGTCTGTCCGGGAATCTCGAAAGCGCAGGAGCGTGAGCAGATGGGTGTCCTTCTTTTCGCCTAGGGTCGTCGAACGGGTTGATGCCCGACTGTGGTGACTCTGCAGAGACGGGCGACGCGGTTACCGTTCTGTCAAGCGCATGCTCCTTGTCGTCGTGGTCAATTGGCGATACCAAGCTGGGTGACTTATTTTCCTTGCCCAACTCGCTCCTAGAGCTACTTTTCTTTGCTTTGGGCACCTCTTGTAATTTGAAGCCATCACTTCGTCCGAGGGTGAAGGAGCTGGTGTCCAAGGTTTGCGGTTTCGGGCGTTCCGGCCTGTCTTGTGCACCGCCGATTGCAGGAGAAGCCGAAGAAGCCGGTGTGCTCTGGCCGGATGCTAAGCGCTTTTGCGTGCGACTCTTCTCTTGATATGCTATATGGGGACTAGATTTCGGCTGACCGGCGGAATTGGGGGGCAGAATTGGTTCGCGCTCTGTTGAGTCCGATCTCGCGGACCCCGGGCGGTCCTCACGCAATAATTCCCTGTGAGGCGGTTTCGAGGATGTTCGGCCAGTGAAATAGTCTCGAGGTGGAGGAGGGTCAACGGGCGATACCTCATTCGGGGGCGGTACTCTTTTGCGTGGTATCGCAGCAGCAGGCGGCGGGCGTCGAGCGGGGTTAGGATCGAAAGACATTGGGAGGAAGCCCTCATTTTCATCGTCATCCGATATGGAGGACATTCGCGAGCGGCGGCCTTCTTTGTAAGTGCTCGCTGGCAGGGTTTGGCCGTCTAGAAGGAGAAGAAAGGATGTCAGCCATATTCAGGTACGGTTTCAGCCACTGAGCGCATGTGAACCCACCTCTGCGCATCTCGTCCGACAAGGGCGAAACGTCTCTTTTGTAATGGCTCGGCGGGGCGTCCTTTTCAGAGCGCAATGTCCGTGTCGTATGCGTGGTGTTAATCGATCTGCCGCCTGGCGTGCCTGCGTGTTGGTCTGTAGGTGGGGTCTCGATTTCAGGAGAGAAAGCGGCCTCGGAAGCTGCACCAGGTGGCAGTGAAGGGAGGGCCTTTTCCACCGTCGTCGACGGTGTCGCAGTTGTTGTAGACCCGGGCCCATTGGTCCCACCAGTAACCGATCGCGCGCCTTTGTTTTTCTTCCGCCGCCTCGCCATTAAGCTCTCGTGGCAGCTCATACAGAAGATACCCTGTGAAGTGCGCGCATAGCGCAAATTCTCAATCTTCCTCTTGCAGTTGCGACAGCGGAAGCAGCTCGCGCAGAAGGCCTGGTCGCCAGTGAGGATGGCCAAGTCTTCAATCTTGTTGCCGCAGGCATTGCAGCTATATGTACAGTTGTTGCAGATGAGGGAGCCGTCGCCGAGGAGGAGCAGGTTGGCGTCGGAGTCAAGCAAGGTGCCGCAGGTGTTACATCGGAAGCAGTCGATGTGCCATCGGTTGCCGGCTGGGAGAGAGGGAGAGTCAGACGGTTGGTGGTCAATGGGACGGTTTGTCAGGACATACCAAGCTCAAAAGCCTTGCCTTCTTCCAGGATCTGCGCAAGACAGTGTCAGCTTGCAATTGCCTTGTGCTTCTTGGAGTGTGGTCTGGCGCACCTCGCCGCAGCCCTTGCAAGGGTAGACGGCGTCCTCGCCGTCCATGGGCGACTCGAGGCCAGGCGACTCCATGGCTTCTTGAGGTGTGTGGAGGAGTTGAGGAGGAGTGGTGTTGGTGGTGCGGTGTTGCGCAGCAGTGGGGCCTCCCGGCGCGCCTCACACGGGCATCCAGAGGCAGAGGCGCGGACAGTACTGCAAGAGGGTGGACGAAAGGTCGGGAGTTGTTCTGCTGCGGTGTCGCGTGCGAGTGGTGGACGGGACGATCAGATGGCAGACGCCACCTCGTGGTTACCAGGGCGGAGTGCCTGAGGAGAAGGGCACTACTGAGGGATGGGATGGGATGATTCAAAGTGATGTCGCAGATAGACGATCGGGGTCCGGGAGATGTTGCCCTGAGCTGAGGGAGAAAGAAGCCTGCCCTGGACAAGTCAATAATAACGAGGGACACTAGACAGTAGAGAGACTAGCACTTGGAGAGAAGCGATGGAGAGCGAGCGCATAGACACCAGCAGAGACACAGACAAGAGAGAGAGAGACAGCAGAGACAATCCCCGATGTGAGAGTGGCACGGACGGCGAGTAGGTAACGAACGAACATGTCCCCGCGGACTGTTACTAGGTACTGTAGTGAGATATACTTCTGCGTAGTGGCAAAGATTGTATCGAAGACCGAGTATGAAAAGCTACAGTACAGTACTTGTGCCATCACCCTTTTCGAGCAGTGCAAGTATCTCAATCAAATATCAATCAAATATCAATCAATTCCTCCATCAATAAATTGTTATTGCCGGCACTGTCGCAAGAGTGTGGAGTCTTGCCTTGCCTTGCCTGCTCTCTGCAAGCTAAGGATGATGAAGACCGACGATCGCCTCCTTTCTTCACCCAATCCCAACCCCATCACATTGATACCAGGTACTGCCAATGATTATTGATCTTACCTATCACAGCGGCGTGGTGGCGCTGTCTAATTAACAGTATCACCAAATAAGCACCATCAATCATGACAGCAATGTATGTAGGCAGTCAGCACACCAATACATATCGACAGGCAAGTAGACACACACGTAACCCATGCAACCATCATCACAAACCCCCTGCCCTAACTAAGGTAACTTGAAACGCCAACCAACCTGCCTCGCAAGTCCTTGGTGTATACCATCTCGCCACGGTAAATAATATTGTATTCCCACAGCCTTACCCACGTCTTTCGTACCTACCATACAGTACTCACATCATGTGCGACCAAAGTACATGCCACTGCAATCTCGCATCGCTACCTACATACTCTCACAAACTCCCTCATCCACCCCCCTCGACTGAGAACTGCTCACGCCACGCGTTGCCACGCCGCGCCGTGCCACAAGCCGTCCGTCCGTTCGTGTCTGTCTGTCTGTGATATGAAACGCTTCCGATCCATCGAGCTAAAACTTACCGTACCACAGGTAGCAAGCAGTAACGTAACCACTCCTCCTCCTCCAGACCTGTTGCTATAAATATTGTGGGAAAGGAAAAAAGGCCAGCTGGCCACAGGAACCCATGAGTCGTAGGCGAGGTCCAGTCTTGCGTCTTTACCTAGATGCCCGTTTTTTTTTAACCGCCCCTCGCGAGTCTATTTCTCGCACGTTGTTACAGTTGTCTACTGTACCCTCATACCTAAAGTACTCCTCACCTTCCCGCTTTATGCCCTCGGGAAGGGAAGCGCAGGGTGGCGTGGCGTGACGATCAAACCCGCCTCTCTCTCCCAGAAGCCGACCTGACACCCGGACATGCATGTGTAGACAGGGTCAAGGATGGTTTGTTTTTGCGCGCGAGCAAGCAGAGGAGCAGGTTCGAAAAACCCTGGCCAATAGTAGGCAGGCAAGCCAAAAGGCAAAGCGAAAACGGCCGGTCTGGATCCGGTCTGGCCTGGAACTCGCTCTGGCTTGAACACTGCTTTATCACCCGACACGAGAGGACCTGGAATTTTTGGCCGTTGTATCCTCTAATGTATGTAGACTCAGCAGCAGCTCTGCATTTGCCTTGTCCGTTTTTGTTGGACGGTCTTGTCACGATCTTTGCATCAATGCGTGACTCTCTTCTCATTGGTCGCAAACACGTAAGACACCGGCGCGAGCTCCGCAAAGAGAGAGAGAGCCATGGTGGATCGAAGACGGCGGGAGGTTGGGATTCTGCAACGGGAGTCGTCGCACGACGTTTCTTTTTTCGAACACAACACGGCGAAACTCGCGTTGAGGGGCGTTGCGTCGATTTGATCTCAAACTCAACTGTTGTCATCATCACTAATTAAGACCAAGAGACTCTTACAAAAACTAAAGTCGAATACGAGGGTCGACATGTAAAGTGCGAGACGAACGATCGATCATCAAACAAACCGTTCGGGCGGGTAGGCACCGTTGCTTACTTCTAGACAAACGCTTCAACGATAGCGTCTATCCATTAATAGCATCCTCATCGAAAAAGAGGGGTTCGAGACATTGTTTCGTTCATTAACCGCGTTAAACGCGTTGAAGTTTGCGACATGTAAGCCAACTCGTGCTTACATATGCCACGTAACAAGATTGCATCTCCATGAAATCCGCATAACCTTCTTCCAAGTGACCGCTACTGGAACCCGGCATTGTATCAAAAGCCTTCGGTCTCGAAAGCTGAAGAAATGATTACCTAACCGAACATGGGCAACAAACTCACCCTTACGCCCTCAAACCATCAACCACCGCCCCATCCCCCTCCTCTTCCTCCCCCTCCGCGAACCCATGCCTCATAACCTCAACCTCCACAACCCTTGCCTTCTTCTCCAACAAAACAGGCCACTTGGGATTCCTCGAAAGACACCAATTGGAAAAAGCCCTGGCCTGCTCGATCCCGAACCGAGCATGTCTGGCGAGAGGGATCCGGAAAACGTCGCTGAGCTCTTCCAGACTGAGGCCCTTGGTCTCGGGAACAACACTTTGATATCTATGTGTCAGTAGTGTTGGGAGAGAAGCGGGGAAAGCATGGTCGTGGAACGGCTTACAGCAGAATTACGATCTCGCCGATGATGCACCAGCCCGCGTACCAGATGAAAGCGCCGTATTCGTGGAGGGCTTTGTATAATGGAGGCCATGAGATTGCCACGACGAAGTTTAAAAACCAGTTTATGGCGGTTACGAGGCCCATTCCTGGTGAGGGGTGGTGAGTCAGCCAGCTGCTCCAGATTATTCTCAGGGAACTTGGGGGTCTTGGGTTGTTTAACGTACCGATGTCGCGATTGTATAGCGGCATGCTCTCGGCGGCATACACCTGAGATTCACGTCAGCAAAGTTCTCCGGAGTTCGGGTATGGCTGATTGGGAAGTCTCACAAATGGCACTGGTCCTTCTCCTGGACTGTACGCAATCCCGAAAAGATACATGCTTGCTATCGTGAGCCCGATCCGGAGGTTGCTTGTCTGGTTGGAGTTTGTGACTCCAAATGCGATCGAGATCAATGCGTGACAGACCGCCATGAACGGGAAGGTCGCCAAGAGCAAACTTCGCCTACCGAATGTGTCGATTGTCCAGAACGCCGGTAATGCGAAGACGAAGTTGATGACGCCGAAGCCGAGGGATGCGAGTAATGCCGGTGTTGGCTGGGAGCCTGCTCGGAGGAGGATGATCGTGCTGTAGTAGGCGATTACGTTGACGCCGCAGAACTGATGATGCTGTCAGCTGGCACAGCAGACTCGTATAGTTGAGGAATGTTGTCCTGGCGGCGTCGACTTACCTGCTGGAAGAACATGCATGTGACACTGGCGAGTAGTGCGCGAGCGCTCCGACCATCGGTGAAGAGTGTCGTCAAAGGCCTCTGAGGCTTGTGAGGTCGGTCTGTTGCAACCTTGTCAAGTACCAGAAGCTCATGATGGATCAAGAAGAGGTCTCTGGCAGCTTGTAGCCGCGTGGGGCGAAGTCGGACAAGCGAGTCGAACGCCTCTTCGTACCGCTTCTCCTCGCCTTTGTGCTTGTGGGCCCGATTGAGGAGCCAGCGCGGCGACTCTGGAAGGGTGTAAACGTATGCGGCGACAATCAACGGGAGTACCATGCTGCATTCAGGTCAGTTGGCTCCTCTGGCAAAACAGTGTGAGTATCCGGCCGAAAGCACTTACGGACTGGCCAACATCAGTCTCCAATTCCAGCTCTTAGATTCAGGTCAGCCAGGAACTGCATTCGATGTATACAAGGTCGAGAATCTTACGCATCGCAAGCTGAGTAGCTCTCCTCTAAGGCAATCGTGTCTGAGGACGAGTTCGCCTGCATCATTTGTAGGTCTGAAGCCTTCGCCACTCCCTGCTACGTTGTGAAACACTACGCCAGAGGCATACCCGAGCATGATCCCGAATGCAGTCCACATCTGTTCTCGAGCAAGGTCAGCTACCTCGTTGTCGCATTGTGATTTTTCCAGAACAAGCCGCCACATACCTGCCACATCATAACCAGTGCACCTCTTACATTGGCCGGCGCACACTCCGCCGAGTAGATTGGCACCGTCGCGCTCTTTGGACCAATACCTAAACCCAGCACAAGGCGAGCAGCGAACAGCTGTTGCCAGGTTCCGACAAAAGCTTGTCCAAGACACGAAGCGAACGAGATCAGGCAGGTTATGAAGATTGCTCCTCGCCGCCCCAAGCGGTAGTTCAGCGGGTAAGTCAACAGGCAAGAAAATGTACAGAACAGATAAGGGGCACTGTTTACCAGGCCGAAAATGGTCTCGTCGGGGTTGATCTTCAGCGCTCCTGCGTAGTAGATTTGGGCTACAATCCATCAGCGATGTTGCTTCAAAAGATGGCCAAATGCACGGTCTGCAATGTACTTGCCTCCATTGACAGCAGACTCATCCCATCCCTGAACTGATCATGGCATTCAGCTTGATGCATCCTGACACTCATGCTAAGCGAATGCTTACCAGCAGCAGCAGCTGAACAAAGAGCGACCAACAGGTAAAGCCCCTTGGTTTGCCGGAACCTGTCGAAGCGACTTGTTGGATTATTCTCACGCCTAAGCGCTTTGCGCTCGTCGTCGTCGACTTGGAATCCGTCTTTGCGATCACGCTCAAAGGCGTTGGGATCGAGGTTCAGAAGACCACCACGCTCGAAGTAGTCGCGGTAGAGACCGAGACCAGGATGTTTCGTGAACTCTGCGATTTCATTCTGCATGTGCTCGATGGTCCAGTCATCGAAGGGATTCCGGAGTTCGTAGTATGGTTTCGAGGTTTGGGATGCCATGACGTGAAGCTGCGAATGATGAACGCAAGTCTACTTGGTGGAAGACTTTTTAGTTGACAGTCCTTGGGAACCTCAGACTCCCGCCATACTTCTAGTCTCCAACTGAGGCTTAGACACGAGGATGGGCTGACCTGCACCTCATCGGAGAAGAAGGCAAGCGTTCATGCAAGCCATATGTATCCCCTCTTCTTCTACACCGGTGCCTGGGTTGCTCAGCCTGGAATGGCACCCAATTGGCTGCCTCATCATGTTGTACAGAACTATTGGCCAATGGCTTGGCATCTCTCTCGGTTAGATACAGCTCATGTCTTGTGACGATTCTGCGGCTGAAATGTCATATATGGCGTCTTGCGTATATGTCAAACTTTGTTGAACATGAGGGCCGTAACGTCGTTGACGAGGATCTCACCAGTCCTAGTGCTGATGTTACCGCTCTGTACAGAGAGATGCTATACTTTGTTCTATAGATTTGTAAACATCATTCCGGCGTGGTGATGATATTGACATAAGAAAATTGCTGATACAACCGTAGGCACTTGACCAGACGATGTCAACAGACTTTAGAAGAGACTGTGGGTGGCGGGAGGATGGCGTCCATAGTCGGTACTGCGCCCTGATATCATCGCCCGATACATGTACAGGCGACATGTACACACACAGCCGCGTTCGGTAGCCTGGAATAACCTCTGCTTCTCTTGTTCAATCGAGGCCACATGTGAACCAGCCTGTCCCATATTTTCGTCGTTGTTGTTGCTTCCTTCGAGCCTCCCTCGCTCCTTCTCCACAGCCACGAGCATGAGCCCGCCAGCGGCCCGACTTTGCGGAGCAACCCTGTTTCAAGAATGGAGCCCTCGGAACGGTACGTCTTTTGCGACCGTAGACCACATGGTCTTCATCCTCTTCCTCACGACAAGCGCCTCAGAGTGCCTACTAATGCTGGCCTGTCGACAGTGTACAGCTGCCGGATGACTTGGAAAGAGACATCCGTGCTCTGCTCCCCGATATCCCTTTCCAAAGAGAGCATGTCAATGCCCGCGATGTCTTGACGGAAGAGTCTTTGGAAGAATTGAAAGAGGTACTCGAATCAAACTCGCTGACAGAGCCATGGAGCGCCAGTCCTCGGCTGTATGCGTTGCTTCGCATGTCTGCAGGAGCCGGAGAAGAGGACCTCACCCATCGACCGTACACGAGCGAAGACCTTCTCAATTGCGGCCTTAGCGACTATGCGTTACCCTTCACATGGGCCACGCTCCCTGTCGTCATCAGAGAGCAATTCGATACCGCGACGCGCCTCCTGAACCTACAAAGAATGGTGAAGTCTAGTCATGAATCGATGTTCTTCAGAGACCGGATCTTGACGCATCGCAATTCCAAGATCCTTCCATTCAGGATCACTCCACAATTACCCGTTACCCAAGGGTCTTTCGGAAAAGTAGAGAGCGTACTCAACACAAGGACTGGGCTTGTCTTTGCCCGCAAGACCATGAAAAGGTTATGTAACGACACCATGTCCGAAAATCAAGCTCGAGCGGATCGACAACGGAGGCTAGAGCATTTCAAGAATGAAGTGGAGATCCTGCAAAAGCTGGATCACGAGCATCTGGTGCGTTTCTGCGGCAGCTACACAGATGAAAACGCGTTTGCGCTTCTAGTCCAGCCTGTGGCTGAACGTACCCTTCACGAACTACTCGTCGAGCCTGATCGTCTCAGCATGGAGGACAGCGCTATGTTGCGCAAATCCTTTGGCTGTCTTGCTTATGGCTTAGCTTGGCTGCATTCGAGGCTCATTCGACACAAAGACATCAAGCCAGCCAACATCTTGATAAGCGCAGGATCGATACTGTTTTGTGACTTTGGCAGCGCCATGGACGCAGAGCTTCTGGACACGACGCGGACCGAAGGTCCTGCCCTCATGCGCACACCCCGGTATGTCTCGCCAGAGACTCACGAAGAAAGGCAGAGGAATGAAGCAAGCGACGTCTGGTCGCTTGGGTGTGTGTTCCTCGAAATGCTCACAGTACTCACTGGTTCCAGTGTGGACAGCCTGCTTGAACACATTCACGACCAGCTCGGTCGTACTGGGTTGATGCAGGGTGTATGCTACTGGGAGGGAGCCTCGTCTGACGTCCTCCACAACCGCATTGCGCAACTGACAGACGTGCCCGAAGTACGGGTCGTGGCTGGCTGGACGTGTCAAATGGTGAGTTCTACCTGTCGGTCTCGTCACTCGATGTCTCGCGATTGCAAAGGTACTAAGATCGAACCAGCTTGAAAAGGCTCCTGAAGCGCGACCTTTGGCGGCAACACTCGTGGCAGAGGCTCAGTCCCACGAGGACGCCAATCCAGGGCTCGGCCACATCAGCAGCTGCTGCGCGGAGTCTGTGGTGCCAATGCTACCCGAAGCTCGTCGATCACATGCTTCTCCACCGACCTCCCCGCCGGCCTCTCCGGGACATGGGACCTCCGGGTGGGCTTCTTTCCATAGTCCTCCGACCACGGGATTGC
>Ga0265780_10002147_pt1 | contig 27111 bp, 27 predicted proteins | sample P1T30metagenome_FD_192432 | JGI IMG/M metagenome (GOLD analysis project Ga0265780, IMG submission 192432) | Plant litter microbial communities from East Loma Ridge, Irvine, California - P1 T30 | ecosystem: Environmental > Terrestrial > Plant litter > Unclassified | place: USA: California...
CCGTCGACCAGGAGGATGTAGGTCGTTTTCGGTTCAATCTTGCCGCTCGTAGGATTTTTATATTGGTAGTCGACCCAGCCCTTGCCCTTGGCGGCAGCCAGTTCGATGATCTCGCGGCGGTACTTCTTGCCGTTGGCGTCGGGAACATCCGTCAGGTCCTTGCCCACGATGGACGGGTTGAACGGGTGGGCGAGCACGATGCCGGTCTTGACGTCGCGCATGTCGACGTACAGCGAGCCTTGCACGAACGACGGATCTTTCGCATTGATGCGTTTCATCATTTCATCCTTGCCCTTCTCCTTGACCAGCGCGGCGCCGCGCTCGGCCATGGCAATGGCGTCCTTTTCAGTCGGTTCGATGGCGGCAGCGCTGACGGACGTCAAGGCGAGGCAGAGGGCGGTGGCGAGCAGTTTCATGGCAGGTCCTTGAGATGAATGCATGGGTAAAGTTTCCTGATTGCATGTGTAATTTACGCGGCGGCCACACCACGCCATTGCGCCTGCGCAAGCGGCCTGAGCTGCGTGGCTATCGCACAACACTGAACAGGCTTTGACCCGCGCCAACTTGATAACCTGACTTGCCGCATAGCATTCATTCCTGCCGGAAATTTTGGCACGCGCTTGTTTTCCCTTCCTGTCCTTTATCAGCCCTGGAGATCGCCGTGACCGCACCTTCGACGACGCAAGTGAAGTTCAAGCCCTATACCCGACAGACCATTGCGCTGGCGCGCCAGTGGCAATGGATGAGCCCTGACCTGCAGGAAGCCGTGCAGGTCATTTCGCACGTGCTGCCGTTTCGCACCAATGAATACGTGATGGAGCAGCTGATCGACTGGAACAACATCCCCGACGATCCGATCTACCGGCTGACTTTCCCACACCGCGACATGCTGCCGGCGCGCGAATACGGACAATTGCGCGACCTGGTGCTGGGCAAGGCCGACAGCGCGGCCATCGGCAAGCTGGTGCAGAGCATCCGCATGCGCATGAATCCGCACCCGGCCGGACAGATGACGCACAACGTCCCGCGAGTCAACGATGCGCCGTTGAAGGGCTTGCAGCACAAGTACAAGGAAACCGTGCTGTTCTTCCCCAGCGCCGGCCAGACCTGCCACGCCTACTGCACGTTCTGCTTTCGCTGGCCGCAGTTCGTCGGCATGGAGGACATGAAATTCGATGCGCGCGAAACGACGGAGCTGGTGGCGTATCTCAAAAATCATCCGGACGTGACCGACGTGCTGTTCACCGGCGGCGACCCGATGATCATGAATACGCGTTCGCTGGCCGAATTCATCGAGCCGCTGCTGGCGCCCGAACTGGCGCATATCCAGAACATCCGCATCGGTACCAAGTCGGTGGCGTACTGGCCGCAGCGCTTCGTCATCGACAAGGACGCCGACGACCTGATGCGCCTGTTCGAGAAAGTGGTCGCGGCCGGCAAGAACCTGGCGCTGATGGGCCATTACAACCACGCGGTGGAACTGCGCAATCCGATCGCCCAGCAGGCGGTCAAACGGATCGTCGGCACCGGCGCCACCTTGCGCATGCAGGGGCCGCTGATCCGCCACATCAACGAAGACCCGAAAAGCTGGGCCGAACTGTGGACCACCGGCGTGCGGCTGGGGGCGATTCCCTACTATATGTTCGTCGAGCGCGACACCGGCCCGAGCGACTATTTCGCATTGCCGCTGGCCAGGGCGCACGAGGTATTCCAGGCGGCGTATTCAATGGTGTCGGGCCTGTCGCGCACCGTGCGCGGGCCGTCGATGAGCGCCTTTCCCGGCAAGGTCGTCATCGACGGCGTGGTCAACATCAATGGCGAAAAGCTGTTTGCGCTGCAGTTCCTGCAAGCGCGCAATCCCGCCTGGGTACGCAAGCCGTTCTTTGCCAGGTTCGATGCCGAGGCGACCTGGCTGGACCACCTGGTGCCGGCGTTCGGGCGCAAGAAATTCTTTTTCGAGGAGGAGGGGGGCGACGCGGGGAGCGAGGGGGCGCACCATAGCGCCACGGGGAGGGTGATTCCCATCCTGCCGGCGACCCAGCGCCGCGCCAGCGACGTCCAGCCCGACGCGGCCTGAGGCCATGGAGCGCACAGCGATCGACAGCGGCGCCGTCAGGGAGCCGGCGCGCCTGTCCGGCCTGGCAGTGTTCTTCTATGTGTTCCTGCCGTTCGCACTGGGCCACTACCTGTCCTCGCTGCTGCGCTCCGTGAACGCCGTGCTGGCGCCCAGCCTGGTGGGGGCGATGGCGCTCACGCCCGGCCAGCTGGGACTGCTCACCAGTGCCTTCTTCCTTGCATTCGCACTGGTCCAGCTGCCGGTCGGGATTGCGCTCGACCGGTACGGGCCGCGCAAGGTGCAGCCGGTGCTGATGCTGGTCGCCGCGCTCGGCGCCCTGATGTTCGCACGAGGAACCAGCTTCATGGAGCTGATGGTGGCGCGCGCGGTCATCGGGATGGGCCTGGGTGGCTGCTTCATGTCGGCCGTGAAGGCCGTGTCGACCTGGATCGGGCCCACGCGCCTGCCTTCGGTGCACGGCTACCTGATCGCGGTGGGTGGCCTGGGAGCTGCCTCGGCCACGATGCCAGTGCGCCTGGCGCTGCACTACACCGACTGGCGCGGCCTGTTCATGGTGCTGGCCGGGATGATCGCCTGCGTGGGCATGCTGATCTGGCTGGTGACGCCGCGCGAACGCCACCACGGCAGCGGCAAAATCCCCACCGTGCAGTCGCTGTGGGACGTCTACCGCCACCCGGCTTTTCGCCAGACGATCTCGCTGGTGCTGCTGCCGCACATGGTGTTTTTCGGCGTGCAGGGCTTGTGGATCGGGCGCTGGCTGGCCGATGTCGCGCTCCACTCGGATGCTGTCGTGGCCTACCTGCTTTATCTCGGCATGGCATCCCTGGTGTTTGGCGCGATTGCGGTCGGCATGGTGACGGAGTGGGCCGGCCGGCGCGGGATCGCGCCGCTCGACGTGGCCGCCGCCGGCGTTGCGCTGTTCGTCGCCGTGCAGTTTGCCATCGTGCTCAATTACGCACCCAGCCTGCGCCTGCTGTCGGTGCTGTTCACGCTGCTGGGCACCATCACCGGCATCGAGTACGCCATCATCTCGCAGAACATGCCGCGCGAGCTGACCGGGCGCGCCGCCACGTGCCTGAACCTGTTGATCTTTGCCGGCGCGTTCCTGGTGCAGGCCGGCTTCGGCTGGGTCATCGGCCTGTGGCAGCCGGACGGCGCGCAGCGCTTTCCGGTGCAGGCGTACCAGGTGGCGTTCGGCGTGCTGGCGCTGGTGCAGCTGCCCGGGGTGGTACTCTATTGCCGGCGCCGCCGTCCGGTAGAATGTCCGCTTGATATCCATCGCGAGGAAGAATATGAAGTTGGTTCGCTACGGTAGGCCGGGCAAGGAAAAACCGGGATTGTTCGACGAAGAAGGCCGCCTGCGCGACCTCTCCGGCCTTGTCGCCGACATCGACGGCGCCATGCTGTCGGACCGCGCGCTGCGCAAGATCGCCAAGGTCGATTACAAGACCCTGCCGCTGGTGCGCGGCAATCCGCGTTTGGGCGTGCCGGTGGCGAAAATCGGCAAGTTCATCGGCATCGGCATGAACTACGCGGACCATGCCGCCGAAGTGGGCGCGCCGATACCGACCGAGCCACCGATGTTCATGAAGGCGATCACGTGCCTGAACGGCCCGGACGACGCCATCATGCTGCCCAAGGGCTCGAAAAAAACCGACTGGGAAGTCGAGCTGGGAGTGGTGATCGGCACGCGCGCGCAATATGTGCCGGAAGAAGACGCGTTGAACTTCGTGGCCGGGTACTGCGTCGTCAACGACGTGTCCGAGCGCGCCTACCAGATGGAGATGGGCAGCCAGTGGGACAAGGGCAAGGGCTGCGACACGTTCGGCCCGGTCGGCCCGTGGCTGGTCACGCGCGATGAAGTGATGGATGTGCAGGATCTGGATTTGTACCTCGAGGTGAACGGCAAGCGCATGCAGACCGGGAACACGTCGACGATGGTGTTCACGGTGGCGCAGATCGTCAGCTATGTTTCTCGCTTCATGACGCTCGAACCGGGCGACATCATCTGCACCGGCACGCCGCCGGGCGTGGGCATGGGGCGCAAGCCGCAGCGGTTCCTGAAGAAGGGCGATACCGTGCGGCTGGGGATTGCCGGGCTGGGGGAGCAGCAGCAGGATGTGATCGGGTATGCGATTTAAGAGGGTTACACACTGATCGAAAGTGGTAGGGGTCCGGGCGTTCGCCGGGACCCATAACCCATCAGCGCAGTAGCTACGCGTGCTTCACCCAATCGCCGCATCAACCGCCTCCCGCAGCCTCGAAACAATCTCCCCCAAATCCCCTTCGCTAGCCACAAACGGCGGCGCCAGCAGCACGTGATCGCCGCGCTGCCCATCGATCGTCCCCCCCATCGGATACACCATCAACCCGCGCGCCATCGCTTCACTCTTGAGCGCCGCATGCAGTTTTCTCTCCGCCGCAAACGGCGCTCTGGTTTCACGCTCGCGCACGAACTCCAGCGCCATCAACAGCCCGCGCCCACGGATATCGCCCACGTGCGGATGCTCGCCGAACGCGTCTTCGAGCAGCGCCCGCAATGTCGCGCCGCGCGACACCACCTGCGCCAACAGGCCATCGCGCGCCATCACCTGCTGCACCGCCAGCGCCGCCGCCGCCGCCACCGGGTGTCCGATATACGTATGCCCGTGCAGGAACGCGCCGCTGCCATCGCGCAGGCAGGCGACGATACGCCCGGACGCCAGCACCGCGCCGATCGGCTGGTAACCGGCCGCCAGGCCCTTGGCCACCGCGATGATGTCGGGCGCCACGCCATCCTGTTCGATCGCGTACATGGTACCGGTGCGCCCCATGCCGCACATGACTTCATCGGCGATGAACAGGATGCCGTAATGGTCGCACAGCGCGCGCACGCCGATGAAATACTCCGGCGTGGGCGGGATCGCGCCGCCGGTGGCGCCCACCACCGGCTCGGCGACAAAGCCGATCACATTGTGCGCACCGGCCGCCAGGATGGCCGTTTCCAGTTCGGCCAGCAGGCCCGCGGTGTACTCGTCCTGCGATTGTCCCGCGAGCCGGTCGCGGTATTCGTAGCAGGGCGCCACGCGCGCCACGTTCATCAGCAGCGGCGCAAACGGCTTGCGCCGCCATTCATTGCCGCCCACGGCCAGCGCCCCCAGCGTATTGCCGTGATAGCTCTGGCGCCGCGCGATGAACACGCTGCGCTCCGGTTCGCCGTTCTCGACGCAGTACTGGCGCGCGAGCTTCAAAGCCGTCTCCATCGCTTCCGAGCCGCCCGACACCAGGTACACGCCGCCGATGCCGGCCGGCGCCCCGCGCACCAGCGTATCGGCCAGTTCTTCCGCCACGTCGGTGGTGAAGAAGGCGGTGTGGGCGTAGGCGCAACGATCGATCTGGCGGTGCATGGCCGCGATGACGTCGCGCTGGCCGTGGCCCAGCGACGATACCGCCGCGCCGCCGCTGGCGTCGATATAGGCTTTGCCGGCAGCATCGATCAGGTACATGCCCTCGGCACGCACCGCGACCGGTGGCGTATGGCGCAAGCTGCGGTGAATGATATGGCTTTTGCTACGCTGGCTCATGATGGGGACTCCGGCAAATTGGACAATTCACGGTAAGCGCGCACCTTGCGAGGGCGTTTGATTTTTAGCGTAAGCTGTGCAATTACTTTTCCTCACAGACACAAATCCAACAATGCGCGACCGCCTCGGCCCCCTTCCAGACAGCGCGATGACAGAGGCGCAACGCGCCGCCGCAGCGGCCATCGTCGCCGGCCCCCGTGGCGCGGTCTACGGGCCGTTCATCCCGCTGCTGCGCAGTCCCGAACTGATGGAGTCGGCCCAGCGCATGGGCGAGTACCTGCGCTACCGCAGCGCCATCGGCGTGCGCCTGTCCGAGCTGGCGATCCTGGTCACCGCGCGCGAGTGGAACCAGCAGGTCGAATGGGCGATCCACGCGCCGATTGCCGGCCAGGTCGGGATTCCCGCCGACGTCATCGCGGCGATCGCGCGGCGCGAACGGCCAACGAGCATGCTGGTCGACGAGGCGGTCGTGCACGACTTTTGCGTCGAGCTGCATCGTGACAAGCGCGTGTCCGACCGCGTGTATGCCGACGCGCTGGCGCTGTTAGGCGAACACGGCGTGGTCGATCTGATGGGGATTAACGGTTACTACACGTTCCTGGCGATGGTGATGAACACGGCGCAGACCGAGGCGCCGGCGTCAAGTGCGGCGCCGCTGCCGGAGTAGTCATCCGCGTATCGCAGCGCTCATCGGGCCGGGCCGGGCGTTCGTCGCAGGCAGCCCGCCGATGGACTGGCGCCGGTTACGCTGCCTGTGTGACAATTCGTCACGCAACCGGAGAACCCGATGAAACCCCATTACGTCCTTGCCGCGGCGATTGCCGCCACTTCCGTGCTGGCGCTGGCCGCTGCACCCGAACCGCTGCCAGCGCCGTGGGTCATCACGGGCCAGAATGCCAAAAGTTATGAGGGCGGTATCGACCAGTCGGAAGGCTTCAAGGGAGCCAAATTCATCCGCAACAAAACCGGCGAGGGCAACGCCTGGGGCTCCCTGGCGCAGATGATCTCGGCCCAGAAATACCTTGGCCAGCGCGTGCGGTTCCGCGCCCGGGTGCGCACCGAGAACGTCACCGGGTGGTCCGGTTTATGGATGCGTACCGACGGGCCTGACCACGGCAAGGCGAATATCTACAACAGTTCGGACAAGCCGATCAAGGGCACAACCGCCTGGCAAGAGCGCAGCGTGGTACTCGATGTCCCGAACGACGCCACGGCCATCGCCTTCGGCGTCATCGACAATGGCGTCGGCCAGGTCTGGATCGACCACCTTGCGCTGGAAACGGTCGGCCTGGACGTTCCCGTCGATACGCAGCAGGCGCAATACAAGCTGCCTCTGACGCCGTCCTTGTGAACGCGGTTCTGGATGCAGGCGCGGCGCCACCGCGCGCCCGGCCGATCCGCGACCAGCTGCTGGCGCTGCTCCTCATGGCCGTGCTCGTGGCCGGGTCGGCGTCTCTGCACCGCTTCGCCTGGCTCGGCGTGTTCGGCGCGATCATGCTGCCGCTGCTCCTGGCCAGCATCCTGCTGCCCGTCTGGCAGCGCTTCGGCGGCGATCGCTTCGGCTGGCGCGGCATGTGGAGCTGCCTGCTGTTCGCGAACCTGGCCGGCGCCACTGTGGCACTGCCGCTGTACCACGCATGGAGCGCGGCGTTTGCGCCCGGCCGCTTGCCGGACCAGCAATTGCTGGCCACCGCCTTCGGCATCGGCACCGCGATCCTCGGCCTGCCGCTGTGGCAAAGCCAGATCCGCGAGCGCGCCGCGCAGATGGCCGCCTTGCGCCACGCCGCGCTGGCGGCCGAGCTGAAAGCGCTGCAGGCCCAGGTCGAGCCGCATTTTTTGTACAACACGCTGGCCAGTGCGCGCTACCTGGCGCGCCATGATTCCGGGCGCGCGGTGCAGATGCTCGAGCACCTGATCGCCTATCTGCACAGCGCCTTGCCGGACCTGCGCGCGCGGGAATCGACGTTGGGACGCGAATGCGAACTGGCGGGCCACTACCTGGCGCTGATGCAGCTGCGTTTTGGGGAGCGCCTGCAGTACCGGGTCGACTGTCCGGACGCGCTGCGCGAGACAGCGATGGCGCCATTGCTGCTGATGACGCTGGTGGAGAACGCCGTCAAGCACGGCGTCGAACCGCAGCCAGGCGCGGTGTCGGTATCCGTCGCGGTGCGGCAGGTTGCAGGTGGCGTGCTGGTCAGCGTCAGCGACGACGGCGCGGGTATCGGCCAGCATGTCCTGGGCAGCGGCGTCGGCCTGCGCAACCTGCGCGCGCGCCTGGCGGCCCTGTATGGCGACAAGGCCACGTTTCAACTGACCGCGGGCGAGGATGGCGGAGCCGCATCGGTGATGGTGCTGCCCGTATGAGCGCGCGGATTCTGATTGCCGACGACGAACCGCTGCTGCGCGCCGAACTGCGTGAGGCATTGACCCTGCTGTGGCCGGAGGCCGACATCGTCGCTGAAGCGGCCGACGGCATCGCCGCGCTGCGCCTGGGCCGCGAACTGGCGCCCGACATTGCCTTCCTCGACATCCGCATGCCCGGACTGGACGGCCTGGCGCTGGCGCAGGTGTTCGGCGCGTCGACGCATATCGTGTTCGTGACGGCGTACCAGGAGCACGCGGTGGCCGCGTTCGAGCAGGGCGCAATCGATTATGTCGTCAAGCCCATCAGTATGGAACGCCTGGCGCGCACGGTCGCGCGCGTGCGCGAGCGGCTGGGCGGTCCGCCGCCCGACCTGGAACCGTTGATGCGCAAGCTGCGTACGAAGACGGCGGCGCCGTCATGGCTGCAGGCCAGCGTGGGCGCGTCGATTCATTTCATCGACCTGGCCGACGTGGTGTATTTTTGTGCCGATGCGAAGTACACGCGGGTAGTGACGGACACGATGGAGGCGCATATCCGCCTCTCATTGAAGGAGCTCGGCGAGGCGCTGGACGGGGCGGCGTTCTGGCAGGTGCACCGCGGGTATATGGTGGCGGTGAAGCGGATTGCGTCGGCGACGCGCGGTGAGGATGGGGGATTGTGGGTGCAGCTGCGGGGGCATCCGGCAAGGCTGCCGGTGAGCCAGCGGTTTCAGTATCTGTTCAGGGGGATGTAGTGGCGCATGTTGATTGCGTCACTGAGAGCAGGGGGTAGGGCCCCGGCGAACGCCGGACCCCTACCACGCCGATTCAGCGAGGGCCGCGGCTTGCACTACCGGCCCATCAAGCCAGCGCTTCCTTCGCCGCCTCTTCCGGCGTCAACCCATCATAGAACTGGTCGGTGAACCACTCGACCTGTTCCTCGATATGTTCCTGTGCCTGCGCCTGCGTGGCGCCGCCCGCGACCAGGTGTTTTTCGACTTCGATGCACCAGTTGATCAGCGCCAGCGTCTCTTCGTCGAGTTCTTCTTTCTTTGCCATGGTATTGCTCCTTTACGCTCAGGCCAGTACTTTTTTCAGCCACGCCGAGATATCGTCGACCTCTTCCTGGCACAGCGAATGCTGCATCTGGTAAGCGTGCCATTGGACCTTGTATCCCAGCGCCGCCACCGCATCGCGCGAGGCTTCGGCGCGGTTGAACGGCACCACGCCGTCCTGGCGGCCGTGCGCCATGAAAATTGGCGTGGCCAGCGACTGGGGCGAATGTTCCTCGGCCAGCTTGGGCGCCAGCGGCAGGTAGCCGGACAGGCACAGCAAACCGGCCAGCGTTTCCGGATGGCGCAAGCCGGTCTGCAGGGCCATCGCGCAGCCTTGCGAGAAGCCGGCCAGGATGATGCGCGAGGCTGGAATGCCGCGCGCTTTTTCACGCTCGACCAGCGCTTCGATCTGCACCTGCGACGCCCGCAGGCCGCCTTCATCTTCACGGCGCACCAGTTCCGCGCCGGTGATGTCGTACCAGGCGCGCATCACGTAGCCGTTGTTGACGGTGACGGGAATCGACTCGGCATGCGGAAACACAAAGCGGATGCCGGGCAGGCCGGTCAAATCGAGTTCGCGCACCAGCGGCACGAAGTCGTTGCCGTCGGCGCCCAGGCCGTGCATCCAGATGATGGCGGCCGTGGGATTGGGCGCGGTCTCGATTTCGATATTTTCCAGCAGCTTGGTCATGGGGACTCTCTTAAACTTTGGCGGGACGCTGCGCCGACTTCGGGCGGAACGCCTTGCACACGGTGTCAATCGTTTCGATGTACGGGCCGCCGATCAGATCGACGCAATACGGCACCGCCGCGAAGATGCCGGCCACCTGCACGGCGCCGTCGGCGTCGCGCAAGCCTTCCAGCGTTTCCTTGATGGCTTTCGGCTGCCCTGGCAGGTTCATGATCAGCGCGGCGTGCTCGCCGCTTTCGCGGATCACGGCCACCTGGCGCGACAGGATCGCGGTGGGCACGAAGCGCAGGCTGATCTGGCGCATCTGCTCGCCGAAGCCGGGCATGTCCTTCGTGCCAACCGCGATGGTCGCTTCGGGCGTGACATCGCGCCGCGCGGGGCCGGTGCCGCCGGTGGTCAGCACCAGGTGGCAATGGCGCTCGTCGACCAGTTCCAGCAGCGTGCTTTCGATGTCGTCGCGCTCATCGGGGATCAGGCGCGACTCGATGCGGAACGGCGACGCAATCGCCGACGCCAGCCAGGTCGACAGGGCGGGGATGCCTTCGTCGACGTAGACGCCGCCGCTGGCGCGGTCGGACACCGACACCAGGCCGATGACCAGTTCCACTTCGGTCGAGATGTCAGTTGTCGTCGTCGTCATGTTCACGGTCGTCCTCGGTCCCGTCTTCATCGTCCTGCGCCTTGGTGGCCGGCTTGTTGACATCCTTGAGGATCTGGAAGATCTCGCGGTAGGCTTTCGGCGGCTTGTCTTCAAGCTGCTCCTTGCGCGCGTTGCGGATCAGCGTGCGCAGGTGCTGGGCGTCGAGCTGCGGGTGCTCGGCCAGCAGCACGGTCAGCGCGCCGTCGTCGGCCAGCAGCTTTTCGCGGCGGCGCTCAAGGGCGTGCAGCGCGGCGGTTTCGGCTTTCGACGCGCCCTTCCAGCTGTCGATGGTGCGCTGGATGACGGCGACTTCCTCTTCATCGAGCGTGCGCATCTTCTTGCCGACGAATTGCAACTGGCGGCGCCGGCCTTCGTGGTTGGTGATGGTCTGGCACATCAGGATCGCGTCGCGCACATCCTCCGGCATCGGCACGCGCTTGACGCGGTCGCGGGCCTCGGAGACGAGTTGTTCGCCCAGCTTTTGCAGGGCGTCGCTGGCGCGCTTGGCTTCCGACTTGGAAGGGCGCTCGTATTCCTGCTCGAATTCGGAGGATTGGAAGCCGACGGCTCCGCGGTTTGGATTTGGCATGATATCGATCCGACAAGCCAGGGGCCGACCGGTAAAAACATTAAACGGCTGCTATGATACCTGTTTTAGATGCCAGCCGAAGAAGACGCCATGAACGAGAGCATGTTCACCCACACCCAAGACCAGCTGAAACAGCTCGCCCGCGACGTGCTTGCATTCGCGAAAGAAAAGGGCGGGACCGATGCCGCAGTCGAGTTTTCCGAAGGCGGTGGCCTGTCTGTTTCCGTGCGCAAAGGCAAGATCGAAACGATCGAGCAAAACAAGGACAAGGGCATGGGCGTGACGGTGTACATCGGCCAGCGCCGCGGCAACGCCAGCACCTCCGATTTTTCCGCCGCGGCGCTGCGCGCTACCGTGGATGCCGCCTACAACATCGCCCGCTTCACCGCGGAAGACGATTGCGCCGGCCTGGCCGACCCCGATTTGTACGAACACGCGCCGCGCGACCTGCGCCTGTGCTACCCATGGGATGTGACGGCCGAAGACGCCGTCGTGCTGGCCCAGCGCGCCGAAGCGGCCGCATTCGACGTCGACCCGCGCGTGACCAACAGCGAAGGCGCCAGCGTGCACGTGCAGTCCTCGCATTTCGTCAGCGCCAATTCGCGCGGTTTCATTGGCGGCTACCCGTTTTCGCGTCACACGCTGTCGGTGGCGCCCATCGCCGGCAAGGGCGCCAGGATGCAGCGCGACTACTGGTACACCTCGGCGCGTGACCCGGCCAGGATGGCCAGGCCGGAAGCGGTTGGCCGCTACGCCGCCGAACGCGCGCTGGCACGCCTGAACGCGCGCCAGCTCGATACGCGTACCTGCCCGGTGCTGTTCGAAGCGCCGCTGGCCGCGGGCCTGCTGGGCGCGCTGGTGCAGGCCACGTCGGGCGGTGCGCTGTACCGCAAGTCGACCTTCCTCAACGATTCGCTCGGCACCACGATTTTCCCGTCCCACATCTCGGTGGTGGAAGACCCGCACGTGATCGGCGGCGTCGGCTCGGCGCCGTTCGATGAAGAAGGCGTGCGCACCGTGCGCCGCGACGTGGTGCGCGATGGCGTGTTGAAAGGGTACTTTTTGTCATCGTACTCGGCGCGCAAACTGGGCATGCAGACCACCGGGAATGCAGGCGGCTCGCACAACCTCGAGATCAAATCGAGCGGCACCAGGCTGGCCGACGATTTCGCCGGCATGCTGCGCAAGATGGACCGCGGGCTGCTGGTGACGGAGCTGATGGGCGAGGGGACCAACTACGTCACCGGCGATTATTCGCGCGGCGCCTCGGGGTTCTGGGTCGAGAACGGCGTGATTCAGTATCCGGTCGAGGAAATCACGATTGCGGGGAACATGAAGGAGATGTTCCAGGCGATTGCGGCGATTGGCAATGATGTGCTGACGCGCGGGAACAAGACGACGGGGTCGATCCTGATCGAGAAGATGGTCGTGGGCGGGAGCTGAACACCATGACCGTCTTCACCCAACCCGTCTTCGACGCCACCGTCATCTACGACGGCAACGAACTGTTCAAAGGCCAGGGCGCCGCGCTCGGCTGGGCCGACAAGGTTGCCAAGGAACTCGGCACGCCGGTCACCGTTGAAAAAACCGGCACCGGCTGGGTCCTGTGCGGCAGCGTCGACGGCCAGCCCAAGCGCTGGGGCATCATCGGCCAGCGCCTGGCCCCGCTAACCGGCTAAACGATTTACAGGAACGCCAGCGTGCGTTTCGTCGCGTCCCAGTTCGACAGGCTCGGCAGCATCGTCAGCAAGCCGCTGTCCGACACCCCCATCCACTTGCCCAGCGTGGCCGCCAGCTGGTCGACCGACGTGGTCGGCAACAGGCGGCCCTGGCCGACATCGTCCGGCCCGCCGTTCGCGACCACGGGCGCGGTGCCGTACAAGGTCTTCCCTTTGACCGCTCCGCCCATCACAAAATGCATGCTGCCCCAGCCATGGTCGGCGCCGTCGTTATTGCCGGTCATCGTGCGGCCGAAGTCGGACGCCGTGAACGTCGTGACGCTGTCGGCCACGCCCAGCGCCACCGTGCTGGCGTAAAAGGCGGCCATCGCGTCGGCTACGGCTTTCATCAATACCGGGTGCGACGTGGCCATGTTGTCGTGCAAATCGAAGCCGCCCATCGACACGAAAAACACCTGGCGCTTGGCGCCCAGCGCCGGCGCCGCGGAGATCATCCGCGCCACCATTTTGAGCTGGTCACCGAGATTGTTCGACGCCGGGAACGGTGTCGCCAGCGCGCCGCTGGTGGCCAGCGCCGCCGTCAGCACCGTGTTCGCATCGACCGAGCGCTTGGCCACGCGGTTGTATTCGTTTTCCAGCAGGTGGGTGCGCGGCTGGGTAATCAGCGTGCGCAGCGCCTCGGTGGCGGTGGACGAGCCGAACAGCGGGCTTTTCAGGCCGTTCAGGGCCACCGAGCCGTTGGTCGATACCTGGTACTGCACGGCCGACGCGCCGGACATGAAGATCGCATTGCCCGACACGTTCACGCAGGTGAAGGTGGCGTTGGTGTTGCCTGACTCGAAGATGTCGCCGATGCGCCCGCCCCAGCCGGAAATCGCACCTTCCGGCGCCGACGATTGCCAGGTCGACTGCTGGTCGTTGTGCGAGAACAGCTTGGCCGGCAGCTTGACCGATTTGGCATTCCACTGGGCCTTGGTGGTGGGGCCGATCAGCGTGCCGACATTCATCAGGACGCCAAGCTTGCCACTGTCGAACAGGGGCAGGATGGGCGCCAGCGCCGGTGCCAGCGCGTACTGGTGCGCGGCGCCCATGGAGTCGAGCGGTGCCGCCGCAGGGTTGAGCAGGGTCGCGTCCAGCGCCGTGCGCGCATGGGCGAAGGTCGGGCGCATCGACTGGTACGTGTTGTAGCTGGCCGCATCGTACGGCACCACGGTATTGGCGTAGTCGTTGCCACCGTAGAGGAAGATGCAGACCATCGCCTTGTAGTCGGTGGCGCCGGCCGCCGACGCGTCGGCCATCGCGGCCAGGTTCAGCGCCCAGGGAGCGGCGGCGCCGGCGATCGAGAGGGCCGAGGCGCGTTTCAGGAAGGCGCGGCGCGATGGATTGGTATCAGGTTTCATGGGGTGCGCTTCCTACTTCTGGATGATGAATTCAGGGGCGGCCAGCACCAGCACCAGGGCGGCGTAGATGCGGTTCAGGCGGGCCGTGTCGGTGCCGGCGGCCATGGTGTCGAGCGCGCCCTTGATCAGCGTGACGGTGGCGGCGGACAGCTGGCCGGCCGCCATCACCAGGTTCAGTTCGTCGACCAGCGTCTGCGCCGTATCGGCCATGGGCAGCCACGTTGCGTACGTCGACTTGACGTCGCCGGCGCCGTTCTTGACCACCGCCTGCATGTAGTTCAGGTAGCCCACCACGCTCGATTCGTTCGTGATCTGGAATTCCGGCGCGACCATCCCGGCGTTGGCGACCGCGCTGTTCGGCGGCACGTAGCCCGGGCGGAAAAAGTTGAACACGCTGCTCGAGCGTAGCGGGCTCTGGCCCAGCCGGCTGGCCGGGTCGGTGGTATTCCCGATGGTCCAGGCGTCCGCCGTCGACGTGGCGTCGCTGGCGCGCACCCAGGCGGCCAGGCGCAGGATCGGCTCGCGCTGCTTGCCGAACGAGGCGTTGGCGAGATTGGCGCTGTTCCGTGCCTCGTCGTCGAGCAGGATCGCCTTGATCACGGCGCGCAGGTTGCCTTTCACGCCCGCGCCGTCGTTGTTGAAAACCGCGGTGACGCGCGCCACGTAGGCGGGTGTCGGATTGCTCGTCACCAGGCGCAGGATCAGCTGGCGGCTGATGTTGGGCGCCAGGTTGGCGTGGCCGAAAATCGCGTTCAGCGCCAGGGTGAGGCTGGCTTCGCCGGTGGTGCCGGCCGGGATGGTCGTGCCAAGGAACGTCTTCGCGCCCGTTTCGTGGCTCTTGGCCGTGACGACCATCGGACGGCGCTTGAACTCGGGCACCTCGGTGGTGGTGCCGGTCACGTCGTAATTCCACCCGGTGAAGACGCGCGCCAGGCCGGTGATGTCGTCGAGCGTGTAGGTTTCCTGGGGCGCGCCATTGACGAGCTTGGGCGTGCCGTCCTGGTTCAGCTGGACCAGGCCGATGGTGAACAGCTGCATGACCTCGCGCGCGTAGTTCTCGTCGGGCATGGCGCCGGTCGTGGTGTTCTGCTTGACGTTGCCGCGGAAGGTCAGGTATTCGCCCATGGCCGCGCTGGTCGACACCTGCTGCAGCAAGGTGCGGTAATTGCCGAAAGCGTTCGCGTCGAGCAGGTCGAGGTAGGCCGCGGCGGAAAAGTGCACCCAGCCGCCGCTGAAACCGGAGATCGATGCCACCATGATTTCGGACAGCGCGAATGTGACGCGCTGGCGCAGGGTGTCGGGCGCAGTCAGCATCTTGCGCCAGATGACCGGGTCGGCGCCCGCTTCGCTGTAGCGGTTGGCGATGGCGTCGTAGCCTTTTGCCACCAGCCAGTCCCAGCGCGACGTGGACTGCGCCATGTTCATCTGCTCGTCGATCCAGCCGCTGTAGCCGAGGGCCTGGACACGGGCGATCTGGGTGCGGGTGGCGCCAATCGATGCCTGCGCCAGGAAGCGCGAAGCCTGGATGGCGGTCGGCGGGTCGGCAGGAGGTGCGGTGGGAGTGGCAGGCGTGCCGGGGGTGGCCGGGGTCGCCGGCGCGCCGGTGCCACCCGTGCCCGAGGCGGCGTCGCTGCCGCCACCACCGCCACCGCAGGCGGCCAGCAAGGCGCCCAGTGCAATGACCGTGGACGCCATCGGCGCCTGGCTGGCCGCTGCCGGTTCGGCCACTGCCGTTTGCGCGGCGGCGTCAAGGCCGCCGCCTGTTTCGATCACTGCCATGCCCACTCCTCGGATGCTTGTATTTACCAAGCGAAATCCTATGGCAGGACAGTTAAATTTCCTAGTGGCAATTAAATCTGATTGGTATAAACGATATGAAGTGAATCTTTGGCGCAACACAATATTGCGCACTTGTCAATTCCGATGTCGCCCGGTCATCTGAAAGCGTGGCAAATTGGCACAAGCCATTGCCGTATTCACCACGCATGGTTTTACGCCAGGGTTTGCACACCCGGCGCGAAGGAAGCGCGCACGATGCGCCCGTCCGCCACTTCATACACGCACAGCATCTCGAGAGTGCCGACACCGTCCTCGAAATTGCGCGTGATGATCTCGGCATCGACGACCATATTCCCGATGCACGTGCGCGAGACGAGCCGCGCGTGCAGGTCCGGTTCGGCAAACCGGAGCGCGTAGCGGGCCCGCAGCGCTGCGTGGCCCTGCGCCAGCAATGGGCCGTGCAGCGTGAACTGCTGCGCGTCCGGCGCATACGTTGCCATCAGCGCATCGAGGTCTTTTGCGTTGAAGGCATCGAGCTGCGCCTGCACGACAGCGACCGGCGCCATCATGGCTGCGCGCGCAGCGACAGCAGCACCGGCTGCAGGACGGCGGCGCCAAGGCGTGCGCTGCGGGCGCCGTCCCAGCCGACCTGCTCGTCCGGGTCGTTGGCGTTGTCCTTGAAAGGCAGCTCCAGCGTCAGCGACAGGCAGCCGAAAGCGTGCGTGATATGGGGCGAGCCCATGGTCAACACTTCGTCGGTGTAGGGCGCCGGCGGGTAGCCGTGCACGTCCTGGAAGTCGGGGCTGGCGATCTTGAAGTCGTCCATGAAGCGGCGCTGGGCGGCGGCTTGTTCGGCGCTGAAATTCGGCAGGGCTTCGCTGCCGGCCACGAACACGTACGGCAGGCCTTCGTCGCCATGCACGTCGAGGAAAAGGTCGCAGCCGGTGTCAATCATTTTCTGCTTTACCAAAAACACTTCCGGGCTGCGCTCCATGGTCGGGTTGAGCCACTCGCGATTCAGGTTGGCGCCCGCGCCATTGGTGCGCAGGTTGCCGCGCGCGGCGCCGTCCGGGTTCATGTTCGGCACCACGTAGAACACCGACTCCTTCAGCAACTGGCGGCCGAACGGGTGGGCCGGGTCGAGCAGGGCGTCGAGCATGCCTTCGACGAACCATTCGGCCATCGTCTCGCCCGGGTGCTGGCGCGCGATGACCCAGACTTTTTTCGCCGCTTCCGGATTGCCGATGACGAGCATGTTGAAGTCGCGCCCGTCGACGGTGTTGCCCAGGTCGACCATGCGGACGTTTTCCGACATCTGGGCGCGGTCCATCAGCTCCAGGTGGCGCTCGAACGAATACGGCTCGAAGTAGGCGTAGTAGACGCTGTCCATGGCCGGGGTGTGCTCGATGGTCAGGACTTCGCCGTCGAAGGACGTCGGCACGCGGAACCAGTTGACGCGGTCGTAGCTGGCGCAGGCGCGGTAGTCTTCCCAGCCGGCCGGGTAGGCGCTCTGGCCCGCGTTGAGCAGGCGGATCGTGCACGGTTCGCCCTGCGCGCCCTGGAGGCGGAAATAAAACCACTGGATGATGTCGGCGTGCGAATCCTTGCGGATATTCAGGTCGATGGTACTGGCGCGCGTGGCGCTGACGATATCGATGGCGCCGGCGTCGAACTGGCTGCTGATCTTGATAGACATGGTGTGTCCCGGTGTTGTGAATCGGAGAAGAGCGATGATACTGTTATTCGCCATGGCTGGCTTGGGGCAGCCCGCCGAAGCGCGCAAAAAAGGCGCTGTCGGCGGCCGGCGCCGCCGGTTCCTCGGCGCGCAGCACGGCCAGCACGTGTTCTTCGGCGGCGCCTGCCACCAGGCGGTAGATGGCCCCAGCGAGCGCATACGCGTCGGAGCCGGGCCAGGGGTCCGGCAGCAGCTCCACCGGCAGCATCGGGTCGTGCAGCTGCACGCGCCGGTAGGCGTGAATCAGCAGGGTGCGGATCGCAAAGGCGGCCGCAGGCGCGGGCGCCCCTTCATTTTCGAGCATGGCCAGCAGCGGCGCGAACGCCGCCAGGAATACGCGGTAGCTGGCAATTTCCGGGCGCAGGTCCCAGCCGTCGTCGACCAGTTCGCGCAGCGGCCGGCTGGCGGCGCCAGGCAGCGCGCTGGACGCGCAGATAAACAGTTTGCCGGCGGCGCCGGTGCGCGCCAGGATGTCACCCAGGCTGTCGAGATTGGGTGCGGGATGGGCCAGCACGCCCGGCGCCAGCATCGCGAAACCTTCCCATTCGAGTTCCTTGCGCAAGGCAGTGCGCAAGGCCGCATCGATGCTGCCGTTGGGCGCCAGCAGCAGCGTCCAGCGCCCGTCCCAGTGCAGGCCGGGCGCGGCGTAGATGCGCTTGTTGGCGCGTTCGAGGCGCGGCAGCGCCTGCGCTTCGACGGCGTACAGGCTGCGCCGGCCGTCGCGCTTCGCCACCAGCCAGCCTTCCTGGGCCAGGCGGAACACGCTGGTGCGCAGCAGGCGGTCGGTGACGCCGAACGGCGCCAGCAGAGCGATCAGGCTGCCCAGCCAGGCACTGCCGCCATGCGGGGCGATGGCGTCGCCAATGACGGTCATCACGAGCGATTTCGAACGCGGCGGTTCGGCGGCGAGGAAGGTGGCAATCCAATCGGTGCTGGTGTCGGTGGAGGCTATTTGCATAGTGGAAAGGATACGCGATCCATCAATATGATTCAAAATTTCGGTGTACTTCCATTTTTCTGTATCGTATTATGCATGGATGCAGTTCGCCACGGGAGAATCACCATGTATGCACAACTGGTAGAAACCGGCCTGACCAAGGTCCAGGGTATTGACGACATGAGCGCCGAGGAGCAGGCGTTCCAGGCGCGCATCGACGCCGGCGTCAAGATCGAAGCGAAGGACTGGATGCCGGACGCGTACCGCAAGACGCTGATCCGCCAGATTTCGCAGCACGCGCACTCGGAAATCGTCGGCCAGCTGCCCGAGGGGAACTGGGTCACGCGCGCGCCCACCCTGAAGCGCAAATCGATTTTGCTGGCCAAGATCCAGGACGAAGCCGGACACGGCCTGTACCTCTACAGCGCCGCCGAAACGCTGGGCGTCACGCGCGACGAGCTGCTGGCGGCGCTCCACGCCGGCAAAGCGAAGTATTCGAGCATCTTTAACTACCCGACCCTGTCGTGGGCCGACATGGGCGCGATCGGCTGGCTGGTCGACGGCTCGGCCATCATCAACCAGATCCCGCTGTGCCGCTGTTCGTACGGCCCGTATGCGCGCGCCATGGTGCGCGTCTGCAAGGAAGAGTCGTTCCATGCGCGCCAGGGCTACGACATCATGATGAGCCTTGCGAAAGGCACGCCGGAACAGAAAGCGATGGCGCAGGACGCGCTGAACCGCTGGTGGTGGCCGTCCCTGATGATGTTCGGCCCGTCGGACGCCGAATCGGTCAACAGCGCGCAGTCGTCGAAATGGCGCATCAAGCTGTTTTCCAACGACGAGCTGCGCCAGCGGCTGGTCGACCAGACCGTGCCGCAAATTGCATACCTCGGTTTGACCGTACCTGATCCCGATTTGCGGTTCAATGCGGAGACCGGGCACTATGAATTCGGTGAGATCGACTGGAGCGAATTCCACAATGTATTGAAGGGCAACGGCCCGTGCAACCGCGAGCGCCTGCAAACGCGCGTCAAGGCGTATGAGGACGGCGCCTGGTTCCGCGATGCGCTGGTGGCGTATGCCGATAAACAAGCCGATAAAAAGGAGCAGGCAGCATGAGCAAAGAGTGGCCATTGTGGGAAGTGTTCATCCGCAGCCAGCACGGCCTGGCGCATAAGCACGTGGGCAGCCTGCACGCGCCCGACGCCGGGATGGCGGTGAATAACGCGCGCGACGTTTATACGCGCCGCAACGAAGGCGTGTCGATCTGGGTGGTGCGCGCGGCCGACATCGTCGCCAGCAGCCCATCCGACAAAGGCGCGCTGTTCGAGCCGGCCAACAGCAAGGTCTATCGCCACCCGACCTTTTTCCCGATGCCTGAAGAAGTCAAGAACCTGTGATGGACCACAAACTGACATACCTGCTGCGCCAGGGCGACAATGCGCTGATCCTGTCGCAGCAGCTATCGAAACTATGCGGCAAGGGCCCGGCGCTGGAAGAAGACATGGCGCTTACCAACGTCGCACTCGACCTGCTGGGCCAGACGCGCATGTGGCTGGGCTACGCGGCCGAGCTGGAAGGGCGTGGCCGCGATGAAGACGACATGGCATTTCTGCGCGACGCGGTCGACCTGCGCTGCTGCCTGCTGGTCGAGCAGCCCAACGGGAACTACGCCGACACAATGATGCGCCAGTTTTATTTCGACACCTGGCATTACTTTTTGATGCAGGGGCTGCTGACGTCCACCGACAGGCGCATCGCGGACATCGCCGAGAAATCGATCAAGGAAGTGACGTACCACCTGCGCCGCAGTGGCGACCTGGTCGTCCGCCTGGGCGACGGCACGGCGGAGAGCCACGCGAAGATCCAGGCGGCAGCCAACGCGCTGTGGATGTACAGCGGTGAAGCGTTCCTCTATGACGCGGCCGACCTGGCGATGGTGGGTCAGGGCGTGGCGCCGCCGTCCGAAACACTGCGCGCCGCCTTCCTCGAACACGTGGCCGAGATTTTTGCGGAAGCCACGTTGACGATGCCTGACCCTGCCGCCTGGATGCAGCGTGGCGGCAAGCAGGGCCGGCACAGCGAGCACCTGGGTTTTATCCTGGCCGAGATGCAGTTCCTGCAGCGCGCGTATCCCGGGGCCGAGTGGTAGCAGCCATGGACAGCGCACAGGTCTGGTCATGGCTGGGCGAGGTCGCCGACCCGGAAATTCCGGTGATCTCCATCGTCGACCTGGGCATCGTGCGCGATGTCGCTTTCGATGGCGGCGCCTGTGTCGTGACCATCACGCCGACCTATTCGGGCTGCCCTGCCATGCAGGTGATTGCCGAATCGGTGACGGAGGCGCTGCATGCGCGGGGTGTGAGCGACGTCCGGCTGGTCAACCAGCTGTCTCCCGCCTGGACCACCGACTGGATGAGCGAGACCGGCAAGGCCGCCTTGCAGGGCTACGGCATCGCGCCGCCGCGGCAGCAGGCGATCGACATCAGCGGCCTGCGCGGCGGCGTCAAGCGCGGCGCCCTGGTCGTGCCGGAGGTGGCGTGCCCGAACTGCGGTTCGGTCCACACGCAGCTGACCAGCCAGTTCGGCTCCACGCCGTGCAAGGCGCTGTACAAATGCCTGGAGTGCCGCGAGCCCTTCGATTATTTCAAATGTCATTAAGGCTGCAATGAGCAAATTTTATCCATTGACGGTCGCGCAGGTAAAACAGGAAACGCGCGACGCGATCGCCGTCACCTTCGCGGTGCCGCCCGACCTGCAGGACGCTTTCGCTTACCAGCAGGGCCAGCATCTGACCCTGCGCGCCATGATCGGCGGCGAGGATGTGCGCCGCTCGTATTCGATTTGTTCGGCCGTGCAGGACCGGCAGCTGCGCGTGGCCATCAAGCGCACGCCGGGCGGGGCGTTTTCAAGCTGGGCCAACGCGCACCTGCAGGCCGGCGCCGTGCTCGATGTCATGCCCCCGATGGGCCACTTCAATGTGCCGCTCGACGCATCCCAGGCGCGCCACTACCTGGCGTTTGCGGCCGGCAGCGGCATCACGCCGATCCTGTCGATCATCAAGACCACCTTGCTGGCCGAGCCGCGCAGCCGCTTCACGCTTTTTTACGGCAACCGGGCGTCGTCATCGGTGCTGTTCCGCGAGGAGCTGGCGGAACTGAAGGACGTGTTCATGGAGCGCCTGAAAATCTCGTACGTAATGAGCCGTGAACAGCAGGATATCGAACTGTTCAACGGCCGCATCACGGGCGAGAAGTGCGCGGATTTCCTGCGCCACTGGATCCGCCTGGACGATATCGATGTCGCCTTCATCTGCGGGCCGGAAGACATGATGCACGGGGTGTCGAAAGCGCTGCAGGATGCGGGCATGCCGAAGGAACGCATCCGCATCGAGCTGTTCGCGGCCAGCGTGCCGAAGCACCAGCACAAGGCCCGCGCGCAGGTCGTGGACACGGCCCTGACCGAGGTGACCGTCATCATGGATGGCGCGCATGCGAGCTTCACGATGGACAAGGATAAAGAGTCGATCCTCGATGCAGGCTTGCGTGCCGGGATCGACATGCGTTATTCCTGCAAGGGCGGCGTGTGTTCGACGTGCCGTTGCAAGCTGGTGGAGGGGAAGGTGGAGATGGATGTGAACTACGCGCTGGAAGACTATGAAATCGCACGGGGGTTTGTGCTGAGTTGCCAGAGTTTTCCGGTGACGGATAGGGTGATCGTGGATTTTGACCAGGCTGAATAGAGGCCTGGGTCCACGCAAATCATACGCCATCAAAAGAAATCGCAACATCAGAATAACAACGCGACCCAGGAGACAAAATGCCCTTCTCAACCATCGAATATCAGGTCAACAATGGCGTCGCCATCCTCACCCTGAACCGCCCCGAAAAACTCAACAGCTTCACCCAGGCCATGCACCTTGAAGTACGCGCAGCCCTGGAATCCCTGCAGCAGGATAAAACCGTCCGCGTCCTGGTCCTCACCGGCGCCGGCCGGGGCTTCTGCGCCGGCCAGGATTTAAGCGACCGCGCCGTCGCGCCCGGTGAAAAAGGCGTCGACCTGGGCGACTCGGTCGAGCAGTTCTACGCGCCGCTGGTGCTCACCTTGCGCGGCCTGCCGATGCCCGTCATCTGCGCCGTCAACGGCGTCGCGGCCGGCGCCGGCGCCAACCTGGCGCTGGCCTGCGACATCGTCATCGCGGCGCAGTCGGCCAGCTTCGTCGAAGCGTTCTGCCGCCTCGGCCTCATCCCCGATACCGGCGGCACCTGGCATTTGCCCCGTTTGATCGGCATCGCGCGCGCCACCGGCCTGGCCATGCTGGGTGAAAAACTCAGCGCTGAAAAAGCCGAACAATGGGGCCTGATCTGGCGCTGCGTGCCGGATGCCGACCTGATGAAGGAAGCGCTGGCCATGGCCAACCACTTTGCCACGGCGCCCACCAAAGGCTTGGCCTTTACCAAGAAAGCGCTGCAGGCCAGCTATGCCAATACGCTGCCGGAGCAGCTGAAACTCGAAGGCGCGATGATGCGCGAACTGGGCCACAGCCACGACTACCAAGAAGGCGTGGCCGCGTTCATCGGCAAGCGTCCCGCCAACTTCACGGGACAATGAACATGGCCGCGTCACTGGAAAAAGGCAGTACCGTCGGCGTCATCGGCAGCGGCGCCATGGGCAGCGGCATCGCCCAGGTGGCCGCTGCCGCCGGCCACGTGGTGCGCCTGTTCGATACCCGTCCCGGCGCCGCCGAACAGGCGATTGCCGACATCGGCAAGCTGTACGCGCGCCTGGTCGAAAAGGGACGGATGACCGGCGACGACGCCGCGGCGGCGCATGCGCGCCTGGAGCCGGTGGCCAACCTGTATGCGGTCAGCGACGCCGCGCTGGTCGTCGAGGCCATCGTCGAGAGCCTGGACATCAAGCGCATGCTGTTCACGGAACTCGAAACCATCGTGTCCGACACGTGCATCATGGCCACCAATACCTCGTCGATTTCCGTCACCGCCATCGGCGCACCGCTGCGCCGCCCGGAGCGCCTGGTGGGCATGCACTTTTTTAATCCCGTGCCGCTGATGGCGCTGGTCGAAGTGATCAGCGGCCTGGCCACCGACCCGGACGTGGCCGATACCGTGTTCGCCACCGCCGCCGCCTGGGGCAAGAATCCGGTCCATGCCACCTCCACCCCCGGTTTCATCGTCAACCGCGTCGCGCGCCCCTTTTACGCCGAGGCCTTGCGCCTGCTGTCCGAACAGGCCACCGATCCTGTCACGCTCGATGCCGTGATGCGCGACTGCGGCGGTTTTCGCATGGGCCCCTTCGAGTTGATGGACCTGATCGGCCACGACGTCAATCTGGCGGTGACCCAGTCGGTGTTCAACGCGTATTTTGGCGACCCGCGCTTCACGCCCTCGGTGCTGCAGCAGGAACTGGTCAACGCCGGCTTCCTGGGCCGCAAATCCGGCCGCGGCTTCCATCGCTACGGCGACGGCGCGGTGAACCCGCCGCTGCAGCAGGAAGGCGCGCAGCTGCGTCCCGGCGCGGTGGGCATCAGCCTCGCGCCTGGCGCATCGACCGCGCACACCGCGGCGCTGGAAGCGCGCTTTACCGAGGCCGGCTACCAGGTCACGCACCGCGGCGCGTTGCCGGGCGCCCTGCACGAAGCACCGGCGTTCCATTGCGACGGCGCGGCCATCTATCTGACCGACGGCCGCACGGCGACCGCGCGCGCCGCCGCCAACAACCATCCGAATACCGTCCTGTTCGACCTCGCCTTCGACTACGCCGGCGTGACGCGCATTGCCCTGGCGCGCGCCGACCAGTGCAGCCTGGCGTCGTACAACGCGGCCGTCGGCCTGTTCCAGGCAGCCGGCTTTGCCGTCACGCGCCTCGATGACGTGCCCGGCATAGCGGTCATGCGCACGGTCGCCATGCTCGCGAACGAAGCTGCCGACGCGGTCAACCAGGGCGTCTGCAGCGCGCAGGCGGTCGATATCGCGATGCAGAAGGGTGTCAACTACCCGCGCGGCCCGCTGGCCTGGGCCGACAGCATCGGCATCGACCACATCGTCGCCGTGCTGTCGAATATGGCCGCGAGTTATGGCGAAGACCGCTACCGGGTGTCGCCACTGCTGCGCCGCAAACTGGCGGCGGCATCGACGGGGGCGCGCTTCCATGCATGAGCCACAAGCTTTGAACCCGCACGCATTGAGTCCACAAGCGCTGGCCGAACTGGCCGGCAAAACCATGTATGAGCGCGACCCCACCAGCCAGGCGCTGGGCATGGTGCTTGCCGAGATCCGGCCCGGTTATGCGCGCATGACGATGACGGTGCGCGCCGACATGCTCAACGGGCACCGCACCTGCCATGGCGGCTATATCTTCATGCTGGCCGACAGCGCCTTCGCGTTCGCCTGCAATTCACACAACTTCAACACCGTCGGCGCCGGCTGCACGATCGACTACCTGGCGCCGGGGCGCGAAGGCGATGTGCTCACCGCGGAAGCTGTCGAGCAGGCGCTCGCCGGCAAGACCGGCGTGTACGACATCGCCGTCACCAATGCGGAAGGGCGCCCGGTTGCGCTGTTCCGCGGCAAATCGCACCGCGTGCCGGGCATGGTCGCCCCCTTGCCGCCAGAATTGACACAGGAGTAGACATGGTCCAACGCACGCCCCAGCCGGGCGAACTCGAACCTATTGAGACGGCCAGCCGCGACGAACTGCAGGCGCTGCAACTGACGCGCCTGCGCTGGTCGCTGCGCCACGCTTACGACAACGTGGCGCACTACCGCGCGGCGTTCGACGCCGCCGGCGTGCATCCGGACGACCTGCAATCCCTGTCTGACCTGGCCAGGTTTCCTTTCACCGACAAGAAGACGCTGCGCGACAATTATCCCTTCGGCCTGTTTGCCGTGCCGCGTGAACAGGTGGTGCGCATTCACGCTTCGTCCGGCACGACCGGCAAGGCGACCGTGGTCGGCTACACCCAGCGCGATATCGATACCTGGTCTGGCGTGGTGGCGCGCTCGATCCGCGCCGCGGGAGGGCGCGCCGGCGACATGGTGCACGTCGCCTACGGCTACGGCCTGTTCACCGGCGGCCTGGGTGCCCACTACGGTGCCGAAAAGCTGGGCTGCACCGTGGTCCCGATGTCGGGCGGCCAGACTGAAAAGCAGGTGCAGCTGATCTGCGATTTTCAGCCGTCCATCATCATGGTCACGCCGTCCTACATGCTGAACCTGATCGAAGAGTTCACGCGCCAGGGCATCGACCCGGCCGGCACGTCGCTCAAGGTCGGCATCTTCGGCGCCGAGCCGTGGACCGGCGCCATGCGCGACGAGATCGAACAGCGCGCCGGCATCGATGCGGTCGATATCTACGGCCTGTCCGAGGTCATGGGTCCGGGCGTGGCCAGCGAGTGCATCGAAAGCAAGGATGGCCCGGTGGTCTGGGAAGACCATTTTTATCCCGAAATCATCGATCCCGACACTGGCGCGGTGCTGCCTGACGGCGAAGAGGGCGAGCTGGTGTTTACCTCGCTGACCAAGGAGGCGCTGCCCATCATCCGCTACCGCACGCGCGACCTGACGCGCTTGCTGCCGCCGACGTCGCGCGCGATGCGCCGCATGGGCCGCATCAACGGGCGCTCGGACGATATGCTGATCATTCGCGGCGTGAACGTTTTTCCCAGCCAGATCGAAGAATTGATCTTGAAAACCCCGGCGCTCGCCCCCCACTATCAACTCGTCGTGGAACGCAGCGGGCATCTCGACACGCTCTGCGTGCTGGGCGAACTGCGCGAAGCCGGCATGGCGCAGGACACGGTGATTGCCTTGTGCCGCGACCTGGAGCACCGCATCAAAACCTATGTCGGCGTGACCACCACCGTCACCTTGCTGCCGTCGTTCGGCATCGAACGCAGCATGACCGGCAAAGCCCGGCGCGTGGTCGACAAGCGCCCCAAACCCCATTAAGGAGAAACGCCATGCAGGACGCTTTCATTTGCGACGCGATTCGCACCCCGTTCGGCCGCTACGGCGGTTCCCTCGCCAGCGTGCGTGCCGATGATCTGGCCGCGCTGCCGATTGCCGCGCTTATTGCGCGCAACCCCGGCGTGGACTGGTCCCGGGTCGACGACCTGTTCTTCGGCTGCGCCAACCAGGCCGGCGAAGACAACCGCAATATCGGCCACATGGCCGGCCTGCTGGCCGGGCTGCCGGTCGACGTACCCGGCAACACCATCAACCGCCTGTGCGGCTCCAGCCTGGATGCGGTCGGCACCGGTGCGCGCGCCATCAGGACCGGTGAAGCCAACCTGGTCATTGCCGGCGGCGTCGAGAGCATGACCCGCGCGCCTTTCGTCATGGGCAAAGCCGAGAGCGCGTTTTCGCGCGCCGGAAAAATCGAAGACACGACCATGGGCTGGCGCTTCGTCAATCCGCTGATGAAAGCGCAGCATGGCGTCGATTCGATGCCGGAAACGGCGGAGAACGTCGCCCGTGAATTCAATGTGAGCCGCGCCGACCAGGACGCATTCGCGCTGCGCAGCCAGCAGCGCTGGGCGCGTGCCAATGCGGCCGGCCTGTTCCGCGACGAGATCGTGCACGTCACGCTGCACAGCAAAAAGGGC
>Ga0265780_10002148_pt1 | contig 27110 bp, 24 predicted proteins | sample P1T30metagenome_FD_192432 | JGI IMG/M metagenome (GOLD analysis project Ga0265780, IMG submission 192432) | Plant litter microbial communities from East Loma Ridge, Irvine, California - P1 T30 | ecosystem: Environmental > Terrestrial > Plant litter > Unclassified | place: USA: California...
CACAACGGTGACGAGGGATACGTTCGTGAGGGCAAGTTCAAGAAGGCGTCCAACATGAACTTTGCGCTCAACGTCTCGCAAAAGGTAGAGGCTCACATGCAGGAGCTTGTCGGCGCTGGTGACGATGTTGCGATCGGCGAGAAGGAGGAGGCGGATTACTATCAGCAAGCCCTCTCGAGAGTGAAAAAGGAGGATCCTTTGGTCTGGGCCGAGGGAAATATCCGTGTTGGAGAGGTCATCCTGATCGTCGATTCGGATACACGTGTGGTAAGTGCTTCCTGATCTTGAATGCTTCGTTCTGCAGTACTGACTAGAAGACAGCCGATTGACTGCCTTCTCTGTGGAGCTGCCGAGATGTTCTTGAGCCCCGAGGTCGCTATCGTCCAGCACTCGACCGGTGTCATGCAAGTCGCCTTCGACTTCTTCGAGAACGGCATCACCTTCTTCACCAACCTCGTCTACTCGTCCATCCGCTTCACCATCGGCTGCGGAGAAGTCGCTCCGTTCGTCGGCCACAACGCCTTCTTGCGTTGGAAAGCAATTCAAGACGTCGGGGTCCCGAGAGACGAAAACTTCACATGCTACTGGTCCGAGCACCACGTCTCGGAAGACTTCGACATCGCTCTCCGCCTGCAGATCGCCGGCAACGTCGTCCGCCTCGCGTCCTACCACGGCCTGGACTTCAAGGAGGGCGTGTCGCTCACCATCTACGACGAGATTGCCCGCTGGCAAAAGTACGCCTACGGCGTCAGCGAGATGATCTTCCACCCTCTGCACCGCTGGATCTTCAAGGGACCCTTCACCCCCCTCTTCTACACCTTCCTCGGCTCCAACATCCCCTGGTCCTCCAAGATCTCCATCATGGCGTACATGTGCTCGTACTTCGCCCTGGGATCCGCCCTCGTCTTCTCCACCCTCAACTACTTCCTCGTCGGCTGGTTCATCGAAGACCTGTCCAAATGCTACCTGACCAGCTGGAACGTCCTGCTCTCCCTGATCGTAGTCTTCAACCTCCTCGGCAACGTCGCCCTCGCCCTGCTCCGCTACCGCACCGGCGAGCGCTCGCTCCTCGGCAGCCTGGTCGAGAACTTCAAGTGGTCGCCGCTGATGACCTGCTTCTTCGGCGGCATCGCCTTCCACATCTCGCTCGCCCTGCTGGCCCACCTCTTCCACGTCGACATGCAGTGGGGCGCCACGTCCAAGGAGAAGGAGGACTCCAACTTCTTCCAAGAGCTGCCCAAGATCTTCAAGACGTTCAAGTGGATGTACGTCTTCCTCGTCCTGATCATCGGCGGCATGATCTACTTGGGAGCTTTCGCGCACCCGGACTGGGCGATTACGGATTATGCTGCGATTGTGCCGTTGGCGATCAATCTGGCTTTCCATGCGTTGACGCCGTTGGTGTTGAACCCTAGTTTGATGGTGTTCAACTACTAGATGGGATGCCGTTTTCGTATTTTCTAAGGGAGTTCGTCTTTCGGCCTTGGTGTTTTGTCTTTTTTAAAGTCGTAATGTATACACAATAGAAACGGGGTTTCATGCCGAACGAATCGATTATCAGCAACAACCATCAAGCCGTTTCCTTCTCAATACTCTCCCCTAAACACCATCACCCTCTCTTCTCCACTCTCATCGATCCAAGCCCTGAACATCCCACCGCAGTTGAAATCCGCCACGACTCTCCCCTGCCCGCCTTCCTCGAGCTCGATCCCAATCATCCCGCCCTCACCTTCGCCCGACTTGAGCCATCTGTCGCCCGCCGACTGCTGCAACATCCCGTTCGGACCCGCCACCGCTGTCACGGCGGTCTGCAGGGAAGTATGCGGCGAGAACCGAGCGATGGCTGACGCCGTGCGCACTGCCGCGAGTCGGAGGAACGAATCGCCGTTTCCTGTGCCGGAGATGGCGGTGGCGCGGTGGCGGCTGTGATGGAGCACTGGGTTGTCGATCTGAGGAATAGGCAGGTAGGTGGTCAGGGAAGGGAGGCAGCTAGTCAGGAGAGATGTGAAACTCGAGAGGGGGCTCGGCGAAAGCGAAATCGGTCCCGTGGCTGAAGGGGGCGCCGCCCATTCTTCAGCCCAGAAGCCAGCGCCCAATGTCGGCGTATCGCCAACTCGACCCGGGAGTTTGTTCGTGATGCCGCCAGTCGAAGTAGCAACGCAGAGCGTGCCCTCGCGGTCCAGAACCACGCAGCCCACAGTCCCCTGCGGCAAAAAGTCGGTCCCGTTCCACGAAGGGTCATCAAACCCATCAAACCCCTCCCCAAACAACCCACCCTCAACTCCATCATCCACCGCCGCCGCCGCCCTCGCACTCTCATACTCCCCTCTCCCCTCCCCCTCCCCCTTCCCCAACCCCCTCCTATGCTCCTCCCACCTCTTCCTCGTCCAAAAATACCTCCCCCCCACCAACTCCAACCCCCACCGCCCCGCCAACCTCTCACACTCCCGCCCGTCAATCTGACAATGCCCCTGCGCCCCGCCCCCGCCCTCCTCCTCCCCCCGAACCAACATCTCCCTGGCCAAAAGAACCGGATTCCTCACCCTCGTGACCCCCATAACCCCCACGCCCCTCTTCCGCTTCCCCCTCGAAACCATCACACTCGCCTCGAGCTCGATGGTGCCGGCGCGCGTGAAGACTGCTCCGCGGCCGGCGTTGAACAGCGGGTTATTTTCGAGCGCGGCGACGGCGCTGGTGGCGGTTTCGAGGGCGCTGGCGCCGGGGTCTGTGGAGGAGAGGAGGGTGGCGTGGGAGTGTAGGATTGAGAGGAGGGCGGCGCGGTGGGCTTGCCAGAGGGAGGGGGGGAGGTTGGAGCGGGTGATGTTGCCGCAGCCGCCGTGGAGGATTATGAGGGGTTTGGTGGGGGGGTTTTTGGATGGGGAGGACATGGTTTTGGTTTTGGTGAACTTGTGGTTTTGCGGATGGGGTTGGATTGTTGGTAGATACTTTTGGCGGGTTGGGAGTTTGGTTGTGGGGGTATCCTGCGTCGATAATTTATTTGTTAATGTCGATGTTTGCATCGATATCTGCTTCGGTTTTCGAAGTTGATATTGGGAGTTCACAGTTGCCAGAAGAGGAAGGTGATACCAACGGACCCCTCACCGCTGTGAGCTCTCATCTTGGCGTGATAGAGCTCCACCTAAAAGCAGAGAGACGTTATATTATTTCCAAGCACCTCGTATTGTTCGGTGAAAAGGAAAATGCTATTCACCCTCCAAACGGCCATTCCACGATGTAGAGTGTTGATTGCGATTGCGATTAGGGTTAGTGTTTGGGTCCCTTCGTTCTGTCGATTTGCAATGATGGACATGCAAAATCTCCGCAAGGTGAATGTTCTTCTGTGTCTGTGATACATTGGCTGGTCTGTTACCCTTTCATCAACCGCTTTGAAGCGATGAATTCCCAAGTCTCATGAACACCACGCTCCGCCGAGAAAACCAGTCGATCGGTACGCCTCAAAACCCAACACCAAAGTAGAAACCACCCAAGCACTAACGCGCCCCTCGACAACCCAACCTCACTTCTTCGGTAGATCCACAAAGACCTTCTTGAAAATGTCCCTGCTCTTGTACAAGTTCAACAACCTGAAGCGCTCCTTGTCCAGATGTGCCGAGTCACTGGCCTGACCGCAAGGGAAATGTGCGGCAGGTGCGTCAAACTCTTTCTCTAAGAATCGGATGGCAGGGATGGAACCACCCTCGCGGATGTATAGAGGCTTGCGGCGGGGAGGTTCTGCAGGCTCGGTGGAGAGTGTTGAGAGTTTGGAAGAGAGTTGAGAGGAGATATCGGTAGGCGTGGCAAGGCCGAGCGGTGTGGTGACGCTGCCGTTTGCGAGAACGGAAGAGGTCGTGGGTGCGGGTTTGCTGGTGAAGTACGAGGCATCGGAGTTGGATTGATTGGTGGCATCGTTTACCTCTGTGATGTTTCTCTTAGGGATAGAGAAATTGCGAGGCAGAGCCGATGATCTGCGGCGGCGCGATTGATCGATAGGGCCCCACGCCTCCATAATGGCTGCCTCTAGCGTCTTGAAGAGTTCGTTCGTCCAGTCGCCTAGCCAAGGTTCGGCTTGGTGGTCGACGGTGACGGTGAGCTTATTGGTAGAGTCGAGCTTGTCAAACTGCCTGTGTAGGTAGGATGTGAGGGCTTCGGCTACGACGCTTGCTTCTTGGTTTGGCACGAGACGCAGCGAAAGGGCGACTTTAGCAAGACGAGGGATGATGGTCGCGTTGTCCGGGCCCGATGTCTGGAAGCGGTGGATGGTCAAACTGGCTTCGCGCCATCTCCGCATAAGACTTGACGCCAACGCTGTAGGGTCGCCAAGATCTGGGTTTCGGTGAACAAGAGCCGCAGTAATATCAGCGTATAGTTCGCGCTCTTCCTCACTCAAATCTGGAATCGGATCGTAGAATCCTGGTATCATGACTTTACCGTTCTTGCCAGTGAGTTGACTGAGGAGCACGACAAGATCTTTGAGAGACTCGTCGAGTTGTGCGCTTCCATCTACACCACTGTGCAGATCTGGATGGCTGGACTCGATTTGGACTGTCGCGTGAATCACTCCACGAAGTCCATAAGTCAGGCATGGAATGCGATCGTCAAGCCAGTAGCTGTTGGCAAGCAGGATCCAATCGACTTCGCCGATCTTCTCTTTCGCCGACTTGACAGCGGATTCGAAGCCACGAGAGCCGCACTCTTCTTCACCCTCGATCAGGAAGATGATATCCGAGTCCAGAGCTTGTTCGCTTGTCAGCTCGGCGCATGCAAAGATGGCAGCCATAATAGGCCCTTTGTTGTCAGAAGTTCCTCTCCCGTACAGGAACCCATCGATGCCCTCCATCTCGAATGGGTCAGATGGCCACTTCCCATCTTCGTTATCAGCTGCGACGACATCATAGTGGCCGTAGAACAAGATCTTTCTCCGCTTGTGTGCTGTCGCCGGATTGCCTCTGAACCTGGCCAAGATGACGGGGTTGTAGGGATCCTTGGTCGGAAGCATCTCAGTTATCGCGCCGAAATTCTTAAAGACGGAACGCAGGTACGATGCTCCACGGCGGCAGTCAGCTTGGTGACGAGGATCCGAAGAGACGGTGCGGTAGGAGACGAAACGCCGCAGGTATTCCAGCATCATCTCGTTGCTGGTTCGAGAGGCGACAAACGGGGAAGGACTGCAGTCGCTGATGTCCCAGATAGCTAATGTACTGTCGCTGGCGCCCGTCACATAGATAGGCCGCCTGTTGTGGTAGGTGAAAGCTGACGCCAGCACACGACCTCCGTGTGCCTTTAATCTACTCTTGAGCTGGTACTGTCTGTCGAACTTGCGCACGTATCCGGTGACTGCCGCACTGAAGAGGAAGCCTCCGCCAACACAGACGCTGAGGACATCATCCCTATGCGCCTTGATATTGCGCACGAGTTGGTGGGTCTCGAGGTCCCAGACGTCGATTTCACCTCCAGAGCGACCGGTGTAGAGAAATGTGCCATCAACCGCCAGCGTCAGAATGGAGTGACCCTCTTCCCTACCATCGTCCAGCTCATACAGTTGTTCGATCGCGCCCTCGTTCGTCTCATCCAAAGTCCACAGCTTCACCATGCCATCGCCACCTCCCGTGATCAATACTTCTTGTCCGGCAGCTTCTGGAACACCCTCTTTCACGAGAATCATGCAGTTGACGTATCCGTAATGCGCAAAATGCATGACATTCTCTTTCGGGATCTCCAGAGTCTGGCCTCCGACAGCATGTTTGGGTGTGACGTCCGCGTTGGGTGGCTTGGGTGTTCTCATGCCCCCTGGGCCTTTGGAGTCGAAGAAGGGATCATCGCGCAGTGATGGATGGATCGCGCAAGCGGCTGGGTCGCTCTGGTCTTGCTCGGCAAGGCTGCACCAAGAGATCGTAGTGTTTTGTGCGCCGAGGTAGACCGTCTGAAGTGCAGCCGAATATGAGACGCAAAAGATATCACCGACATCGTAGGTCGAGTATAAGCAGCTCACTCTTGCTAGAGTCCTCGCATTCCAGACATTCACAATTCGGTCTCCAGCACTAGAGAACAGCAACTTTCCATCCTCGCTCAAACACAGTCCAAGCACACTGCCTCGGTGTCCCTCAATCACCACCTTTTTCTCATAAGTGTCGAGTCCAAATACCAGAATCTCGCCTGCCTGCGTTCCAGCGTAGATGTAATCGTCTCCGAGAGCGATTGTGAGGATGGAGCTGGTGTGTTTTAGGCGGTGACTCAGGGTGGGCAAGTCGCTCTGTTGGTAGCCGACATCGCGGCTCGGTTGTCGCGATAGAGTGGTGGCAGTACCGGGAGAGGTGGAAGGCAGGTCGTCTGCCTCTGAGATATTTCCTGCAGGTTGCGGACGAGGGGTTAGCGATTGCTGCTGGCGGAGAGCGTCGAGCCTGGACATCGACTGCGTCGAGCTCCGCACTGGCGTGTGCTTGTGAGGTGAGAGGGATTGAAGAGTGCTGCTGGGCGTATGGTGTTTTTATGAAGACGGAGGAAATATTGTATAGCTAGCAGGTGATATGTTTCACTTTGCCAGGGTCGAATGATGTCGGTGGAGTTGGAGTTGGAGTTGGTCAAAGCGGGGATCTTTCCTGGGGCTCTCGCAGGGCTGTTTTGACAGGATGTATCAATCGAGCCTCGTTGCTTTGCACATACCTAATGTTGAGGCCGATCCGCGGCGAAAGTCACCAGGAGGCCAGTCTTCGCCGCAATCGCTGCGTGGGATGGCTAGCATTGTGTGTAGTTGTGGGAAAAGTTAGTGTCGACTTAATTGTTTGCATGTGGCTATATTTGCTGCATTGCATATTGCGCCATAGCTCGCAATGGGCGCTGAGGCCACGGCAATTCCATTTTTGGCAGGACGGTTTTACAATGTTGCACGTTCGCTTTGGCGAAGTCTTGGCATCTTGCGGCTGGCATTGATGAAGTTATTCGTTCGATTTGGTAGGTATACACATTCTGGAAATCCAATCCTCACACATACACGCACCACGCCACGCTCTTCAACACATCCGTTAACATTCATCGTTCACATTTCTCATCCATTCTTTGTATCCACCTCTTAAGCCTTCGACTCGGGATCTCCCTTATTGAACTTGATGCTCACCGAGTTCACGCAGTGCCTCTCATCCGTAGGTGTCGGGTATCCCTCACCCTTGAACACATGTCCCAGGTGGCCTCCACAGTTGCTGCAAACGATCTCTGTCCTCTCCATGCCGAAAGTGCTGTCGGTGTGCCGGGTCACGGCGCCAGGGACGGCGTCGAAGAAGGCTGGCCATCCGCAGCCGGACTTAAACTTGTGCTGGGCAGTGTAGATGGGTGCATCGCAGCCGGCGCAGGCGTATGTGCCGGAGGTAGGGGAGTGCTTGTCGTATTCACCAGAGAAGGGTGCTTCGGTGCCTTTTTGACGGAGGACGCGGAATTGCTCTGTCAGTCTAGCATTAGTCTTGTTCGTAGCAGGAAGCGTAGCCTTAATCGATGATATAGTAGACTTACCCTTGTTCAACTGCATTTGCCACTCCTGATCTGTCTTCTGCACGGGGTGCGACATCTTTCTGGATTCTGCGGTGTGAAAAAAGCTTCCTAGGAAGGGGATCGTGGGCATGGAACTGCGAAGGACAACTCCAGGTCTTGCGGCAGCTATCGAGAAAGGCGACGGAGCTGTACGGTGGAAGGTGGCGTTGCTGAAGGCGTAAAAGGTGCGGACGAAGCTGGGAAATGAAGGGATACGCATATGGATATACTGTATCGAGGCAGAGTATTATAGAGGTGATGAGGTGAGACGAGTGGTATACCTGCATGTATTCAATTCACTTCACGCCACTTGAGAGAGCGATAGCTGTATACGTCATAGACGCCGGCAAGACGGAAACTCCCCGCGGACTAACCAGACCTCACTTTCGCCGCTTTTTCAGACCTCACGCGTTCTCTGTGTTCTTTCGCGTGCAAGAATCGATTTTTATTCACCATGTGCTTTGCTGACCTAGACCAACGTCCGGACTGTGATCACACCCACGTGGTCTACTTTGGGATCCCTTAGGACTCGGGAACGCTCGATATCACTCCATGTTTGTCTTTCATCTCTCATTGTCATCTTCCACTAATACCAATATATACACCCACTATTACCCAATGACAAAGCAGTACCACAGCTGAGAGAGCATGTCACAAAGGAAGATCATGACGGGTACAGGTGATTTTCTTGGTATGCAGGCGGCGGACTTAGTCGACGCGGCCTCGGTCTATTTACCTCACTCTTCCTCAATCTCCACCATGCAGGAACCATGCCAGCAATGTTTCCACGGTGAGCGCTGTCTAAGGCGCTCGACAACCGGTACCGCATGCTGTGACGTACTCAGCGAGAGTGTTTGCGGCTAGCGTTTCACCGCTGGCGACCGCCAATCGCTCAAGCTTCGAGTTCCTCGGTTCCTGCATGTCTACCAAGGCGAGGAAGAGACACAGCCTGGTTTCCACCGCCCAGGGCTACAAGCCGCTGTGACGTGTACCGCCGACGGGCCATGTTTACTCTAACACTCGGTTCGCTAACCAAGGCGAGAAGATGCACAGCCTGGTTTCCAACGCCCAGGGCTATAAGTGATAAGCCGCTGTGACGGTACCGCCTGCCGTGCATATTTCAACGCCTGGTCCACCACCTCAAACTCTCCATCCAGGCAAAGCAGCTCAAACAATCCTTCTCCTTCTCCTTCGACACCGCGAATAGCTGGCTTAGACTCCCCAGCACGCAATGCAGAGTTGGACGGATCCCGTGTCCACTCGTGTGACCAATTCCACGCGCTCCGGATCTCAGACCTTCAGCTCTCAACACCTCCTTCGCCAGCTCCTGAAGAACAATTGGTCTGCCGGAGGCGATAGAGATCCTTTAAGCACCAATGGCTACAGAGATTCATCTGGTAAGTGTAGCACCTCTCATTGGAACACTCATTCCGCGCAAGTTAGAGGCTGATGGGATCAGCATATCGAGAGTTTACAGCCGGAAAGACGCTTCTTTTCAGTGTACTCTTTCGTCACTCAGCGGCACTATAAGGTTGGATGATGGATCAATGCAGAGACCTAATTTGGTGCCACTAACATCAATAAGAACTGGAGACTCGGAGAGAGAAACGCATTGAGCGCGTTGGTTCCCAGCGAACAGCATACGGACAGATCAGCCCGAACGAATAGGGTCGTAGCCCTACGGCTCCCAAGATGCAGAGAAAGACACACACCGAAGGCCATACTAGTGGATCAACGTGAAGCCCCAAGGCCGTATCCCAATGTCTTACGAGATCCGAAGAGAGACGCATACACGGTATGTTGGGTCTCAACGGCACCACACGATTGAACCAGCCCGAACGCCTTAGATCGTAGCCTCGAGTTCCACAAGATCCAAAGAGACACGCATAGTGAGTATCTCGCGTCTCGGTGGCATCATACGCATGGATCGATCCGGAGTCTCGGGGGATCACCTCACAAACTTGGAGACTCCAGAAAGAAGCAAGCTTCAAACGATCTGGCTCACAAAGGCATCATACAATTGGATGAACTTGGAGCCTCAAGGTGTCACCTGTAGTCTGGGGGCTCCAAAGAGAGACCCTTATCAAGCTTATTAAGCCTCAACGGAAATTACATTAAACCGCTTTTGAGCTTCTAAGGTACCACCTTCATGAAGCAGGAGAGCTGGAGAGAAGTACGTACGAGACGTATTGACCCTTGGCGGCGCTAGATAAATCGTTCCATTCGGTGTTCTCAGGGAGCAGCTTTAGGATTTATGAAAATCGGCGAGAGACAGGTATACCGTACGGAGCGTACCAGGCCTCACCGGAGATAGTTATCGGACCGCATCCGTAGTCCTCAGGGAGCACTTCGAGATAAGAAAGAAATTTGCTGGCTGTATCTCTCAAGTCCAGAGAAAGTGTACGGTAAACTGCGCCGGGAAATTAGAACCTAGGGCGCTACGACATGAAGGAACTAACAGGTCTTGGTACAATCATTGTACTAGTATGTGATGGGCTACAGACAAAGAGGAAAGAGAACAATAGAACGCCACTATCTAAGAGTCAAACCCAGCTCAGCTCAATGATCCTACGCCCACTGCAGATGTCTACGACTTTACGGCTGTGCACATGTGGTGGGCCGGTCGGCTGCCTTTGCAAACCTCGAAAACCCATCTGAAATCATCCATGCGAGTCTGGAATGGTCTAGAAATGATCACCCGCTTCTATCCCATCTGGCGAGGTCACGGTGATTATCTTCGTAATAAGTGTCTTCTCCATGATCTGTACCCCTTTGGTCGTGGTCTCTCGGTGGAGATCCTTCTTCGTTTTCTAGATTCCAGGACGGGGATGTTGGTTGATACACTGGACTGTGATCTCTGGCTGCATGAGATGAGAGCATGGGCTGTAGTTGAACAACGTACTTCCTTCTTCACCTCGGTCTTCGTGCTGGATAGCGTGGAGCGTGTGGCGGACTCACCAGGATCTGCGATCAATATTCTGGGGTTTGTGGAATGTATGGTGGACTTCCCTGCCGTCGACGTTATAGGAAGTGTGGATCCTACGGTGGACTTCCTGGGCTCTGCTGTCGATACCCTGGGCTCTGCGGCGGATACTCTGGGCTCTGCGGTAGATACTCTGGACCGTGATTTCTGGCCGCTGGAGGTAGGGAGCGTGGATCGTACGGTGGACTTCCTTCTTCATCTTCTCGATCTTCGGACATGTAGCGCTGGGTGTACGGTTGATGTTCTGGACTCGCATCTCTGGCTACAGGAGATGGAGATCGGGGAATCCTGTCCAAACTGTCCGCCATGAGGCTCAACGCGAGACCCATGGGAGCGTGGATCCGTGTCCTTCCTGCGAAGCTGCATCTCCCGAGCGTCGCTTTCATTCAGGTTATCGCTGAGAGCGTCACGGGCCGTTCTAGTAGTAAGAAGTCAGCATCTTCTGCCAACTCTCCTACCACGCTAAGAATTGCGGGCTTCACCAACGCAGGATACTCGTCAATCCGCATGAACTCGCTCTTGCTCACGGGTATAGGTGTGCCTGCGAAGCCGCGCCAATTGAGTTAGGCGCCCTTGTTGAAGCATTGGGGCTCTGGCACGATCGGGCCTATGCTGTCAAGTGCCACGACCTGTAAGAAGTTTTCGAGTCTGGGGCGCAAGTTGCTGGTCAAGGGGTCGAGGAACGTTTCCTTGCGCGTTGAGGAAAGGGTGTCGTCGTCGAATTCAGTCAAGACACGCAGCAGCAGTCCGCCTTCACCAGTGTTCTTCTCCACGATGGCAAGGCGTTCGCTGGTCACTGTGAAGCCCCGGAGCGCGGGAGCCCAGCTGAGCTCACGGGTACGGCCGTCGATCTCGTTGACATGTTCATGGTGAGCGAACATAATGACAGCACCTTGTAGAACTTTTGCGGTGTTGCTTTGATGATACTCGCCCCAGAAGATTGGTGTGGGCAGTTCGTTCATGATCTCCCTGAACATCCTGCGCGTCTGGCCAAGTCTCGTAACAATGTTCTCAAGGTCGGCCATGTCTTCGCTACTGGAAGCGACAGGCTGATGAATGCATGCTAGCCACTTCTACTCACTGCTTCTAGGGATGCTGAGTGTCTGCAGAGCACAGTAGCGATGGGATTGCCTTGCGCTGCGGAACTTACGAGGAACGAGAAAGAACACGATTAGTCGTGATGCGAGTCGGGTAGGTAGGATCACGAAAAAGAATCTGGTCGCTTTGTATTATCGACGAAACGGACGGCCCGCACTTCGGTAGTCACGGTCAGTCACTGATCGTGTAGTTTTTGCAAAAGTGAAGTAAGGTTGAGCTTTGCTAGTCAAAGTCGCGGATGCCGCGTTCACTACGACACTCCGCCGCAACAGTCTGCGATTACCATCGGACCCACCCCTCCCTAAACTACGGTCAGCAAACTGTGCCACTGTCAAGTCTATCGCCTGCAGTATCCTATTCTCGTCTTTGCGCATCATCCAAACGTGGTACCTTACCAAAGCCAAGAACAAATATACAGCCTCGAAACTACGGACGCCATGGAGACAGGTCGTGGACTGAGACGGAACAACAAAGCTGCTGAAGCAACTGCTGAAGCTGCTGCCACACCCACCGCCTCTGTATTCAAGACACAAGGTGCCGCGTCTGAGCACCCGAGGGAAGAGCCCAGAGAAATTGCCACAAAAAGGAAGCGTGACGGCGGACCGACGGATCCACCAAACAAGAAGATCAGGGAAGAAGGCGCAAAGCACGGCGTCGAGCTGGCCAGTGCAGCAGACAAGACAGTCTCTCCGCTCAAGAATGACAGCGGTGAGTGCGAAGAGGCAGAGGGCAATTCGGGTACTGATCTCATGCCGCCGGTCATTGGTATTCCTCGCGCATCAGCTAAACCTGATAAGTCGATGCCGATCAATCATCAATCGCTAGACATGGCGTTGGGCGACGCTATTGTGATGGCCAAATTGCCTTTCGAAGATCCCGAGAATGATCTCCAAATGCTCAGTCTTACATCCGACAACATCGATGTGGGCTGCGAGAGAGACCAAGAAGCACCAAAGGACGACGACCAACCCAGTAACGTGGTTCAAGTGACCGACAGCCAAGAGCACATTTTGTTGTCTGCTATATTATCCCTGGCGTTGGCAAATCGAGGGCTCTGTTGTGAGCTTGAGATTGTCGAGCACTATAAGGGCGGCAAAGCGTGGTACGAGAAACGCATACGCGATATCGAAAGTGGTTAACGAGACACAGTCGAGTCCGAGCTCCCCGAGTTGAAGTCGAAGCTCAAAGTATGGAACGAGGATTTGGACCACTCCCGTTTACTAGCAGAGGTGATGAAGGAGCGCGTAGCATCCGCATGTCAGGATCTGGACAACATGGACGCTATGGGTCCGAACGATCGCCCGAATTGTGATGAGAAAACAATGCTGGCTTTACAATGTTTGGCCGAGACCGATTTTTGGGCAGATCTCGACGCCTACAGATGCGCAAAATCGAGCGCGAAAGTGATCGCAGAGGAGCTAGATTCCCTGAAGCAGGAGCAGTCAGCTATCGCCAAGCGAACAACTTTGTTCGGCAAGCACTTCCTCGATTTTCGATTGGCGCATGATATAAACGATGATGACGATGGTCCAGAGAATCCTTGGTACATGCCAGACATCCTCATGGCGACCGAACTGCTTGAGAAAAAGCGCAATCTGGAACGCGATTTGCAGACGTGCTTCGGGCTTGAACAGGCTCAGACGGTCGCCATCTCAGGTGAGCAAGCTCTCGTTGGTGCGGGGATCCTAAGGCAACGCGAGGCCAGCGACGAAGACGAGATCAACCCCGATGGCGCCACTGAAGGAGCTTCGATCAGTCAAGACGACAAGGCGACACCGTCTCACAATCACCTACTCGACCAGCTGCGTACAGATCCCATGTATGCGGCAAAGGAGCGTAATACCACGGCGGATGCATTCGACTCCGATCGGTATCGAATCTTGACACAGGAAGAGCTGAACGGCCACGGTGAACCGAATGAAGGATTTTGCAGGTCGGATCGTTTGGCTGAGATGGAGATGCGAACGAACCAGCTTCGGAGCCTTGAGCAAGGCGATCTGGTGACAGGGTTGTGCGGTGGTGCAATGATCAAGCGTCCATTTGAGAATGCGGAAAACGACCAGCACGTGTCCAACCTGACACCCGACAAGATTTGTGTGGACGAAGACTCGCGAAGTGTCCGAGATTGTAACAGCAGAGGAGCAGCTTTAGAGAAACGGGTGACCTCGTTCGCTTTCGGTGAAGACGCTGGAGCGCCGGAAGACCGGAGTGAAATCAGGTCGACAAGATGATTGGATGAGATCCGATTAATGGCGAAAGGAGATATGGTAGTCGGCAAGGATGGCATCATGGTCAAGAGACCTTTTGACAACGCCGAGAACGACTTCCAAGTCTCCAACAAGCTGGGTGCCCACGACGCCGACGTGCAGGTTGGTGGGATCATAGCGTCCAAGTGTACTGATGTTTGAGTATTCGATACAACTGGGGCTTTGCCAGGATCATTACCGCAGGAAACATCTTTAGGTATCGGACGATGCAACGGGCTGAAGAGAGAGCGACGCGGTTCCTGATCTGGAAGTGGGCTGTGTGTCTGCCATGATATTGGGTGGAGCAAGATGTTTCCGTCTTTTTGGCTTTGGCGGTTTGACTGCTTTCGCGATATGAAGGATTCGGTGTCTTGACGAGTTTGGCGTGCAACTGGGTTACTGAGAGCCAGGGATGAATAGCAGGTCCCGAATTATATAGTTACCGTTAGTCGTATACAGGAAAGTCCATCGACTTGCAGCATTAGAATCGGCAAATCCTGTGAATATGACATTAGCATTCTACACCGGCAACTCTTGGCGACGTTCAACCTCACTTCACTTTCACGAAGACTCAAGTCACTGCACACGACGGCTGCCTGTCGCGTCTACGGCAGCGCGGGCCGCAAGTTCCATTAACCCATCAACGAAACACGAGCTGCACTTCTTCTCGCAAAACAAACTGACCGAGCGCCACGCAGCATCGCGACTGTTTGCATTCGTTCCTTGTCCAAGCTCAGCTCACGGCTGTGCAGAGATGAACAGGCCCATGGAAGACCGCGAGCGCAAGCGCACAGCGTCTCCCGAAGAAGTGAGTAGATCCGACGTCGTAATACATGTTGATTCTTCATGCTGACCCTCGACAGTCGAGCGCAGAACATCAAAACCGCTTGAGCGACTCCGACACCTTGGAGTTGATTCGGTCGCGTCGTGTCTGGTACGACACTCTCAAGAGACTCGGCCAGTACATAGTTGATTACTACATCGGCGATGATGCAAGGCCGAAGATCATGGACCCCTCTTCCGACGTGGAATATGATTGCCCGGCTGAGTTGGAGTTCATGGAAAAAAATCCGGAATTCTACGTACACCGCCAAGAGTACGCAGACGCCCTAGAGAAAGCCGGTTGGTACGAAAGAAAACCTCACGGAGACTGGCAAGACACATTCGAAAATGTCGAAATCGGCGATGTCATCATGTTCCAAAGCGGTGAACGTGTTGAGGACTCCGACCTTCCTGCCGAGGAAGATCTGTCCTGGTATCCGACGACGCCTGGAGGTCCTCTCGAGAGAAACATAACGCGTCACGCAATCGTGTTTTCAGCCGGCTTCGACTTCATCGCCTTGCGTGTCACCTATCCATTTGAAGACATCCCGGGCTCTCCCGGACGCGGTCAAAAGGTCCTCGATGATGTGTTCGGTGGGATGCGCTACGCGCTTGAAGAGTACGTGCACATCGTGGCGCGTGGCAGCGCAAGTCCAGCCAACACGGAGCCCCAGTGCTTCAACGGAGGCATCCAACTCGACTGGCGTACCAAGGAAGGTGTACCTCCACCTAGTAACAAGAACTGGTTCATGGACGCCCGCGCCGGCGAGGACCACACTATTAGGAACGGACCTCTGTGTGTAGTGGGGTCACCTGGAGATTTTAAAGATTTCTCAAGTACTCTCGATTTGGTCAATCGCACTTGCTGCATCCGTTCTCGAATGCGTCATAAGATACAATTCTTGCTTGCGGAAGCCGAGGCGCGAAGGGAATGAAATGGCGTGAGACTGTACTGCCTAGAATTGCGAAGCGCGGCGAGGAAATTGACCCTGAGGTGGTGGACCAAGTTCTGCACGAGAGGTATCGCGAATTCTGCAGGACTCATCCTTGGTATTAGCCGCGAGATCAGACAGACAGTCCACGAGAGTTGCGAGATATCCATATGGACAAGACCGTGGGAGATGTCGTGGAGACGGAGGTACGCGGAGCTTTGACGACTGGATTCGAAGAACGCAGCGATTGGGAGGACCTTCGAGTGGCGCTCACACTTGAGCAAAGATGTATTGCCACATCCGGATCCGAAGTGGAATGGAATGGACGATTCGATGGGCGTAATGCGTTGTTTGTTTAGATGGTGGAGCTGTGACTGATTTCAGACAGGCGAAGGCGACTGGTCACAGCTGGAAGCATCGTGGACATGTGTGAGCGTAAAGAGGGTTCCTCCGTCGTTTTTTTCCTCTTTCCCTTGTTTGTAGCTCATGGGGCACTGGTATGAAAGCGGCTCTTCGCAAGCATGAGCACATCTTTGCCACACTATCTCCGTCGCCAATGGCAATTGTTCGCGTCCAGAGTAGCTGTGTACAGGTGAAGCGGAATACGGGAAGTACACTGACTGGCATGCTCGTCCCCTCGCTGGCTCACTCCCACGACATGGATCCGATTGCAGCTGACACTTGGCAAATGAGTGGCCGACGATGACGGATGACTTGCATTTCGGCTTTTCGACATCCGCGGTCCGGTGGTGGGGACGGTCACTTGCGTTCAGTGAACCGCAGATAGTCGGAGCGCATCAAACAGTACGACGAGATTACGCCAGGTTGCTCTCCCGTAGCGGCTGAGACTGCAGCTAGTACTCCAAGGAGGACTGGGAACAAGGCCTGTGTGGTCTAAGAACCTGTTCATGCTTCACGTTGAGCATGCTGGCCCCAGACCGACGCAGCCAACATATCCAAGGGGTTAGCGGCGTATCCCGCTAAGCAGTACCGCTATTGCTCAAGTCTGCGGATACTGGCTCATACTGCTAAGATCCAGTCGAGATGCATGTACGCGGAGTCGACGCTCTGCATTATAGTCGCAGCCTCAGCGATACAAGAAGGCATAGCTTCAACAACGGAGACTGAGTTCGCCAAAGACATTTCGCCGTAGGTTGTGTTATCTCTTGTATTATCCCGTACTGACGATTGCAACTAGGCATGCTGGTGTTTGTTCGGGTTTCCCAAGGCATGTCCAGGAACGCTTGGGCGTCTGACAAAGTTCCGCGAGGCTCGGAGGCAGTGGGCAATGCTGGTGCGAGTGGAGATGGCTGGAGCCAAGGTATTGGAAGATCTCAAAGCTGTCGACCTAGCCTTCAGAGCAAGTGTTGCTGGTGCATACCTATGTACGCAAACAGGGCGCCAAGGATGTAAGTGATGCGGTATTTGCTTTGTATTCACACCGTCCAATCGGCGGGCTTCGGGTGAGAGCCGAGTGTGGGGAAGCTTGACGACTTCACCTAGACGCAGCCGCCCATAGGTGATCGCCCGCGCGGCGGCAAGGTAAGCAAGCATACCGTGCCCAACAATGATAGTTGCTAGCGAGTAGCGTTCAAAGAACCAATTTGTCTTCGTCCCTCAGCCAGCATGCGGGCGTCCTTCTCCAAGTCCGCGACTCCAAACCACACACGACCGTAACATCACGTCGACCGCTGTCCATTGTAGCAGCCCTCCTCACCAACACCACCGAAGACGCCCACGCGTGACAAAAGTACTACAATACCCATTCCCGACCTACCCTAAACCCCTCTGCAACGATGAAGCCCATGGGCAACCTTCTGCCGCCGGCCTTCGAAGCCACTACCCCGTCCAAGTCGCAAAGAAGCCTCTCGGATCCTCCTGCCGCACTTGCACCCTCTCCCTCCTTCCGTGAGAAGCTAAGACGGGAGAGCAAAGATGATATTGCTTTACCGACCACACCAAAGGCAACTCGACGGCCCGACTTTCTCGCTCGCGGCCTGAGCCTGCAAATGCCAAGTCCGGCACAGCTTTCTACCACCGCGCCGCTGAGCCCGCAGTTGGAGCAGACGAATATACATTCGTACATGCAGTCGCAGAGCCAGACTGGCAGCCCGGCCACATCGCTCCCACGCCATTCACGAGGCCTCGACTTCTCCCGCGCCTGTACCAACCTCCACCACTCGACACTCGCTGAACAGCGTGAACCCGATTCCTCACCGGTCACTACGCAAAAAGCAATGAATATCCCTTCTCGCAAGATGTCAATGAGTTCCATGGCGCTGGATTCGCCGGCCATGATACCAGGAAGTGCGTGGGGATCTCTCGCTCCTGAGCGAAGCGCCGTCAGTAGCTCTGTCGGCAGCGTGAACATGCTTGGGAGTGACAGTGAAGGCAGTGATAGTGATGAGGATGAGAGCATGGCAGGTGACGAAGACGACCCAATATTTGCCACACCTCAAGTTCACAAGCTGCAGAATCCGACTGCTTCTACACCCTTCAGCGGGCCGCTGACACCCGGAGGTTCCACCTGGACAAGCGGCAGCGCCTTTTCACCTGCAGCTCAAAGTCTTATGAAGACGATCCGCCGCTCACGTCTGCACAGCAAAAACCCCAACAAAGTCAGGAAACATTCGAGCAGTGCCAGCAACAGCGGCTACAGCTCGATGGCATCACCAAGAGCGACCTCGCCGCCCCCTATGCGCAGTATTGAGTCTGCCAGCGGCGGATACTTTGGCTGGAACAGAGCTGCAAGAAGCCGACGGGAAAGCCTTGCGCTCGGCACGGACGGACCTCATCTCTCGAGTGGCAATGACAGTGGAGATGAGGGATCGGGTGCTGCGCCGACCACACCAGGTGTGGTCAGACGAGTTGTCACAAGACGTGGTAACCTGCTGCCAAAGACCAAGGGATTTGCCCGTGTGCGCGCCGCGCTGACGGAGGAGTCGATGCCGGTGGATACGGAGATCAGACGGGAGTCAGAAACGATCAGACAGGTGCGCGAGCGAGAGCCCAGTGTTGCTGCCGATTTCGACCTCACCAAGCCACGCCCACAAACCGCCACTGCTGCATCCTCCCCAAACTTGCTGCCTGCCGTGCCCGAGGCAGCGCAAGAAGACTTTGGCCGCGACTTGGACGGTGACACAAACCACCACGACAGAGGTCTTGGTGTGCCTTTTGCTCTACACGCGCATCGCAACAGTGTTGGCAACGCATACTGGAACCGCTTTGATCCGTAAGTTGAAAAAACAGCTTTACTTTATCTCACAGGACCTTTCTGACATTTACAGATCCATGCGCACACCACCGCCTCCCAACTTCAACAGACAAGGAAGCAGCATGATGTCCGACATCAATATGGAATCACCCTTACCTTCTGAAAATGGCTACTCGATGAAGATGCGCGGTCGTGCTCAATCATCCGCCTCCGACGCTTCCGAAGCCTTCGGCCCTACCGCCAGCAACACCACCGCCGCAGCCTCTGGCATGACCGATGACATGCACCTCAACAAATTCAAGCGCCGCCGCGACGACGACTTTGACATCGCCACTGTCAAGCGCCGAGCAGTCTCACCCGGCATGAGTACTCAGAACAGCCCTGTACTCACGCAATCACCTTCATACCGCGACTCTAACGGTGTCTGGGGCCAGCCTCCAGAAAAGAGGAAGGAAAGCCAGGCTCACAGCCAAAGTGCTAACAGCGACACTTCCCAGAGCTCGCACCAGGCCAGCTCGTCGCGTACAGGTAGTGCATCCGGGCCAACGAAGAAGCTGGGATTGCAGGGCATGGTCGATACCAACGACGGGCTGATGAAGATGAGTATTGGTTGAGGGGCGGTTTGGATTACACGAGTGTTTTGTTCTGGTTTAGCGTGGCGTTTCCGGCGTTATTTTTCTTGGTCTTGTTATCTGCCCTGGACATGAACTGTCGGCAAGATGGTGTTGTTTGAAACGGCGAGAGCTTGTACAATTGAGACGGCGGCTCGCAAGTTGGCCTTCATGTGGAATGCTGCTCCTAGCTAGCATACGGCGTTTGAATGAGAGCTTCAAATTCTAAATGTAACGATCATCCCTTGCCATTTATCGATTCTCATGTAGATGGAACCTTGGAAGCTGCGTGCAAGCAGTATCTGCTATACGCCGCTGGTCTGAGTACTACGCTTCGGCGATTGCTCCCGCGTTGACCCTCTAAACGACCTCACCTCAAGACATCCCACCAAGCGACCACCCATATACAGGTTTGGACAAAACACACCGACAACATGGCATCGAAACAAGCAACAGTTGCCTCATTCATCGAATCGGCGCCGCCGGGAGAGGTCGGTAGGAATGGCCTTTCCAAACAATTGAGTATAGAGCTGACGTATGCAGCTTTCGAACGTCGTGGCTGGTGGGTGATGTCCCCAATGGAACGGAACGCATGACTTTCGGCTGCTAAGCAATGTTGCAGATATCAAGGCTTTGGCTGGAAACGATGCAAGCCTGCTGCAGTCCCTGGAGCCGGCATTCAGAAAGTACAACGAGCAGCAGTATGCGACTGTGAAGCTGCCTGGAAGCAGCGAGGCGGTATGGATTGCGGATGTTGGTGGTCTCGGGGAAGATGCTGACAGAAGTCAGGTCATTGTCAGTGAGCACAACTCATTGGGCGACAACCGCTACTTCGACTCGGCGAGCCAGACGTCGTTCCAGGTCGAGCACTCCTCTCAGGTACGCTGTGCCAGATGCATCCCTCAAGCTGCGCCTCCACGTACTGACAAGCCTATAGACCGCCTCCGACACCCAACAGCACCCTCTCGAGTCCTCCAACGCCGACCTCATCCGCTCGCTTCAAAAGTCTTTCTCCAAGACCGCCGCCGAGCACTTCCCCCAGTCCACCATCGGCATTTACCCGACCTCCTCCGACAGCAGCGTCGCCATCCTGCTCGTAGCAAACAAGTACTCTCCCCAGAACTTCTGGAACGGCCGCTGGCGGTCCACATACACCCTGAACCCCTCTGGCGGCCTGAGCGGCTCGATCAGAGTCGACGTGCACTACTACGAAGACGGCAACGTGCGCATGAGCACCAGCAAGAGCGTGGAAGTCCCGAGCGCGAGCGGCGCGGATGCTGTTGTGAGGGAGATTGCGAAGGCGGAGAACAAGTTCCAGGAGGAGCTCAACAGGGCTTTCGTGCAGCTTGCCGAGGGCAGCTTCAAGGGGTTGAGGAGGCAGTTGCCTGTTACTAGGCAGAGGGTTGAGTGGGAGAAGATTGGTGGCTACAGGGTATGTTTTGCTTTTCTGTTTCGCATGTGGGGATCCTTTACTGACATTTGCTATAGCTCGGCCAGGACATTGGCGGTGGGCGCTCGAAATAGATCGTGGGAGGATGTGAGCTTGGTGCATGTGTTGTGCTTAGACAACTCATGGATCTTCGTTGATCGTCCGAGCCTAGTACAGAAATGCAGAATGAGTCTACGAACCCCCTTTCCAATACAAAGTGAAGTCCCTTGTCTTGTCCAACTATGCCATCTGCTTTATTAAATGCCTTGCACCAAGCTGAGCAGTGAGGAGGCATGTGAAATGGATTGCATGAGCACCTGTGGCGGCGCTGCAGTGAGCTTCACGCGTCAATTCTTCAGCAGCGGGATCTCTCTCATCTTCACCGGAGCAAGCGCGCCTGCCTCGCCTTGACCTTCGACGCTAGCATCCCAACCTCACCTCGCCCGACATCCACCACTGCATCTTGGTGTGCATCTTCTCTACCACACCCATCACTCTATTTCTTCGGCTGGCGGCTACGGTCCCACTTTACACCTTACTTCGCGACCGACAACGACAACGCAACTTTATCAGCTTCCGCATTCGCCTCGCCGCCGTGCGCTCAACTCTGAGACGCTTTCATTCACTGGCTCGTGTCCGCAATGCATCGCGCTAGACTCTCGCTATCACCACCCACGATTGCAAGCATCACTTTCTGTACCCACGCTCTCAGCGCACCGCAGACGACGCACTGCGTTTTCGGTCGCCTTCGCTAGTCAACACCGAATCTACTTCAGGCTCAGCAACATTTTCTCTGCCGAACAACATCATTATAGCTGCCTATCGCTCATTACAAAACACGACTACGCAGCTGTCTATGCATGCCCACAGCAATGGTGAATCCATGCCGGAACTTCCTGCGCGGTAATTGCCGTTGGGGCGATGACTGCAAATACAGTCACACAGACACACCGCAGACTCCTCAAACCCCTAAAAGGGGACCTTGTTTCGCATTTGCAAGGGGGGAATGCGAAAAAGGAAAGCGGTGCCGACACCTCCATGATGTACGCAACTCGGAGAGTCAGAGACATTGTTACGCATTTGCCGAGGGAGAATGCACACGTGGGGAACAGTGCAAGTACTCGCACGATGCACCTACGCTAAAGGACAAAAGGCCGTGTCACGACTTTGCGGCTGGCGCATGCCATCGCGGAAGACAGTGCAAGTATTCGCACAATGTGTCTACTTCGGTGGACAACGAGTCTGGTCTGGACCGTAAGCAATCCGACCGCAACCCGCAACGCAGCAATCCCACATCTGACAGCCGGTTTATCCAATGGTCTCACGATGTCAAGAAAGAAATGCGGGACATCGACAGAGCACAGCCGCTCGGTGAGAAATTTGCAAACTTCATCCAACAAGCGCTCGCACTCGTCAATTACACGAGCACCAGGCGTGAGGTTATCAAGACGCTATCTAGTGAAGGAGGACTCGCTCGCCTTGGCGAGATGCTCAACGCAGACTTCACCCTGTTGACGGAAGAGGCGATGCGTAGGTACTTCGAGGACAAACTACTGCCATTCTTCCGCATCATAGCGCACGATGATGTCCGATCATCTTCTGTTCTTGAAGTGCACCTTGGAACGATACTGGTCTACCTCTACGGAGTCAATAGCATTCGCTCCGCGAAAGTCTTCCACGCGACCGTCCGCGGTCTGGATCACGGCTATCGCAAAAAAGCCGAATTTGAGCCATGTCTGATCTCGCTCTGTGCGGTGTTGGGTGCGAAGTTCTCCCCTCTACTGAATGAAGATTTGCGCACATCTGCGGAACGAATGGTCGCTCTTGCCGGGAATCGCGCGCTTAGTTCCGATATGCCAACATACTGTAAAGAGATCCGACTTCATCTGGGCTTACGCAGTGATATCAGTGCTGCGAAGAACCAGAAGAAGAACGACCATGCAGACCAGAAGCCGACTTCTGAGCTGCTTACCGACCGACCGGGCAAACTTTCGAAACTAGGACCTCGACATGATAACGACTTTGTCAACATCAACGACATTCGAATCTTGCCGACCGTGGAAGAGATCCTGAGCGACCGGGCACAGTACTTGCCCAGCATTGATCCCTCGACGTGGCATCTGGAAGGAGCCGCTGGTCTGTTGGACAGGCAGTTTCGTCTTTTCCGCGAGGACACAGTTGGTCAGCTGCGGGATGCAGCTCGTTGCCTACAGAATCCCTCCGAACAGACGGGTACAACGAGACACGTTGGCATGTGTGCATATAGCTATCAAAATGTTCGGCTCGTCTCTGCCGAGATGGATCTACGAAAAGGCCTACTCTGTGTCCTCCAGATTGACCAGCCGCACGAGCTGAGCAATGTGAGCGAAGCTCAGCGAGAGAACCGGCTCGCCCCAGAGACTCTCATTATGCTGCTTGGATCTGATCAGGTCGCCGTCTTTCTGACTATAGTAGCTGCCGCTTCCCCATCCGAGGTCAGCAAGAAGCCAGAGAGGTCAATCGCGGAAAGATACCCACGCGCCGGTGACAAAAACACCTCGAACGTTGTCGTGCAGCTGGCCAACCACACCGATTCTGATATTGAGACCGTTCTGTTTCGCTTGGGCGATGGCTACAAGGAGAGTCACACGGGTTTCTCGTTCTCACTTTTAGAAATCCCAGGAGTGATGTTGCCAGTGTTCCAGCACACTCTCGAAGCACTACAACACATGACCTTGTCCGATGATTTGCCGTTTGCTGAATTACTCGCATCGACTGCCAACACTCGGAAGGAGACAGAGGTGGAAAGGCCAGCTTACACAAAGCGACAAGGCTTCAAGTTCGACCTTTCTACGCTGTCGACTAGGAACGATCGGATAACACTCGACCTGGGCTCGCCCATGGATCCAAGTGTCCTCAGTACGCAGACAGCTCTCGATGATTCTCAGGCGGAGGCGCTGATTTCCTCCTTGTGTCGACCTTTGGCGCTCATCCAGGGAGCCCCTGGTACTGAAAAGAGCTACACTGGCCTCTCACTGATGAAAGTTCTTCTGAGTAACAAGACGACCGCCGGGTCGGGTCCGATCCTTCTTGTCACCTCGACGAGTCGTGCGCTTGATCAGGTGCTTGACAACCTTTCTAATGCTGGTGTTGAGCAGATCGAGCGACTCTCATCCTTGAACCTTCAGGCTGTTGCAGAAAGGCAAGTCCTGGCCCAATTGGAGAGCAGAGAGTGCCTCATGCACGAGCAGAATGCCGCCAGATCCATGCGTTTGGTGGAAGAGACGCTCTCACGTCTGCAAAACTTCTCGCCTGCGTCGGTTTTGAAGTTCCTGCAAAAGAAGTACCCCCGCTACTATGTTCAGCTCGTCGAGCCCGAGCTTGGTAAGGACGGATTCCAGCTTTCACAAGAGGAGCAAGCAACGGGCATCGTAGCTTGGCTTCAAGGTTCCCGAGAGATCTTGCCAATACATGACGGTCCTCGAGCGCAGATGCCTGGTAGTACTCGAGCACATGACATCTTCTCGCTCGAAGTCTCCAAGCGTCGGACTCTATACTCGGAGTGGGAAGGAGAGGCCATAGATCAGACTAAGCGGTCGCTACTCGTCAATCTCAGGGCCTATAAGGATGCAACAGCTGAACTCGACAACATTGAAGCCGAAGTCAACCATCGTATCCTTGCGTGCGCTAATGTGATCGGAGTTACAGCCTCGGGCCTGGCGCCCAACTTCAACCTTCTCCGCAAACTCAATAGCAAAGTCTTACTTGTGGAAGAAGCTGGCGAGGTGCTGGAAGCTCACCTGCTTACCGCAATGCTTCCGTCCATCGAACACGCCATACTGATTGGAGATCATCAAATACGCCCCAAGTGCGAGAACCCGCGCTCGTAGGGGAAGATGGATGTCTCGCTCTTTGAGCGTCTTGTTCGTCCGAAGGAGAACGAGAAACCCGCCACACGGATTATCACTCTTGACATACAACATCGCATGCATCCTTCTATCTCGGCTCTCATCTCAACCACGTACCCAAATTTGCGAGCGTCTTTGGAAGTCTCAAAATACCCAGAGATCTCTGGCATGCGGCGAAGACTTTTCTGGCTTGATCATCGTGAGCTCGACGATAGCAGGAAGAACCGATCCGACTCAACTTCACATACCAACATGTACGAAGTAGACATGGTATCTGCGCTTGTGCGCCACCTGGTCAGACAAGATGAATACCACGCTTCTGACATTGCAGTGGTTCAGGTAACCAGGCCTGACGGCTTCCAAGGTGAAGAGGCCAAGATCGTAATCGTCTCCCTGGTCCGGTCGAATGAGAGTATCGTATGCACCTCGCGCAACTCAAGCCGCATCAACGTGTTGTTGTCGCGGGCTCAGCATGGTTTGTACGTCATCGGCAACACCGAGACATTCGCACAGATTCCGATGTTCAGCGAGGTGCTGGGGACGCTCAAGAAGAATGACAACGTGGGACCGTACCTTGAGCTCTGCTGTCCACGCCACCCTGGCAAGCTTCTGAAGGTCGCAAGACCGGATGACTTCTCGGTCGTCTCCCCGGAAGGCGGATGTGATGAGCCGTGTGGAAAGAGTTTGTCCTGTGGCCACTTGTGCATAAAATCTTGTCACTCTGACAAGATGCACCATGCGACAAAATGCACGAAACCCCCCACCATAGTCAAGAGTGGCTGCAGTCACAGTTCTCATTCCGAATGCGGCGGTGACTGCGACGAACACTGTATCGTTCAAGCCTCCAACATCAATGTTGAGCTGGCATGCGGTCACCATGTCAACACGTCCGAGAACTCGGCCCAGGCGGTGTGCTCAGTCCTGGTCGAGCGAATCTTTCCAAATTGCAATCACAAGGTCCTTGTGGCCTGCTACGTCGACGTCGAAGCTTCTGACTATGGCTGCACCGCGACATGCGGCCATGACTACACCAGCTGCAAGCACGCCTGCAGTGCTCTTTGTCACGGCGACGACGCATGCCCGCCTTGCATCGAGCAATGTGATTCTGGCTGTTCCCACTTCAAGTGCCTGGAGAAACGCTCCGAGCCGTGCGCTCCCTGTGTCGAAAGGAAATGTCTCTCTTGCTGTCCGCACTCAGAATGCAGCATGCCATGTGCTGCTCCATGCGACTGGGTGCCATGTTCCAAGTGCAGAAGTTCTCGATTCGCACTCATGGAGGAGAGCACAAAACGATTCACCGTGTGGTCACATCAGAAGTATCTCGAGCTTGCAGGAAGCATGCAACAAGAGCAAGGTGAACTGATTGGTTCGAGGCTAGATGCCCCTCCGTTGTATTGTGGCGACATAGAGATGTCCCAGGGATTCCACCTCGACATGCTCGTCAATCTGCCCGGCCTCAAAGGGCGCTACCACAAGCTGTCAATGATACGTGAGAACTGCGTCGAGTTCTGCCAGCAGGTCACAGATGACGAGAAGCCGCTGAAGCGCGTATATGAAATCGTCGCTGAGGCCCTTTCTAGGCACCGCTCTACCGTCGGAGAAACGGTCGGTTCATTCCAACACGATCAGATTCTACTTCGGACTCGGGGCGATCTTCTAGCCATGTCCCTGTTCATCAGGTGCGAAGTCGTTGGAATTGTCGACTTCTTTGCTGTCTACTATGCGCAGCTTCGAAAACAGGGCAGCTCGTTCGTCCTCAACTTCTATCCTAACCGCGAACTATGTGACTGGTTGATCGAGAGCGCTGAGCTATCCAAGGACATCCTCCAGCAAGCAGAGGGTCACATCTTTTGGGCTCACCCCGCCGGCTTGGAGTGCGAGGTCATGGAGAGTCACGAGACCGGCAGGTCGTACGACGAGATCAGAGCCCTTGCCAATGCCCACCTCGACAGCGCTCGCGAACTGTGCGAGACTCACTCGGGCCAGACGAGCAGCGTCGTGGACGAAGTCCCCGAGGTCCGCCGCCTCCTCGATGAAGGCGGGTTTCAATCCCAGATGCGGATGGTCGTTGCTGCAATGTCCAAAGAGTTCAGCGGCACGGGCCACTGGTACAGGTGCGCGAACGGCCATCCGTTCACCATCGGCGAGTGCGGTATGCCGATGGAGGCTACTCGCTGCCCTCAGTGCAACGCACCCATCGGCGGCCAGAACCATGCGCCGGAGGCTGGAGTGCAGAGTGCCGTAGACATTGAGAGGGAGTTTGGAAGCCTGAGGGTTGCGGAGTGAGATGGTTTTGCGCATGTGTGTGAACAAGCAGTTTCGCACAACATTAGCAGGACCGCGAGTGATACTCATTTGACTTGGTGGTAG
>Ga0265780_10002149_pt1 | contig 27099 bp, 13 predicted proteins | sample P1T30metagenome_FD_192432 | JGI IMG/M metagenome (GOLD analysis project Ga0265780, IMG submission 192432) | Plant litter microbial communities from East Loma Ridge, Irvine, California - P1 T30 | ecosystem: Environmental > Terrestrial > Plant litter > Unclassified | place: USA: California...
CGAACGGTCTCCTGCAACGTTCGGCATTGCTACTTCATTTAATCTTCCTGACGAGCGGCGTTGCGACGCTCGGCTTTCGTATTCACGACGAGCGGTCATCGGACGCTCGGCTTTCGTACTCACGATGGGCGGTCGTCAGACGCTCGTCGTGTGTACCCTGTTTGATCCAACGGACGTCCAGCTTCTATCTCGGAACAAATGGCTTTTAGACATTTCGTCCTGGGTTTGCAGACGTCTGTGACGTACGGTCCTTGAACGTACGGCATGCGCATGTAGTGGATTCTTAGATGGATATACGGAAACCCCTTTTGGGTATGCCGCTCTGAATTTGAGTAACTGCATCTAATCTGTTCCCATGTGATCCTGATATGTTTCCATTCACCATACTACTTACTTGAGCGTTAGAGATCGTGCTGTCCACTGCATGAGAAGCAATCGAAGCACTGTGCGCTGGTGTTGACTGACTGCTGCTGATGACCAGGAAAAGTGAGTATTGCAAACCATTGCTATGTGTTTCGATAGCTTGTATTTGAGCAAAAGCTCGCCCTTCATCCGCTTCTTTTGTCTTCGTGTCGTGACCTCAATCGGATCAACTACAAACTCCTCAAGTTGGCATGTCCACCAGACCAGCTCCCAAGCACACGAGCCATCTGTGGTGTTTCGAACTGACTCAGATAGACACGCGCCTGTATACGTCAAATAGCATATCTGACCGATAGTGACCACAACGTACACTCATACTGTCAAGCAATGCCCAAAGAACAGCCGTCTCTCCAGGTAGTTCGTTGGTCGTGAAACCCCATCTCTCTATCGGAAACATCCCCATCAATGAGCAGCGCCGATGCGTAGTTTCTATACCATAATCATGTCGCCAACGTCAGCTTTGACCGCTGTCCAAAGTAGCATGCAGTGGCGTACTCGTCTCGGGCAATCCAAGAAGCGCCTCGATCTATCAGGAATTGAAATTCGTCGTGATTGTTGGAACAGACCGTGTAGAACAGCGCAGTCTCACCAGCAAGTCCAAACATTGCTATCATGGTCGAGCGACATTGCGCGGATATCAAGCTCGAGTCTGAATATGTACATGGACGCAATGTCTCCATTAGAGCTGTGAGCCTCCAAGTCAAGAGTGGGTTTCGATGCAACTGCACAGGGCCGCTTGATGTGATCACGGCTGGGTAACACGATGTGAGAGCGGACGGTCTATCAAGATAACTTTGAAGATCTGCTGCAGTGAAGAAAACAATCGTGCAACATTCCACAGGCATTGCTCGAGCAGTATAGCGACGCACATTTATATCATATATTCAAAATGCACTCAGACATGCTCCGATTGCAAGACGCGCGGTGTTACATTCTCTTTGGATAACCCGCAGTCCAGTTCAGTAGAGCTGAACACCACCAATCTCGACCCATTCAGTAGCGTGAATTGAGCGATAACTTTCGGGTTAGATTTGGATACCGTTGTTAAGCATTCAGTCATTTCAAGCTCCTCGTGGAAAAGCGTGGTCACTGAAATGATGCGACAAATAATGCTCCGCCATGCTCGCGCTGGTTATCTTCACCCGATTTTTGTTGCGAATGTTGCAACCATCTCAAACAACCGCTGAGGTGGTCAGGTCCGCACCGTTTCTAACAAGCATACGACGTACCACATGATTGACCCCCGCATTGGTTACCTGCAGATGTCAGTTCTGGCGACGAATGAAGGATCTGGTGCCATAACCCGAGAACTGAACGACGAGGATCGTTCCTTTCCTCACAGCCGCGACATATGTGGGCGCATTATACGCAATGCCGACGGGTCTTTGCGGCTCCCACTCTTCGTCGTCTCAGCCGTCCGCCAAGTGGAGGATTATCCCACGTGAAGTTAGTTCTGGACGTCCAGGAATGTGTTCGCTACAGTAATGAAAATCACGGACTGAGGAAGAAAGCAATCGCACGTTCTCGGTTCCCAAATGCGGGAGAAGGTGTCGCGGGATAAGCATGGACTCTACGACTTTGACTGACCACAACTGCAGCAACATGGGAAAGCCAACCAGGAAGAGATCGATAGCCTGCATGTAGGGCTACAGTCTACACAGGAGCGCCTAATGTTAGCCTTGAACGTCGCACAGCTGCTCGTTTCTCACACTTTCCTCTGACCACCACTAATCCCAAAATAGTCGCATGACATGAAAGCTGATCATGGACATATGGCAGAGATCGAGAGCCGATGCCAACTATTTCAACCCAGCTGTATGCCTGTGATCGCTACTTAAAATGTCGCATTCGACATTGAACGCCTTGCATCGCCGATTGATCATCAACATTCCGTCAACACATCTTCCGGTGTGCTGTGCCGAAATACTCCTCACATGACACGTACTTCAGCATCGAAGCTAACTACCTGTCAATGGAGATGCCCATGCCAATTTCGTGTTCCGATGAAGGCGGTGACCTGCGTTGACTTCAAAGCCCCGTCGGTGTTCGACTTCACGTTTGCGCCATTGTGAACGATCGGTCCTGCAACTTCCAAGCATGCAGCGATGGTAGATGTAGAACAGACTCAGTTCGACTGAAGCGTTTGGTGTCTACATGGCTATCACCCGTTGTCAAAATTGCAGCACCATGGGTGAGGCTCTTTGAGTCTGAGGGTTCCTCGATTCATCGACGAATTCGAAGTATATAGCTGCCAGTAAGAGAATATTCAAGATGCTGCTGTTGTTGAAATTGGTCGTGGTATGGGAAAACTGGATTTGCGAGCATTCGACCACTTTGATCACGGCCTTCGCTGTTGAACGACATGGCAGTTCAATTGTAGGATATATCGAATGACCAGAAGAACGGTCGTGACACAAGGCTGGACTCAACGATAAGGTCAGCCTTTCTGGCACAACTGCATCATGAGGTAATCAAAACCTGGACCTATACATGCTCTTTGTCAACTATATCGCTGCGCACACCGATTTACGTTATGCAATTTTCTCTTCGTTGCGAGCTGGCTGGAGAAGCTCATGATGACAGTGCCAGACGTCAATTGCGGCTGCGCGTAGTATTTACGCTACCCAGAAGGTACTGTCGTTGTTTCTGTAGAGCTCCAGTCAGCATGGCATGTGTAGCCGGAAGTATTAAAGTACATCCAACGCGTATCCCCAGGATGCGCGGTCGCATGTTTGACGACGGAGAGGTCCTACGAATACAACTACGGTATTCACCAGAGTATGAGTAGAATGGTGGTATAGGGAAACTCTTCCGGAGTGGCGGTGGGTGACTGCCCAGGTATCGACGACCCAGATACTTGCGCAGGTGGCCGGGAGCATTAAACTATGCTTCATACCCATTCCAAGACGGCGCAACTGGATATACTAAGACCATAGCACCCCAGGAAGACTTTCATCTAATGCAATAGAATGTAGATGAAGTGGTGGTGTAGCGTAATTCTTCCGGAGTGGTGGTATGTGACTGCGCATGTGTCTGCGGCCCGGGGACCTATGTAGATAACCGGAAGCATTAAACTATAGTTCAGGGCCATCTTCAGGAAGCGCAACTGTGTGTTTTAGGAGAGTTAGACTATGCGAAGACATTCATGCCATGTAATAGACTGTAGGTGTAACGGTGGCATAATGTAATTCCTCCGGAGTGGTCTGCGACTGGCCAAAGGAAAACGGGCTCACGTAGAAAGCCGGGAGCATTAAACTTTGTCCCACGCCCCTCTCTAATAAGCGCAACTATATTCTTGTGGATAATGAAGCTTGGTGAAAGCGGTCATACTAAGCATTAAAGTGCAAGTGGAAGGGTGGGGTGGTGTAATTGTCGCGGATGTTCGCAGACAGGTGTTGCACGCATCGTGTCCGTGCACATAGTGAGAAGACACCTCCGACCGAGTTATGCTCTCCCAACAATGCGGAATGCATTGAGGCGGGGGACGCAATATGATAGCCATACTCAGTCGATACATATGCGACAGTGATATCTTTGAGGTAGGGTAGCTGACGTGTCAGAAATGCATCCGGTCGGGCTGCCGTCAGCGTGCGAACCTCGGGGGTGGAGGCTGCGGATGGTGCCGCGGCACATCCTCCGCCACAATTACAACAAGCGCAAAGGTCTTTATTATTTGTATGGCTGCATTCTATACGTAGCTGAGATGTCGGGTATCACTGCGATCATCTTGGGAATAATCTGCATGTACATGGCGTTGACTTATACTATTCCGGTTGATCAGCGTCGGCCAACCCGCTCCACTGTGGAAGCGCACGCTCCGGAAGAGATTCACCGCAAACTGGAACTCACACAAGAAAAGGCCGTAGCATGGACTTCAAAAAGAATCTTCCAACAGCATGTCAGACCCTTGTTGCGCCCTTCCAAGTCCGAGGTGGGCAAATCTATTCGTGTCGGACGTTGTGTGCAAACACGTGAAGGTCCGGCAGAGGCTACCACGGCCACCACCAACTCAGATAGTATTTGTGAAGGTCAGCGGGCATCGCCTCACAAAGATTCTCGACGCAAAGCTCCCGTAACGACATTGACACGCGCAAGACTTGCGCGGATACAGATGGATGAGAATCGGGCATATCTTTCGCAACTCGTGAGCATCACATAATATGCTCGAACCATAGAGAACCGACATGGGATAACCGCTAACATTCTGGAACAGTTTTCGACTGCCTGGATTATCTGCTGGATCGTCTACTTGTTACCTTCTTACACTCTTCAGCCACTCTCCGGCCTGCGTCGCGGAATTAATCGCCTCCTTCTGAAAACCCATCATATGCCCAACCGCCATGACATCATGCGGCGCATGCTTCTCAACCGCCCACGTCACGTCGTTTCCTGCGTTCCTCATGTTCTCCGCCCACTCCTTGTCATCGACGAACAGTATCTCCGCTTCACCAGCGTGAACCCACAATGGCACCTCGGTCTTGAACATCTTCAGCTTGTTATTGACGTAGGGCTGGGATAGCGTCTTGAGACCAGGCAGGCCGGCGTATGCGTGCACTCCCCATAGTGTAAAAGCAGTTGAGAGGTAGTCGGTGTGATAGTTGGCGTTGTCGTAGACGAAAGAGCAACTGTCGTCAGAAGGGTCGATCCACGGGGACCACATGAGACCGGCGGATGGACTCGGGATGTCTAGATCAGCGCCATGCTCGGTGATGTATCGAATCAAGGCAATGGCGAGATTGCCTCCAGCTGAGTCACCGGAAACCACAATGTCCTTCGGTGAGACGTGGAGGTCGTCGACGAGGTAAATGTAGGTTGTCAAGCTGTCCACGAGACCTGCCGGGAATGGATTCGACTCCTTGGAGGCAGGAAGGGTTGAGAGCCGGTATTGGGGACATAAGACGTGCGAAGCCCCAGCGTGCTTGAGCAGCTTCTGAGCAAAAGGACCACTGTCTTGCGATCTTCCATCGCCGATCACAAATGCGCCACCGTGGATGTGTAAGATGACCTTGATATTGCTTTTGTCGCTGGAAGCCGTGAGTGGCGCAGGGTACCACGTAGCACCAATTTCTACTGGCTTGACATCTGGATTACTTCGCAGTGGTCCTTTGTACTTGTCATCCTTTGCTGGCTTGATAGTGATCCAGCGTTCGCTCTCTTTGCCGGCTGAGAGCGGAAGCGCAGTCTTTACATGGATAGTCGCAACGTGACTGAGCGCAGAGAAGAAAACGCGGACCATGAGAGCTTGTCGAAATGTCCATTCTGGATGTTGGCGTCCATAGCTGGTGAGGTACTTGACGAGGAAGATGGGAAGACGTGCGAGTTCATAACCAAGGGCGAGCAAGGCGTAGATGCCCTTGAACGGTTGCGAATTGACGATTGCCATTGCGTGGTATATTTCACGGCCACCAAGTGCTATTTTGCGAGAAGTCTGATGTTATATCGTCTTGTGAAGCTCGTCCATGATTTCCAGGTGCCGAGGTTCCATGCCTAGCGCGACTTGCTGATCTCATCTCCGCGGGGACCGGAGCGATCTGATTGGTGTTATTCATGGTACAGCACGACGCCGCTGCATTCGGTACTTGTGTGCGTGCTAACAGGCCGCAGATACGTCATCAAAGTACAGTCAGACGGAAGAGAGAATGTGAACGATCGTGTGAGCAAACAGGGATGCACAGCCTCGAGGAAACGGTACCTGGGCAAGGAGGATTGCTGAAGTGATTAGCTTGGCAGGTAATGCTAACAAAGTGTAGAAGTCTTATCCGTGTTCGAGTTATGGTGCATGGGATGTCTACAAATGTAGGCCGATATCCTACACCGACTCCGAGTTCGGAGACCACAGAATGTTCCTCACCACTGCTGTTGCCAGCTAAATCCCATCACCTAGGTATGGCAGTCACTTGCTTGTGACAGCGTCGCCAAATGCAGGGACACATCCTGTTATACCTAAGGAGGAAGGTGGGAAGCCATTTTCAGTGGGCCGAGAGACTAGATCCGAGCCGAGACCCCAATGTTCCCCATACCCACATCACCCCAGCTTACCCCACTCTGTCAACATGTCTCTCCACAAAACCCTTAAGACCCTCTCTGCCAGAACTCGGTCCCTCATCAAATCCAAAGTACACACCATGGATCCCCAACAGCCATTCCCCTTCCAAAAACTCCCAATCGAGATCCGGCTCATGGTGTATGAGTGCTTACCTGTACAAATCAAACGACATGACTTCAACACGTCTAGCAATACAATTGGATTTTCTTCGAAAGGTCGCTCTTTCACAACAGTTTCTAAATACGTCGATCTCTCCATACTCCTGACTTGTCGACAAGTCCACGCCGAAGCCAGTGCCATCATGCAAAAGAAACTGCTCGACATTCTGGACACACCACCACGCTGGATCATCGACTTGTCGCAGGGTGTCAATATACACAAAATCGGCGGGCCGCTCTGGCACATCTCACGCTACCTTGCGAGACGCGCGGTCGAATCCCGCAAAGCCCTCGGCAGTGTGCCGTATCTTGGCACAGGCATGGGTGCCGGTGGTGCACGCTACAACCCCGTAAATGATCCCGGTTACACCAAGCTCGCCCGCATGACCGATGGGTGGTTCCGAAGTCTTGACCACCGGCGAACGACGACAGGTGTAGTTCCTTCAATTGAGATTGCAATCACAGCCGCGAAAGAATGCATCCCGGGTGCCACAGTTGGAGCACTGCGGCTGCTCACAAAAGCATTGTTCGAAGAGCACGGCGGCTTCCGGTTCGTCTTGCGCAGAGTTGCAGATGATTATCCATCGTGTCCGGAGAGCTTAAGCGCACGAGAAACAAAGGCAATCGAGTTTGGGCATAATCGTGGCGACGCTGTAAGAGCAGTTTTGGGGTCGGGAATAGAGGCTGCGGAATTTGAGGAGCAATGGAGTACTGGCGGCTACTACTAAAGCTGAGCGTCAAGCACTTTGTGGAAAGATGCATCTCGTGACTACATCTCACAACTGCAAGGAATGACGACATGATGGCTTGAGCGACACCGGAGTTATTCGAATGAAATATTTTCCCGCATGCTTGATCTAAGATGTCGGTGTACGAAATCAACTGCAGTTACCAGGCAGTGGCAATATCTGTGCTCGTTCTACATCCACAAGACATATGCTGTTAGTTTTTAGATGCATGCTCATCGCAAGTTTAAGTGAGCCTGTGTGTATACGCAGCAGTGATATTCTACACTTGACTCTATAAAGATCTTTGACTATATACAGGCTACCTCTTCACGCCTGCGCTGGGAGTCAACGGGTAGGAATTCCGACGACTCTTAACGGGGCCATCTTTCTTGATCGATGCACACTGAGTCGAGACTGTACTTGTCGATGACAGCACATCGAGTTGTTTTCGTTGACCGTCCTCGTCAATCTTGGGAGTCGACTTAGCAAGATACCCGGCTAGATTGGTGACTCGGCCAAGTGCTAGGACGGAATGGAATTACTACCAAACCCAGTCGGGCAGTCTGAAAGAAAGCACATTGGTAATGTCTGCTGATCTGACGTGGCTCAGTCGCTTCGTGTAGGAAAAGGATTAGGTTAACCTTTTGCTAGAAGAAGCGAGCATCGACCGGTTGGTGACAGTGGGAAAGGGTTCCTGCGCCGAGTGTCTAGGGAAAGATTTGACCACATAACATAAGTATGTCAGTATCGTGTCGGACCTCAGCTTTTCAAACATGTCCTCATACGGGCACTGTATTGGAAATTTAAAGGCGAAACTTGTGCGAGATACTATTCGGGTGGCACTGGTTTTGTTTGGTATTAGTCAAGCTGGTAGTGCTTCATGAGTGATCGACTATAGATGCAGAGAGTTGTGAACATTGGAGTATCGCAGAATCGCACGCATTAGAGCGGTATAAAGAAGGACAAGGTGCCTGTATCGTCCTTTGGTCCGGCAATTGCTACCTACTAAAGCTGGACTCGAAGTAATTCGTGAAAATACCGCAATGTGTGGGCGTGGACGACCTCATCACTTTCGAGCATTAGTGGGTGATATATACGAGTGCACTGAATGATGTTAGAGCTGTGTCGTTCGACACTTGAGATCATGTCGAACAACGCTTGACATGTGTCGTAATTTAGATGCATGTTGAGGTCTTTAGTTGGCACGAAGTACCGAGGCTCCAGACTTCCAACACATACTTGCATTTATTCCTTGTAAGCTCTTGTAGGGAAGTGTTTGCGTGGCACAGTCACGGTCTTCTCATACTTGCATTTATTCCTTGTAAGCTCTCGTAGATGAAGTATTTGCGTGGCACTAGTCACAGTCTCCTCATACGTGCGTGTCTTGCTTGTAAGCTCCTCTTGTGGACGAAGTGTTTGCGTGGCACTGGTCTCTTGGACAGGTTCAAACTCGGCGTTGCGATGTCGTAGGTCGTCTCCCTCACGAACGAGATCTGCGTTGGAGTTGTTCAGCTTGGCGTCGTTGAACTATTGTGGCCGAGATGGACATCGTAGCATTCGTTCAGGTCTTTCGGAGGGGAGCTCTTTACACCGGCATCAGCGCAAGAGTGCTGCACACATCGCAGAGACGTACAGGACGCCGACTTGCACACATAGATTGACTGTCCGTCGGAGTCTCACATGGCTATTTTAGCAGCTCTGCATCGGGCGCTGTGGTATGTTTCCCGTGGCGAACTCTGTCGGAAACAGTGATTGACAGCATAATAGCTTGTCCGACACCACGTTCTGCAACTATTTTTGCCCGCTTTGCTCAAACTGGGAGCCTCTTGAGAGACTTTGCAGTAAGTTATACGATAGCGCGTATTACTTCATATCTTTATTAGACTGTAATATAGCCCCAAACAGACGTTAAAGCTAGACAGCCTTAGCTATCGCTGCGATGTTTTTGGTTGCTGCAATGCGCAAGAATGGGCACAAACTGTTGCCCTACGCGGTGGCGATGTATGAGTTATTGAAGTAACTGCATATCTACCCCATAATTCATGCGAAGTATATGGCTTTTCCATCATGCAGATATCAGCATGCAACAGTGAGTTACAGCTTGCGTTGCATTTGTTCGAACATTAAATCGATTCGCATGTCTATGGAGCTGTAACCCGGATAGAGAACCTCTCACTTCGTAAAGAAAGCAACATTTGGCAGCTTCAGACACGTCATATGCATGATGGTATCAATCCCCTGTGCATACACGGATCCACTTGCGTCTGTTGTCGGAAAAGCTAAAAGTCCCCATAGAGGTACTCGCAGCTTTTTCTGGTCGTGTTCCTATTTCGTCTCAGACTTTTGTCGCAGTCTAGCTGTATCATCCATCTCTCGATTCTGCAACTTGAGAGACAACCTCGAGTTCTGCGCCGGTACAAATATGGCCCAGCACCTACAATCCGCACACATTAATAACATGCAACAGAGGAGATTTACAGGTGCATATTAGTCGCAAAGGAAGAGTTGAGATGTAGCTATCTTTTGTGCGTAAAATTATGGCGGTGCACACTTTGCTGAGGCTGTACTTTTCAGCCGGCCCACGGCCTTCCGCGATGATGGACTGGTCGTGATGCAGGACACAAGCACTACCCGGGTGCATTAAATCGCTTCCGTCGCCTGTCAACTGACAATGCAATCACATAATCAGTGAATAGGAGGCTATATAATATTATTCATCTCGCGCAAAGCTACATCTCTGTTGTTGGGGAGTAGTTTAACTCTTCCGGTTTACCTGGGCGTGATCTCGGGACACGCGAACTGGCCGGATGCATTAAAACACATCCACATGTCTATCTATTGATAACGTGACCAAATATTCGATGAAGACGAGGCTACGCAACGGTATCTATCTAATAAAAAGTTACATTCCTGTGGCTGGGGAGTGGTTCAATTCTTGCGGCTTGTCCAGGCATGATCTTGGGATACATGCATGCGAACTAACCGGAAGAATTAAAATACACCCATCTGCCTCTTGATTGATACTGTAGTTGGACTTTCGCGGATAACGATGCTGCGCAATGGTATCCATCTCGTGTAAAGTCATGTAGCCATGTCTGTGGGGTAGTGTATTTCTTGCGGGTCGCCTGGTATGCTCAGGGGACATGCGGAGTGACCGGAAGCATTGAACTATGGCCACCGCCCATTAGTCGAGTATGTAATCGCATATTCGGTGTTGGGTCGGCTACAGCATATTATCTACCTCGTGAGAAGTCATGTCCCTGTTCGTGTGGGATGGTGTAGGTCTTGCGGACGCGATGGTGCGCCTGTTTGCGACCAGTACCGTACAACACCACCACCGGTGGTAGACATGACAACTTGATCAGTACGGCAACGGCAAAAGCAAAGTAATTAATTCTTGAGCTTCATTAACATGTCAAAAGTATGCAATTGCACTAACTTGTCCCAAGAAAATTATATCGCTGTGTTGCGCTGCTGCTGTAGTTGCAAGTTCGCGAAGTCCGGTGCTTCTCTGGTGCGGTACCAGACCACCCGGAAGAGTAAAAATACAACTACCGCCCAACCGCGGACATTGCGACTGCATATTTGGCCGAGTTTGAACTCCTGGAACACGTTAATCATACTGAATTGAACGGGTTTGAGATGGTGGGGTGGTGTAACCCTTGCGGACGCGAGATTATGCCTATTCGCAACTGGAACAGACTACGTTGGTAGCCGGAAGAGTACAAGTACACCCACCATACATCCCCAGAGATTGCGACTGAACAGTTCACGGTATTTAACCTCTCGAAACACGTTGATGATGTAGAATAGAACGTATTCGAGATGGTGGGGTGGCGCAACTCTCGCGGACGCAATGTCGTGCCTATTCGCGTGTAGCATAGACCACACCAGTACCCGGAAGAGTAGAAGTACAACTACCGCCCATGCCACGACATTGTGGCTGTATATTCAGCGACTCACGGACGTTCTAATGATGTTCACAATGCGGAATAGAGAGTATCTGGGGTGATGTGGTGGTGCAACTCTGGCGGATGCGAGGTTCGCGATTGGCTAGCCTCGGTGTTTCCCCAAGTCACCATCCACCCTCGATGATCAGCCGGAAGCATAACAAACCATCTACCGCCCATCTCTCGAGACTGCAATTGCGTCTATGGAGAGAAATAACGCTTACGAAGATGGTTATCATACGCATTAGAGTATAGACAGAGCGGCGGTATAGCCTAATTCTTGCGGATGCACGCAATGGGTGTCGGCTCAACGATTATCCGGAATGGCTTGGCATCAAATCACGCAATTCACGCTAGCATCAATTTTAGGTTGCAACCACGCGACAGGCCGTATCTCAAAGCGTATCGCCCGACGGACAGTCCAGAACAAGCCAATCATGACGCCGGCAAAGAATTGCGATCTATCACGCCTTCGCCTCGGCACGAGCTTTGCCGATGTCGGTAGATGTGTAGACTCACGTTGTGGCCAATTCAATTGTAGACCTCTCTCACCTCCTCTCTTAGTACAACCCCGAGGATTCTTCCTGTAGAAGTGATCTCAAAGACCAGTAACCTTAGAGGTAGGTCTTGATATCAGGATGCACTTCCAGGACACGCAATCTGCCGGCCCCGGCGCCGAGCAGCCGCAAAACAAGAACTTCACCAAGAAGTCTTCGAGCCTACCTTTCGGACAAGATCTCGATCTTGGCTCCATCAGCGGACCAACCTACCTTACTGCGCAAACACTCGTCCAGCAGGTTGCCTATACCCTCTCAGATAAGATATTTGCATACTCGGCTGAGTCTTTCGACTTGGATGTGGCAGTGAAGTACTGGCAAGGGAAGGGCGAGAAGAATGCCTTTGGATATGAGACAGGTGTGTCTTCGCTAGAGACGCGCACGGGTGCTGGTGCTCTTGCGCTGGGCTACATATTCTCCAAGGACTTTGATTTGAAGAAACGCCACATCCCTCAGTCAATTGTCGCGTCCTCTGCCACGCTTCACTACCTCCGCGCTTCGCTCGACCAGCTCTCGCTCCTCTACTCGGTCGCGAATCCGCTTACCGCACACATCGCCGCGGTCGACTACTCTGCGAACTCGAACGCGGGGCTGGTGACCGACTATGTCTCCTCCCTTACATTGGCTGAGGACCTCGGTCTGGGATTAGTCTGCAGTCCTTCAGTCTTTGAGGCTCAACACATGGCTTTGTTCGCAACGCTGCTGTCCAGCGTCATCCCTACAATCCATACATACGATGGCATTAGTGTCGGAAGGGAGACCGCACGACTGGTGGATACTTTGGACCAGAGCAGGCTCCACAACAGCTACCAGGCTGTGTTAAAGGCTGTCTCAGAGGTGGACAAGAAGCACTCTGACCATGCTGGACGTACCGTCCGTCTGCTCGAGGCTTTCAACGACGAATTCGGTGAAGACTACAAGCTCTTTGACTACTACGGCCATCAGGAACCTGAGAGTCTTCTTGTCGTCTTTGGCACCGTTGAGGCTTCTCTGAGCGCTCAGGTCGCAAACGCCCTTTCCAAGGACGGTGACAAAGTTGGCGTCATCAACGTTCGTGTTTACCGACCCTTCGTCGAAGAGGCCTTCCTTGAGGCCCTCCCCAAGAGCACTAGGCGCATCTCTGTGCTTGGGCAGGTCAAAGACGAAGCTGCGGTATTCGACTCTGCCGAGCACTCCCAGCTTTACTCGGACGTCTTGGCCGCGATCCAGTTTGCGTTTGACCGAAACATCGAGGTTACGGACGTCAAGTACTCGCGTGAGCAAGTCTGGACCCCAAGCAACGTCTTGGATGTCTTCCGACAGGTCCATAGCGAGAAGACTCAGAGCGAAGTCCGCTCCCACGTTGAGATCCTGAACACTGCAGACGTCAAGCAGTATACTTTCTGGAACCTTGACAAATCACCTGCGTCCACTGCGCCTACCGTGCTTGGAAAACTCCTCTCATCTGACTCCTCCAAGAATGTCTTCGTCCGCAACGGTCACGACAATCTCGTCCAGGGCGGTGTCTCTCGCACTGATATCCGCAACGCCGACTACACCGTCGAGGCCCCCTATGCTGTGGAGCAAGCTGATATCGCATTTATTGGCGACGTCAGCATTCTTTCGACCTTTGACGTCCTCAACAGCGTCAAGCCCGACAGCTCCATCATTGTCAAGCTTCCAGGCGTGAAGAACGAGGACATCGAGAAGAAGCTCTCCGCAGCTTTCCGCAAGGCACTTGTTGACAAGGATGTCCAGCTCTTTGTTCTTGACCCCGCGCTCTCAGAGGCGGTAGCTGAAGATATCACGCTCGAATCTTACCTGACTCAGCTTGCATTTCTAAAGGTTGCACGCGAGGACCTACTCTCCTCTGGTCTATCTAAACTGGCGGCCATCAACGGCAGCTCAGAGATCTTCGAGAAGCTTGCTCAGCAACTTGAGAGCGCTTTGCGAGAGGTTGAAGTCCCCGCTGCATGGGCAACTGTCGAAGAGGATGTTGAGCCACTTCGCCTTCCCTCCGACATCAACGTCAACAGCTTCGCTGCTTATGACCGTAACGAGACTGAGCCTCCCACATTCCTTAAGGATTGGAAGGTCGCAGCCAAGGGCCTTGCCTTCAAGGAGGCTTTCGGTACGGAGACTGTACTACGACCTGACTTGGGCATCAAGACCGCCGTTGTCACTGTCAAGGAACACCGGAGACTCACACCGCTCACCTATGACCGTAACATCTTCCACATCGAGTTTGATCTTGGCGACTCAGGTGTCACCTATGCCATTGGCGAAGCGCTTGGCATCCATGCGGAGAACGACAAGGTGCAGGTCGAGGAGTTCATCAAATGGTATGGTCTCAACCCTGAAGAGGTTGTCGAGGTGCCTTCGCGCGAAGATCCCAACGTCTTGGTCAACCGCACTGTGTACCAGTCCCTGATGCAGAATGTCGACATCTTCGGTCGCCCGCCGAAGCGCTTCTATGAGGCCCTTGCAGAGTTCGCTGATGATGAGCGCGAGAAGCGAGAGCTTCTGCAGCTACTGAGTGCCGAGGGTGCAGCAGAGTTCAAGCGCCGCGCCGAAGTCGACACCGTCACCTACGCCGATATTCTTCTCGATTTCCCATCTGCACACCCCTCTTTCCACGACATTGTGCGCATTGTCAGCCCCATGAAGCGTCGCGAGTACTCCATCGCTTCATCCCAGCATGTCACGCCTACCTCGGTTTCCCTGCTGATCGTCACTGTGAACTGGGTCGACCCCAAGGGTCGTGACCGCTTCGGTCAGGCTACACGCTACCTCGACAGCTTGACAGTCGGAACTCCTGTCACCGTCTCTGTTAAGCCGTCAGTCATGAAGCTGCCACCTAAGACCACTGCGCCCATCATCATGGCTGGTCTCGGAACCGGTCTTGCTCCCTTCCGCGCTTTCGTCCAAGAGCGTGCCTACCAAAAGCAACAAGGCCACGAAATCGGCGAAGTGCTTTTGTACATGGGATCGCGTCATCAGCGTGAGGAGTACCTCTTTGGTGAAGAGTGGGAGGCTTACCAGGATGCCGGCGTCATTACGCTCCTTGGCCGTGCCTTCTCGCGTGACCAGTCGCAGAAGATCTACATCCAGGACCGCATGAGGCAAACTCTCAGCGACATCCGCAGGAGCTACCTCGAGAAGGAGGGAACATTCTACCTGTGTGGACCCACGTGGCCGGTGCCGGATGTCACGAACGTGCTTGAGGAGGCGATTAGCGTGGAACACAAGGCCAAGCAGCCGACCGCGAAGAAGGTGGACAGCAGGAAGGAGATTGACAAGTTGAAGGATGAGGGTAGGTATGTCCTTGAAGTTTACTAGATAGCGAGCAAGGGGAGGTACTGGGAGGACGAGATAGATTGCAAAATTTCACTCTTCACGCAAAGAAGTATTACCATGATGTGTGTTGCCCTTTCGCTCGTGAATAGCATCTGCTTCTCATGTGGTCGCAATGACTTTTGGAGACGTGGCTGGCGTTGACGAGCGAAGCTGTCGTGGATGAGCTAACCTGCTTGGGACTGGATGGGGTCAACTGCAAACCTCCGAGGTCTGAGACCTCATCATCACCAATACATCCACATCCGCATTTTTCCTCTTCTCAGCCAGCTGTGTAACTCCGTAATCGATAGAACGGTTTTGGTATTCTAGGGCACTTTGCGTGTACCTTCGACGCGACGACTGCTGCGACAACGCGTCGAAACGAACACATCCCACAGTCTGTAACCGCGCCGCGTTTGCTCACGTACAGTGCCATTATGGGAGCCAAAGGTCAATACAAAAATTGGCAGCCCGGAATTACAGAATTGGTCGTCGATCTTGACAACAGGTTTCACGCAACATATTGGTTGATTTTAGAAGCATCTGACTACATTTTAGACGCCAGAGGCGTGCATATCATCAGTCAAGAGGAGGAATGTATGAAAACACACTCTTTGAGATCGTGTCATTGCTCTCTAGACCTGAAGTTTTTCACAGCCTCCTTGGTCACAAGCATTTTGAAGTCCTCCAAGCCCTCAGACAAGCGCTTTCCATCCAAACACACTCCAAGCCAAGCTGTTCACCACGGATCTGTCTACTTCTTCTTACGATCTCTCAGACGTGCAGCCTTGAGCTTCGCCAGCCTGAGCTCCAACTCCATGGCCTCCACCTCCGCATCAGCAGCAGCCTTCTCGTCCTCGTCCTCGTCATCATCTTGGTCGCCAATGTCGTTGGAAGGGCCGTCGAAGTCATCAGGGGGAGACTCGCGCTTGATACGAACCTGGCCGTCTTGATAGGGATTGCTGTATGCACCGGGATCTGAACCTGGTATGCTCGGGGCCGGAGTTGCCGCAAAGTGTGGGAGAGGGTACTGCGACATGTGTCGAGGGTTTGCAGGTGGTTGTGTGCCTTGGCGAGCGTCACGACCAGGTGGAGGAGGACCATAGCCACCGTAGCCACCATACCCGCCACCATATCCTCCGTATCCGTTGTTGAACCCATCTGGACCACCGTAGCCCGGCATGGGACGACCCCAGGGATCCATCGGGGGACCATAACCGGGCATCGGAGCGCCATAGCCATACATGCCAGGCTGTGGGTAAGGCGACTGCGACTGTTGATGCTTGGCTCGCTTAGAAGGAGTCTCGTCGCGCATTTTTGGCCGCTTCGACTGTTGGCGAGGGTTGGCGGGAGAAGGATACTTTGACGCCTTTGTATACCCGCTCGTCTCGAGATACTTGCTAGAAACACCTCCGCGACCCTGCATACTATCGTCTTCCTCGTCTTCTGAGCCTTTCTCGGATTGGTTGTCCGTACTATCGTCGTCGTCGCTAGCATCTTCGTCGTGGTCCGAGCCGGCCTCCAGGATGTTGTCAATAGCCGCATCGTCCTCTTCCTGGTCCTTGCGGTTCACGAGCAAGTGCTTGTAGCGGATCTCAAAAGAAAAGGAGACCTTCCAGTCCTTAACGAGCATATCTTCAATGACGTCAAAGTCAGTAGTAACAAGCTGCGGCTTACGGTTACCGGTGTGCTTGATGCGGTACCGGACGATGTCGTTCATCGCCTTCTTCAGCCACTTCTTGTCGTCAGTGAGCTTGGCGATCATGAGAATAGCCTTGAGGACCGAGGGTAGCCAGTTTCTAGGATCCGTCTCATGCTCACGATAAACCGACCGTTTACTCCTTCCATTGCCCCGCTTGACCAGCGGACGATGGCACTTGGGAATGTACGCCTTGATGAAACCCTTGCCCCAGTAGCTTTCAATCTCGCGGATCACCTGCCTCTTGGCCTTCATGTCGTTCTTCATGATAGGCTTGGCAGCCCACGCACGAGGACCTGGTTTCTTCTGATTGCTAGAGCCTTTTGACGATGACTCAACGGGTTGGCGGAGAATAGGACGCTCTCGGCTGTGGCTATCAGGGTCACGACGGTCGTTCGACTCAGGGCCTCGAAGGGAGCGGCGCTCACGCAGCGCCATGCCCTCCTCTCGCTCCTTGGCCCGCTCTCGGGTCTGGCGGCGGACCATGATTGGCTCGTCGTCCTCGCTGGATTCGTGACGGGCACGACCGTCATCCTGCGGATGCGCCAGCGAGTCGACGTCGTTGCCATCGTTCTTGACGCTTACGAACTCCTGCGAGGGCGAAGGCGGGTGGAAGTTCATGTTGGTCTGGATCCAGTCACACACTGTATCGCGCATACCTTGCTGCTGTACGGGCAGCCATCGGTACGGAGAGGGGTAACTTACTGCCAATATGCTTCCCCGGTGTTCAGCTGGAGGTCGCAAGCCCGAGTCGTCGCAGCGCGCGCCTGGCTGCGCGTCACGTGTAGGTGAGATGGGTTCTCGCTTGATCTTCGGTCCCGGCGCAGGCGTGGGCGAGAGAGACTCAATGCGATAACTGTCGTTGTCCTTGACCGCGCCGAATTCCGGGCTCGAGAGACGTTCAAGGACCTCCGGAGAGTACCAACGATCCAGATTGATGCCGCGGGCTTGTCAGAATCGAGCGGAGAAGGTAAGCGGGGCGCTCAGGCTTGACGGGCCTTCGTGCACGCGCTTCAATGCGGATAGCTCAAGAGACTTACGAGGTTCTGTGCTGCTGCGTAGCAGGTGCGGTCACAAGAGGAGACGCGATTGTTGGCGGTGGTGGAAAAGAGGTGGAGGGGGATGAGCAGGTGCTGTTCTTATACCATCCTTCACAGAGCTCAAGCGGACGCTAGTGACCCCGCAACTGTCTGCGACCTATGACTAAACGCGCCAGAACCGAGAGGTAAGAGAGACGCTTCGGTGACTTGTGCCTGCTGGCCGTCGAGGCCTCAAACCTGCTACGGATTGTGAGCTGCACCCGAGATGCGGTGGCCGCGACACCAGTTCTTGCTGGCATCTCCGGGCGGGCGCTTGACATGAGTTCGCACTTACCAGAGGCTGGGCCCGTTGCTTCACAAGTGCAATGGCATTTGTTGGTGATCAATGGCAATCAACCAAGTGGCTAGCTTGGGTGACCCTGTGATAAGTTGACTGACAACTACAACTATATACTGCTCAAGGCTATGTTATATAAACTTCTAGATTATTACTTTGTGAGGTTTGAGTGGCGGTGGAACTTCACAGACGCTGCGAGGACGAGCCAGCACATGGTCACATTTTCAATTTAGAGTGTCGTCTGACTCATAGAGTCATGATAGCGCACCGTCGAGTAATTGAAGCGAAGTTTATTCTGATGTTTGCTACATTATGAACCCATCCTTGTCACGTCTATCTCTCCGCTGCCTAAGATTGCTAGACGAGCGAACAATGTCCCCACAACACGTGCTCCAATTGATTATGTTTACTCGAATTGTATACCAGACATCTCCTCTACCTTAGCAAGTACGCTCCTAGCTCCTTCTCTGCTCAAGACTCCTTTCAATCCAGACGCGAACTTGCCCAGCAACTCCTGCTCTCCCCCTTCCTCTTTCGACACAGAGTCTATAAAGCCAGCGACGTACTGCCATCTCACGTGCTCTTCTATAGGCTGTACATTTCCACGCCCCACATGATCGAGCCAGACCTCAATAGCCATGTCACCCACTTCGTAACACGTGATCCAGAACGCGACGTAGTCGAAGAACAAATGAAACTCCTCATCCGCAAACGCCTCATGAAATCGATCCAAGTTCTGGGTGAGGGACTCGTAGCTCGAATCACGCTTTGGCTTGCGAGATTTGAACTTCCGCTTGCTCTTCGATGACTTTTGCCTGTGCAGTGGCGACCGTGGGCTGAGCGGTGATGCGGGTGGAGTTGTGTCGGAAGGCGATGCCGGCGGACTACTCAGAGGCGAAAGCTTTGCCTGTTCAGAAGTCGTCTCTGTCGCTTGCAGGCTGATAGCAGGGTCTCTTATGGACAGCTTTCCCAAGTCGTCGACACTGGACGAGAGAGAGTTAGGCTCACTTCTCTGAGAATCATCAGAAGGCGGCTGAAGATGCTCCAGCAAGCGTTTCAAGCTGTCTGAATCGCCTTTGGAGATGTTTTCCATGACCATTCCGAGGAATGGGCTGACCTTTGGCACCACCGCGTCCTCGGTGGCTTGTCCAGCGATCATGGGCAATAGGCCATAGGCGTAGCTATGAGCGTTGACGGGATTGTTCGCCTGTCATAGAACCCGCTTGGTTCTATTCTACTGTAAGACGTATTCTGCATCTGGTCAGATAAGACTTTCGCATGCTGAGGTCGGCAAAAGACGGTGCATCATCTTATACAGTGTGATGGCAATGCGAATGTAGGGCATCTGCTGCTCCAACTTCTGTGCGCCGCGCTGTAGTTGATACAGTACTGTAAAAGCCTGAACAGAACACAGCGCGGGGTTACTGACCTCAATAAAGAATGGTATAGGAGGGCGGAAGCTCAGTTTGGCTGCCTTTTGCGCAACTTGGTCGTCGAGAATCTCCGTTGCAACTGCGCGAGCCTTTGTCATCCCGTCTGTTAAGCTATCGCTCATTGATTGGAACACTGCTAGTGTCTTTAATGTAGCCTCTGCGACTTTGCAGGCTTCCCGGTACGCCCGATCAGCATCCGAGCCCAACTGTCGACGTGCTTCAAGCAAAAAGTCCAAGTCAATACCAGAGGTGTGATCGATACTGTCTTTGACCAGACCAGTGCTCAAAGTACGAGTCAGGCTGTCCACCACGGAAAAGCAGTCAGCACCACTGCGAGGATCACTGTCGAGGGTTGCCAGTCGGAAATACTCGAGGATAGTATCCGCGCTCGCGAGGATCTTCCAGTTGTATACATCATGTAGGTTGGGCGTGCCGTACCGCTGAAGAGCTTCAAGATCGCTTCCATCAGGCATTGGCAACGGGTTACCGTAGGGAATAGGGGGTTGACTGCAGCTCAGATCCTCGGCATTGCGCTGAGTGTGGTGTATCCAATGGTCCATATGACTGCTGACAGCGGGCATAAATAGTTCGTGAGCCGCTGAAAACTTGGCGTCACTCAATGATTTTGTCACCTCATGTGCTTCGGCTTCCACCTTGTCGTGTATGAGAAAGAGGCAGTGGAGGATACCACCCAATCCGGTCTCGGGACAATCGGCGTAAGATGGGACGGGCAGACCTTTAGCAAACCGCTCCTCGATGAAAACAAAGTCGGCAATCACCTTGATTATGAGATGGAAAGTCATGTTCGTGCTAAGCCCCGGCAAGAGAATCGACGATGTTTGATCTTTCAGTGTGCTCCAAGAAGTGGACATGTACTGCTTGAACGCATACATTGATCCGATCCGGAGCAGCAGATCGGTCGTCAAGCTATCGACTTTCTTGTTGTGCTTGTTCGACAACCCGTTAGACAGGGAGCTCAAAGACGACTCCAGCCTGGAAGATGCTCGATCACAATCGCTTCCTGAACTTCGGCCTCCCACAGACAACGCGTCGAAGGAAAGAGCCGTAGTACGAGGATGTGTTGGTTCCGGGAGGCTGCCTGGCATATAGTGGGCGCGTATTCCCGAAAGAACCATCCAGCGAACTTGTGCAAGCTCCTGGGTGAAGTGCAGATGATGGTTGCATCTGATTTTATATTCTTCATCATCGTTGTTGGTCGGGGCGTACTGTGCGCTCTCATACTTGCGCAGCTCAATAGCCTCGTCCAAGCGATCCAGAAACATCTTGCAGACTAGAGCGCCTTCGGTAGGGTCATTCGCGATGATTGTTGCAAGGCTGACAAGAGTCCGTACTGAAAGCAAGTCATAGTCGAGAGACGCTGAATCCAGGCCGAATTGGATCTGCCATTGAGCGGTACCAAGTATCTTGACTGTTGTTTTGACAAGATACTCCTTGATATTGAGCGTAAGATCTTTGATTCGCTCGTAGCGGGACTGCCATGTGTCTAGTTGCATGATGGTCGATAGATTACGTCTGGTTGTCGAGTTGACTATAGGCTGGAGAGTCGAAAGGTAACTTGGCTGACCTAGCTTCGAGTTTTGGGTTGATAATGGACGAGTGTTGAGATGACGATGTAGTATTTCAAAGTGATGGGAGCCGATGACGGTAGAGGGCTGTTTTTATATATCCAGGAGTGATGATCGTCATAGGGTATGACTGCAAGGCAGCGGTACTACGCGAACGACGAGTGGGTGGGGCCGGTCTACATCCAGGAGTGAATAGTCCCAACTCATCCATGTAGAGGTCATACCTGATGCGACAGGTCATAGGAGAAAAGACATGATTAGACAATGCTACCCAACAACACATGGTAGACAGAACTGTAGTGATGGTTCGAAACTGGTCATCGAGTATGCACCCTAAGCCCTCGACATTTGACTGCTGAACATCGAAGGGAATTGGCAGCATATATAGGGTAGACTTGGCTGATACGTACAGAAAATGACATGCTTGTCTGTGTGGTAAAGTAATCGGGGTAAAGCAGCACAAGCTTTGTGATTAAGTGCGTTAATACTGACCAACTCATCGAAGAGGGCACGCAGGTCCTGGTGACAGATGCTAATAGTGTTTACAACGGCATTCTGTTCATGAGCCATACAGTACTGTAGCATGTCTGACGACGCAAATCAGGAGTGAAGTGTCTGTTCTTATCAGGTCTTCCATACGCTGTAACCTCCATGTAAAATACTTATGTAGTTTGCAAGCAATCTAGCAAAAGCCAGTGACAAGCTTTGCGGGGCGAACCTTTCGAACCCCGCAGGCGTAATTTGCAGCGTCACGCTCGTGGATTTGCACATACAATTTTCGAGACATGATGTGGCACATATTTAATTGTAAGATAATCAAAGTTATCCATGATCAGGGGCATACAACATTCTTACATCGACCCAGAAAACATGGTGTTTGGCGTGCAGTTTGCTGTCTGACACGCTGGACTTTGTCTATGGCCAATCATCCCAAAACAATTCTTTCACTGCAACATTGTGAAAGACTTCTCCAGCACAATGCCTAAGCTCTCAAGCCTGATAGCTGCCTCTCCAAGACCCCACAATTATGTCATGAGCCTCCTCCTCTCCTGTATCATCGCGCACTTCCCAACTTGGCTAGACTGCACGTCCGCGCGAGCCCTCCTCTCACGATAAAGGTCCCATCGCTACGGCCCCATTTGGTACCTCTTGCTCTCTACCAGCAACTGCCAGCTCTGCCTTGTCTATCAGTCAACCAGATCTCTTGCTACCACCTTGCTACCGTCGTGTGATATATTGTCAGACCATTGTCAGATATCCTTCACGATCACCAGCCTTGCAACTTTGAACAAGTTGCACGCCTCCCCCACTCGCCCGCATTCAACCACGGTTGCTGCTCGCCCCCTCTAATTGCCGGAAAACGCCATATACACTCATCAGAACCAAGCTATCACGTTAGCAACCCAATTTACAACAAACATCATGGTCTCAGACACCAAGATGTCCAAGACCAAGGGACTCAAGGTCCGAGAGAAGGCCCAGAAGGACATGGCCAAGGCCAAGCGCGCCGCTGCCGCCGCTCGACAGGCCAAGTCAAAGAAGGGCTCCAAGGCCGAGAAGAAGATTCAGGTCGTCGTTGTCCAGGAGCCCATTGCGGAGGACGTTGTCCAGCAGACCGTCACTTCTTCAGCTGAGGAGACCACTCAGGAGAAGGAGTTCGAGGTTGCCGCGATCCAGGCGCCCGTTGAGGAGGACACTGTCCCATCCCTGCTCGCTGATATTGCCGTGGTCGACGAGGACGTCTGTAAGTACAAGTCCGCGATACTCAATCGTGCACGAGGTGCTAATACCATGTCAGCTGTCGTCCCCCAGAAGGTCAACGAGGACACTGTCTCCACACACGTCTATGAGGTCTCCCAGGAGAAGCCCGTCGTTGCCGTCGTCTTGGTTGCTCAGGACACCTGTGAGTTCAAGTCCGCGATACTTGATTGTACGTCAGTTGCTAACATCGCATCAGCATTGGTCGCTGAGAAGATTCGCGAGGACGTCTCCGAGAAGATCGTCATCCCGACCACCAACGTCGAGGCGCCCTCCAGCTCCACCATCCCGCAGGACACTGAAGTCGCTGCATCCGTCACCGTCACCCAGGATGAGCTCGCTGCCAAGGCCGCCGCCACCGCGGCTCATCGCAAGAAGCTCGAGGCCGACCTGTACGACAACATGGAGTCGGGCCAGCAGCGCTTCGCACGTCTCCATGGCATTGCGCGGATCAACCGCATGACCTCCGCTACTGCAGAGTACCACTACAAGGTGGACGATGTCGTTGATGACGACGCGGTCTCCGATTACTCGCTTGCGAATGCGGACGAATCTAAGCGCGCAGCCGATGACACCGACATTGAGTATGTTGCAGCAGCCCACGATGCTGCAGCGCACACCCCTGAGGATGCGACCGTCCCTGAGTCCACAGATGTGGTCGTTGACGATGCCGCTGCTGTCGCCTCCAATGAATCTGAGACCACCACCACCAAGTCTATCACTTGGGCCCAGCTTCTGTTTAGCACCACCAACGCTGGTGCTTCGACTGGCAGCGCGCCGCGTGCTAAGTCGCCACTCACTTTAGCAGAGGTCGAGAAGATGCAGGCTAAGGCCAAGGCAGCATCCGAGACCTCACACTCGCGATCCGTGGACATCGACCAGCTCTTCGCAGCCGACAAGGCTGAGCGCGCGATCGTTGTCCAGATGCCCAAGGTGGTTGCGGCATCGACCGTCCCTGAGATCACCGATCTCTTCGCCGCTGAGGGAGCGCCAATCGTCCGTCTCCCGCCTGCTCGTGACTGGGCATGTGTCCTGTCCGACATGACTCTAACTTGCATGGACGAGATTGAGGATGATGAGTCCCCTGTTGAGGCAGTTGTCCGCGGTCATCCAGAGGAGCTTGCAGACGTCTCCGAGGTGCCCTCCACAGCTCTGGAGGGAGATGCAGACGACAAGCCTGTCCTAGATGTCCTGCAGCTGGGCGCTGAGAAGCTCATGTCGATGATAGGTGTCGACGGTCGCGTTCCCACTGCGGCTCCTACCCAGCAGAATCGACAGGAGGGCGCCGACCAGATCATGGCAATCCTCGGCATTGCTCGTCCGCGCACTACATCTGGCAGCACAGTGCCCACCCCGCCACCGTTCTCCCCGGTCATGAATGGCGGCCAGTCCACGCCCAACACTGACATGACCGTCACTCCGCCACCTCTCGACGACGGCTTGGCCAAGCCCAACACCCACAACGTCTCCAACAACGTCTGCGGTGCTGGACAGGCCCCTAACATGGGCGCTTCCTCTGTGCCCTACGGTTATCAGAACCTTAGCGCTGGTCCTCAGTACGCCGCTCAGTACGCCGCTCAGTACGTCGCCGACCCTTTCTTCCATGGATATTACCCCCATGGGCTTCCCGGCTACCCGAACATTCCTTTCTATGGTCAGTGGTAGTAGCACCCTCAGGGCTATGGTCAGTGGTAAGCTGAGAAGTAGATGCGCCATCTGTCATGGATCGGTAGCCTCTTCGTCGCGACGTTTTTCTTTCTCCCATCAGGCTTGGTAGTGTCCAGCCTTTCCGCAATGTTTTCAAACACTCTCGTGGCACCATCGCGTAGATATGGCTAGTTAACGAAGTGCCTCTCGGGCCATGGGGATAAAAAATGTCTAGAGCAGGAACTCTGACGGGTATGTGCGGTTCTCAGTACACAAAAAATCTTACTTGAACAAAAAAAATACAAATAGAATACCTTGAACCCATAGTGCCACACGAGTGACGTGAAGTATCATGCAATGCGACAATCTATCACATCCATCAGATCCTCACATCGCAGAGACGCGCCTGAATATCGATTCGTACAATTGCAGGAAGCGGTATGGAAAGGCATGTCGCACGCATACAACCCGTGCGACGTCGAGGAACAAGAGTAACCACATGACACGTCCCGGAGGCTCGGAAACGCCAGCGTGCTGCTCAGCAAGGTAAGTGGAATCGCCGGGCGCGGCTTGAGTAACAGAAACAGCAGCTCCTCGCGAAAACCCGCGCTGTTTGCGAAACAAAGCGGATGCAAAAAGGAGTGTAGACGGCTCCAGGCAGTCGATCAGCATCAACGGGTCCCCACCGCGTCGGCCAATCACGTCTCGTCTCGCACTAGACGGCCAATCTAGCCCCGCACTACTGCGCGGACACCGCCACCCAAACATTGCGAAGACGTCTTGATAAGCTTACAGGCGCCCTTGACTCTCTGAAAAAAATTGATCGAAGACATACTCACACTCACACTTCTCCCATCCAGTTCACTTACTTTTTGCCATTTGACACTGTTGTTTTGCCATCATGCCTCGATTCCTCAAGCGCATCTTCACCGATAACATCAACCCGTTCCGCAGAGAACAAGGCCCGCCAGATGAAGTGCAGCGGACTCGACGCGTGCTTATAAGAGGCTCGACGGGCTCGACGCATCGGCTGTCGTTCTTTGAGCCGGCGCTGCATATGCAGGGAAATGCAGCGCTCCGAGATGGCGCCAGCATAGCCGACAGCAGCGTCAACCGCCCAATGCTAGCTCCAAGTTTGGCGGATCACGAGCAGGCGTTACCAGCACAAAAGAACACGCGTGCGCGGAGAAGATTGAGTAAAAGGCAGAGGGCGCCTGCTTGATTTTGGGTTTGAGTATGTCCATGTTGTGAGGTGGTTGTTTGGCTTGGCTGACATGAGTAGGAGAAGGTTCCAATATTTCAATTCATACTACATCAACGTGGAACGTGACATGTAGGAAGTTTCAAGTTTACATTTCGTAGAAGTTATCAGGCGCTAGACGGTTTGAATATCTGCAATTTCATGGCCGCAACACTCTAGGGCTTAGTCGATACAGACAGTCACGTGTCGATTCCAGTTTTCAAGTGTCTTACCAAACATCGTGCGTATGTATGCAGTGACGACGGCAGAACTCATTCTAAGGACCACGGGCTAGGTCAGCTGTTTCACTTGAGGCAAAGTATTTCTGTAACATTTATCATTGGTCGTATTTCTTGTCCGTTTAGTTTGAAAATCTACTAAAAAGAACCAAACGGCCACCATCAGGTCTCCAACGAAATCTCGGTCACGAGCCAAACTGCAGAGACCATGGCCAGTTAGCAAAGTATTAGAGATTCAACAAAGGCATGTTACCGACCATCGAACGCATACCCTGTCTTTTAGTATCGACGATGCTGCGGGTTAGAGCTGCTCATTCGATGTCCTTTTCGGAGTGTATGATGGGGCGCGGAATATCCCAGAGCAAATTACACAGTCTTTTCCACGACCTTACAGCCAATCCATCCTCTCGTCATACGAAAAAGCCTTTGGCAGTACGAGGTACTGCGTGATATCGTGCGCCCTCTGTTCGAACTCAGCAAGCCATAGAGACGAACTGTTGATTTGTTTACGAGCTTAATGAGACTCGACAACCTTTGAGTATTCGACGTAGTGCTTTGAAAGACTCGAAGTCAGATACCTGCACTTAACTGATGCTTAACAATGCTTATACTATCCAAAGAGTGCGCATAAACTACCTAGCTATTGCAACACTTGGTTCCGGAGAGCTCACTTTGACGACGAATGACCAAGGGTGTATTTGAATTTTATACACAATGTCGCTCAGTCACCATCCTAGCCCCACGATTGCCTTTGATATATCCACATGCCCATTGTATATACACAATGAACCTGCTGCCTCAACCAACAGCACAGTGAATCTTCACCCCACCATTCGGTCCTCTAATACATCTCACCCCTCCCTCCATTCCCCTCCCATCAATTGTTCCCCCAATCAACTCTCCCACCACAACCCCTCCAAAACACCACAACCATGTCTCAACA
>Ga0265780_10002150_pt1 | contig 27098 bp, 24 predicted proteins | sample P1T30metagenome_FD_192432 | JGI IMG/M metagenome (GOLD analysis project Ga0265780, IMG submission 192432) | Plant litter microbial communities from East Loma Ridge, Irvine, California - P1 T30 | ecosystem: Environmental > Terrestrial > Plant litter > Unclassified | place: USA: California...
TGCATCTACAACTTTTCGCTGCTCTTCAAGCTGTTGTCTGGCTTCCGACAATTGATGCTCGTGTTCAGCCGACGCGAATGGATGATGCAAGGCGCCGCAGAGTGCACAAGGCTCGCCATCTTTTAAATGCACGCGATCTGCCTCATACTTTTGGAAGCGTTCCTCTGCTTCTACAAGCTTTTGCTGTACTTCAAGGAGCTTCCTTGAAGCCTCATAGTCTACCTCCAACCTCGCGAATTGCTCTTCTTCCAAACCTTGCTTCAGGGCTGCTGCTTTAATCGAAGCTTGTATGGCGGCATATTCCTTACGGAAGGTTACCAATGCGGTTACGGTCTCCCATTGCTGTTGATAGTTACTGATCAGCACCGGTAAACCTTCCACTTCGGCCTCCAATTTTTCAAGCTGCTTACCTCCTAAGCCATTAAGCAACTGTTCTTCTACAGCAGCGATCTCGCGAGCCACATCTGCATAGCGCGTTTCGGCAGCTTTTAGTTGTAGCGCATGCTTTTCCATTCCATGCTGGCCGTCTTTAATAAGATTCAAGGTTTTTAACCGGTCACGTTCTGCAACAGCCAAAGCTGTTAAGACCTCATTTAGACGCTGCAACTGCTGTTCAAATACCAACAGCTGCTTATCTAAACTGGCATCCATTATGTTTGCGAGCTGATATCCCTGGAACTGCTGAAGTTCTACCGTGTAACGTTTGATCCTGGATTCGTAATCTTCTTTTTTAGTCTTAGTGGCGGTTATCTCTGGCTGTAAGGCTTTATGCTCGGCTTCGACAGCAGCTAACGCAAGAGCGACACCTTTAAGCCCCTCGTCTTTTTTGATTGCTTCGTCAATGATTGGACTCTGCTGTTCCAATAGCCGTTCTGCAGCATTATGCTGCTCCAAGGCGAGCTTCAAGGAGGCAATTGCACTGTTCAATTTTTCCGCTAATGCTGGTTGGCCCGCCTTCATGTGCCGCAGGCTAACAGCAGTATTCTGCTCATCGGTAATGAGCTCGATGATATTGTCGTACTGGGGCTTAAACCGGTAAGCCGCATGGTGCCATCTTAATTTTTCGAAATCTACCTGCCGGGCTTCAAGTTTACTACGCAACAGCTGTAACTCCGCTGTCAGGCTTGTTTTTCTAAGCTCAAGCTTTTGAATATTCTCTATCCAGGCGATGTTTATTGATGTCGCATGTTGTTCCCCTCTAAGTTTCCTTTCCTGCGCAATCAATTCTGCATATTGTTGCTCGTAGGCTATCTTTTCACCTGCACTAAGCAGCTTAACGCTTCCAAGCTGACTTTCCAGCACAGACAGTTTGTCCCTTTCTTCCTTTAGCTTATCATAGACGAAAACAGATATTTGAGAATAGATCTCTGTTCCGGTGATATTTTCCAATAAAAAACTTCGGTCTCTGTCGCTCGACTTCAAAAACTGGGTGAAATCACCTTGACATAGAATTACCGAACGTAGGAACTGAGGATAATCCAGCCCGCAAATGCTTTCGATTTGCTGGCGGATCTGTGTAACGCGATGCTCACCAATCATGACGTATTCCCCATCCCGAAGTTCGGAAAGCTCCATCTTTTCAGCTTGCAGTTTCCCATCTGCTTTGCCACCAGCTCTATGTAAGGACCATTTTGCGCGATAAACCTGATTTCTGGCTTCAAACTCCAGTTCAGCATAACATTCACCTGTATGCCGGGACATGATTTCATCGACGTCCCTATTATGACGGTGCACCTTTCCGTACAATGCTACGGTAATTGCATCGAGAATTGTCGTTTTGCCTGCACCCGTTGGGCCGGTGATTGCGAATAACCCAGTTTCCGAAAATGGTGCTTTACTAAAATCTATTTTGTGCTCCCCCCGCAACGAATTGAGGTTCTTGAATTTTACGCTTAATATCTTCATTCTACCTTCTGCCCCATTAACTCCAGTGCTTCCTCAAACGTTTTCATGAGTTCAGGAAATTCTTCTTCATCAACTTTCGACTCGCATCGTTTCAAGAATACTGCTTTAGGTGTCAGATCCTTCAATGCAAGTTCCTCCTGAATTGAATCAAGTGTTTTGTTCAGGCGGGTTCGGTTCTGCCGCGGAAAAAAGCGTTCAATAAAAGGTTTTGCTGCCTGGATTTGAGAAAGCTGCTGGTCGAGATCTAAGATCGCTGTTGCTGTCTCCACCTGAACTTCTACCCAAGGCTTATACTTTAGGCCGGGATCTTCCAGCGCGAGCAACTTTCGCTTTACACTTTCCAGATCACCTTTAATCCGGATGAGTTTACGGCCGCAAGGTACCTCGTGCGGAACCAATTTTATCAGGTTGCCGGCTTGAAATTCAAGTATCAACACCTGCTTCTTATCTTCATTTTCGGAGAAGCTCAGCGGAATTGGTGAGCCGGAATAACGGATGTGCTCCATTCGGTTCACGACCTGCGGCCTGTGAATGTGTCCTAGTGCGATATAATTAAACGCTGCAGGAAAATGATCACCATGTATCTGGCCAAGATTCCCTACGTGGATCTCCTTTTCACTCTCTGACGTTGTTGAGCCTGCAGCAAACAAATGTCCAGTTGCAATTACAGGAACGTTTGCTTCTTTATAAGTAGTGATGTGTTCCACAAAACGATGATAATGGTCACTAATACCCTTTTTTATACGCTGCTCACGCTCCTCATTGCTCTCACCAGATATGGAAAGCCGGATGTCGCGGTCACGAAGAAAGGGTACGGCACAAACGACAAGTTCTATTTTTCCCTGCTGATCGTGTATTGGGATAATCTGTTCGGTAAATACCTCGGGTACACCGCCCATAATATGCACATTAAAATATTTCAAAAGTGCCTTTGGAGCGTTTAGAGTGCTTATTGAGTCATGATTACCACCAATAATGACCACCTCTCTACAACACGTATCTTTAACCATCCGCAGAAAACGGTAATACTGTTCAAGAGCAGTATTAGAAGGTGAACCGGTATCAAAAACATCACCTGCTATAATCAGTACATCAATGCATTCTCCCCGCAGCTTCTCGATCAACCAATCCAAAAAATCCTGGTGTTCCTCGGTACGTTCACACTGCTCCAGTTTTTTGCCTAAATGCCAGTCGGCCGTATGTAGTATCTTCATAAATAGTCTCCCTAAGTTACGGCATTATTTTATTTAGCCCTACCGGAACGAGCTTTCTGCCTTCAAAAAACACAAACTTTATGCAGTGTTGTAATGTTTATTATACAAAAATGACAACTATGAAAAAGAATATCGCCTATTGCTTTATAACAAGCTTGATTTTTGTTTTACCGGCCTGTCAGAGTCCGGAGTCGCGTGCCGTGAACCAAAATACGACTGAAGATACCACATTCCAGAGCGATGCTGCTGGCTCAGGCTCTAAGGAGCTTAGCAGTTCTCCAGAACCCGGAGGTAATCGCCCAAAAGACAATAACATATCTCAGCACACCAAAGTGTCTGATGACGACAAGATATTCATGGACGGCGCCAAAGCCTCTGGTTTACTAGAGATTACTATGGCTAAACAGGCATTGCAGGTAAGCACAAGTCCAAAAATCAAAGCTTTTGCAGAAATGATGATCAAGGATCATACACAGATGGACAAAGAAGCTGAAGCCCTTGCAACAGAAAGCCAGATTATACTTAAAGGCGATTTTAGCAAGGAGCAGCGAGAAGAGTTGGATATGATGAAAGGCATGAAAGGCGCACAGTTTGACAAACACTATAAAGACATGATGATTAAGAGTCACGACAAGGCTGTGCAACTATTCAAATTTGGTGCAAATACCAAAGAAGAAAAGATAAAACAATTTGCAGAGAAATCATTGGCTGTTATTCAAAGCCACTATGATGCTGCACAGCAATTGTAATTGTGCTTAATTCTAAACTGAACTTAAAAAATAAGCCCTGATCAATGATCAGGGCTTATTTTTTGAATTAACCTTTCGGCGAAATGTTCAATACATTTCATAATGATCACTTCCTTACCGCCAGTAAATTCAGTGCGGTCTGCGAATTCAAACTGATCGGAAATGCAATGTATAAACATCGTACCAACGGGCTTCTCTGCAGATTCACTGCCTCCCGGGCAAGTTAGCCCAGTTATGGCAACATGAATAGATGCAGGCATAATTGCCTTCAAACCTTTGGCCGCAGCCTGGGTAACCTCTGCAGATTCCGGACTGAACTGCTCCACCAGCTCATCATCTACCTTCAACAAGTCCTCCTTTACACCCGCGTCGTAACAAACAATCCCACCTTTCAAGATTTTTCCTGCGTTGTCTGTTAGCCCGAATTCTGCAGCCATACGCCCTACTGTTGCACTTTCCGCGAAAGCGATATTAAGCTCCTGCGCAGCTAACAACCTTGCACATTCTTCGACTACTTTTGCTGGCATAAGCGCTCCTTATATTTTCGTCGGGTCAAAAGCACCATCACCGGACTTATTATTTAACGCATCCTGATCCTGATCAAACTCTTCTCTCATTTCTTTGATGCTTTTATTTGAATCAATGTTGCCAGTTCGCTTATCATCTCTGCCTTCCATCTGCTCATCATTTGCATCACCAGATTCCGCGAAACCAGGATCTACACTTGGATTTTCAAAGTCAGCGTCGTTGTTCAATTTAACAGACTCATCATCTGGCCTACCGGCGTTCTGATTATTTAAATTTTCGTTCTCCATGTCGATCTTATTTGTTTAACTTATAAACAGTAAAGCTGATACTTAGTTTGAGACCGTATTTAAAAACATATTCGCAGGTATTAATACTTTGGTACATAGATTGTTCTGAAACTGACACATCCTATAAATTAAAACCTATGAAAAATTTAGACATCAATGTACAGATCTGTGACCACAAGAATGCGCTTCAGGCGTTTGCCCTAAAATACACCCAGGATATTGATGATGCCAACGATTTAGTCCAAGATACACTGCTAAAAGCTTTCAGGTATTCAGGACTTTTTAAACAAGGAACTAATTTACGCGGCTGGTTATTTACCATCTTAAAGAACACTTACATTAATGAATACAGAAGGATCAAAAGAAAAGAAAATGTGATCGTTCAAACTGAAGAAATCAGTAATCAAAACCTCTCCAACAATGCCGAATCAAACACTTGTAACAGTAAGTTTGTAACAGACGACATCAACAAAATCCTCTCTAAACTGCAACCAGAATACTATATTCCCTTTGTAAAATACTTCGAGGGATACAAATACCAGGAAATCGCTGAAATGCTCGACATTCCTATCGGTACTGTAAAGACCAGAATACACCTGGCCAGACAAATTCTGAAATCAAGATTAAAGGTGTATGCTGAAAACATGCATGAAATCGTGGATTAGTCCTACATAGATCCCATAAGACTATATTTTGCCATCTTCAAAGAAACCGTAGCGGAACAAAGCTTAAAGTCCAATATGCATGAAGGGCGACATCAACATGCACCATGATTGCATTGGTAATGTGATGTCGCCTTCCTGAAACGATGCCGCCGAATCTCAGAAGCTTAGTGCTAAAACTAAGTGGATTGCTTGTGACATATCTAAGATGAACAAACCCTTGCTCGTACGTTTGTAGGAAATGCCAAAGCTATAGCTCATATAGAACCTGCTCGTCTGTGAAGTAGGTTTTTCGAGCGCCGTTTTTCTTAATTTCAATTTTGTGTCCTGTTGGGCTTTCTGGATTCTTCGATTGATGAATAACCATAAAGTCGCGCAGTTCACCAGAAATAATGTCGGGTTGTTCAGCAAGTATTTTCTGTATGGCTTGTTCAAGTACGTGTTTTATAGATTTGTCAAGTTTTCTAAGCGCCGCATCCGGCAATGCAGCACTTACGGAATAGGGCGATATTCGGGCATGCCAGAGAATTTCATCCGCATAGGCATTACCAATGCCGCGAATCACATCCTGATCTAAAAGCACGTTCTTAATAATTGCTTTTTTACCAGATAGCTGGGACTTTAGGTAGCTGACATTAAGCAAATTTGAAAGTGCGTCAGGTACATTAGAGGGTTCTGGATTTAACGTAGGGCGCGCTTGTTTCTGAAAATCAGACATGACAAACTTTTCTTTATGGTCCAGGCTAAGTTCGAACACGCTAAACTTTAGCAGCTCATCCGCTTGTACGAGATGTAGTTCACCATGTAGCATCAGGTGCAATCCTAAGAGGACGTTTTCTGAAAATTTAATCCGCAACTGCTTACCTTCCCGGTACACAGCTTCGACAATTTTACCTTTTAACACTTTTTCCAATTCGGCAGCCGTTACATTCGACTTCTTAGAATTTAATTCTACGCCAACAACCTGCTTACCAGCAAGGCGTTGCTGAAGATTCTGGCTAAAAGCCTGCAAGTCCGGTAGCTCTGGCATATGTTACTGCGGTGATTTTAAAATTAAATAATTAGACTAACTTAGCCCTAAATTACAAAGAATCCGATGAAGAAAATAGTACCGGTTAAATCTAAAAGTGAGTTAAAAGCATTTATAGATTTTCCTCACGATCTATATGCGCATGATCAACACTATGTACCTGAATTGTTTATCGCACAACGCGATCTGTTAACAACCCACCCTTTCCACAAACATTCTTCCCTACAATGCTTCCTCTTATTTGACGGAAATAAGGTTACGGGCCGCATTGCTGCTATACATAATACTGCACACAACGAATTCAACGGAACCAATGATGGATTTTTTGGCTTCTTCGACTGTATAAATGATCAGGAGACAGCGAATTTGCTGTTGGACCAAGCAAAAAGCTGGCTACTGGAAAAAGGATTGTCAACCATCGTGGGCCCCGTAAATTTCTCTACTAATGAGTCATGCGGATTGCTAATCGAAGGCTTTGATTCCCCTCCGGTTGTCATGATGCCGTATAACGCAGCTTATTATGTAACACTACTGGAAAATTGGAAGTTAGCAAAAAAGGTAGATTTGCTTGCCTGGAAATGGAATGGCGAAAACTATGACGATCGTTCGGTTAAGCTGATGGACAGACTTGAAGAACGCCTTCAGCGAAACGACATCGTGATCCGCAAGATCAACATGAAGAAGTTCAAACAGGAAGCAGAAGCATTACGTGAGGTTTACAATAAGGCATGGGACAAAAATCTCGGCTTTGTACCGCTAAATGATGAGGAATACGATTACCAGGCAAAAGACTTGAAGATGATCCTGGACCCGGACTTCTGTTTCATTGCGGAGCAACATGGTAAGGTGATCGGGTTCGGAGCAGCTATCCCTGATTTAAACGAAATTCTAATTAAGATTAAAAGAGGCCGGCTACTTCCAACCGGGATCTTTAAGTTGTTATTAGGCAAAAAGAAAATCAAGGGTATCCGCATTTTGCTGTTGGGCGTGGTTGATGGGTATCGGAAAATGGGTATTGAAGCTTGTATCTATGGATCGATTATTAAATCCTATCGGAAGAAAGGTCTGGAATATGCCGAGGCAGGCTGGACATTGGAACATAATGACCTGGTGAATAATGCGATCATCGCTATTAAAGGTACACCTTACAAACGTTACCGCATTTACGAGAAAGCCATTCAATAAAGCTTTTTCTTGCCATATAAAAATAGGGACAATTGAGTTTAATCAGTTGTCCCTATTTTTTTATTCTGTTCCAAAGCGCAAATGCCGGTTGGGTGTCTCAGATCCTGCTTTGGGTCAAACGCAGATGAAACGCACATCAAACCCAGATGAAACGCACATCAAACCCAGACCATATGTGTGTTCAATGTGCGTTTCATCTGGGTCTTTACTGAAGCTGATGACGGTACGTACAGGAATCTCTTACAGGCTTTCTTAACTTTTAAGGTTAGTTTCTTCGTCAGACTGCTTTGGCGCAATGCCGGCGTCTGGATCAAGGGTGAAAGAAGGCTCTGCAGCATCCATAGCTTGTTCTAACAGTTCAGATTCCGGTACCTGAATGCCGTCGTTATCTTCATCATCTTCCTTAAGCTGGTTTAAAACGAATTCATCGCTTAGACCGTTGGAGTGAACATCCTGTTGACTTGATTGTTCATCGAAGTCCTGTCCCATGCTATCGTCTAATGGTAATTTATTTTCTGGAGTATCCATAGTTTTTCAATTTAAGGTTCACCAGTATAACAACCCTACTCTGGGGTTGTTTGGACATCTGGAAACTTAGCAGGTCAACTAGAAATACCTTTCAAAGCTCAGCCCATAACTGAGCAACAAGTTTTCCCGGTTGTTGCGATTCACACGATTGTAGTCTACCTGCGCATTTAAATTTAGCCACTTGTTAAATTTCAACCCGAGCCGATTGGTGGTTTTGATGTTAAAGTCATTCTTATTGGACAGGGAATTCTGAATGAAGTTGGAACCGTTAAATACTATTTTCCCCTTGATTACAAAGTTGTAGTTGAAGCGGAATGAGTTCCGTAACGTTTCGTATTTATCGGCAGTGCCATCTTCCAGAACAAGATCACTATGATCAACCAGTATACCATCGCTTAGGTTCAGGTAAGCATGCTCTTTGTCAATAATACTGTACGCTATACCCAGACCGGCGAGCCACTGTTGATTAATTTTAAGTGAAAAGCTTTTATTAAAATTTGCTAGCCCCCAGTAATTAAAGTGCGGGAATGTCTTGTAAAGGTTTATGTCGAAGGCAGAGGATATGTCATCATTGGTTAGCTGTCCATTTTGCTTACCAAAAACATAGGCATTATTGAAATTCATGGAGACACTCTTTTTCTTCATACCTAGTTTAACCGCATTGTTTAACAAATGTGCCGTTCCATCATCCGTTTTGTTGATCGATCCGGTAAAAGCATAACCAAAGAAATAGTGCGTACTATCTGAATACTGCGCAATAGCGTTTAGGCTGAGGAATAAAGAAGAAAACAGGAGTAGTAATCTTTGAACCATAATGAGTAGTAAAACCTAAAAACAAGTCCTTAGGCAAAAGGTTTTCCAACGATTAGCTCGTTGACTCGCTAAGCTTATTTTGTTAACTTTGTAAGAACCAAATTATATAAACGAGTATGAAACTATTAAGATCTTTTATTTCAAAAAATGAACATTTAAGATCATGATCGTATCATCAGGAAAATGAAATATGAACAAGATGAAAGAAGTTGTTATCGTATCTGCAGTTAGAACACCAATTGGCGCTTTTGGTGGTAGCCTAGCAGAATTCTCCGCCACCCAGTTGGGTGGTTTTGCTATAAAGGGAGCAATTGAACGTGCCGGCATCAAACCGGAAGATGTTCAGGAAGTATATATGGGAAATGTATTATCAGCCAATCTGGGCCAAGCTCCCGCAACACAAGCTGCTAAAAATGCAGGCTTACATGATCTACCAGCCACAACCATTAATAAAGTATGTGCCTCTGGAACAAAGGCTATTATGCTTGCTGCACAAAGTATTGCTTTAGGTGAGCAGGATATCATTGTTGCAGGTGGTATGGAAAGCATGAGCAATGTGCCATTCTATTTGGACAAAGCTCGGACAGGCTACCGTTTGGGTCATGGAACATTAACGGATGGATTAGTAAAAGATGGACTCTGGGATGTTTACAACGATTACCATATGGGCTCGGCGGCAGAACTATGCGCCAGTACTTGTAAAATTACCAGGGAACAACAGGATACCTATGCCACTGCATCTTACAAACGAGCGCAAGCGGCAAGTGAATCTGGCAAGTTTAAGACCGAGATCGTTGCTATCGAAATGAAGGATCGTAAAGGCAATGTTAGCGTAATTGATCAGGATGAGGAACCATCGACGGTTAAGTTTGACAAAATACCAGGTTTGAAGCCGGTCTTTGCCAAAGAAGGTACGGTGACTGCGGCGAATGCATCAACCTTAAATGATGGTGCAGCAGCCCTGGTGTTAATGAGCATGGAAAAAGCGGTTGAGCTTGGACTTAAGCCATTGGCGAAAATCCTTAGCTATGCTGATGCGCAACAAGCGCCGGAATGGTTTACCACCGCTCCTGGCAAAGCAATTCCATTAGCATTAAAAAGAGCAAACATCGCGATCAAGGACGTAGACTACTTTGAGATTAACGAAGCTTTTTCTGTTGTGGCCATTGCGAATAATCAAGCTTTAGAACTAGATGGAGAAAAGGTCAACATCAATGGTGGAGCAGTAGCCTTAGGCCACCCGCTTGGCGCTTCCGGTGCCCGGATTGTAGTTACTTTGGTGAATGTACTTCATCAGAATAGCGGCAAAATTGGCGTAGCTGGTATCTGCAATGGTGGTGGCGGCGCAAGTGCAATTGTTATCGAAAACCTAAATTAACATTTTATGAATAAGGCTTTAACAGCTTTAATATTAATGATTTATCTTTTCTGCTCCGGGTTACCATCCCGGGCGCAGCAAAATGTGACGCATACATTAACGCAACTTCAGGATAGCCTGATCGGCATTAGTGACCGGATAATCGCTGCAAAGGAAAACACGGAGCGTTTTGAACATAACGCAATTTTCATTAAAACACTTGTACAAGCTTTGAAGCTGCCAGATGCATTTGATTTTCCATTTGATTCCCTGCGCATGATCTCGGTAATCAAATCTCCGGATAATGCGTTCAAACTATACACCTGGTTTGTGCCAAACAATGAAGGTGGGTTCAGGTACTTCGGTACCATCCAGATGCCGTCAAAGAATAAATTACAGCTATTCCCGTTGATAGACAATACGGAAAATATACCGGACAGCAACGCAGTATCGGATGTAAAGTCATGGTTCGGCAGTCGCTATTACGAAATTGTTCCTGTACAAAACGGAAAGGATACCTACTATGCCCTACTCGGATGGAAGGGCAACAATCAGAAAACAACCAGCAAAGTGATAGAGATCTTATCATTTAAAAATGGTACACCGGCATTTGGCAAAGCCATATTCGAAAAAGGAGGAAAGTTGAGTGGAAAGAACAGATTGATTTTCACCTACAACAAGGTGAATTCGATGACGCTGCGTTTTGACAAGAAGGTGAACATGATTGTTTTTGATCATTTAGCGCCTTATGATCCGGCTATGATGGGGAATTTTGAATATTACGCATCAGACTCAAGTTTCGATGGCTACGCCATCAGTAAAGGACATTTGAAACTGGTGGAAAACATCGAAGTAAACAATGATCCTGATGATCAGGATGCTTTATATATCGATCCTTCCCGCAAGGATATTCCTGCTAAAAAGAAGTTCTAAATACACCTTCGCAAGGCATGGAGCAACTTTTGCCCAGCGATTAATATTTGCGACTTTGACAATGTCTGATTAACTTGCCCAACTTTGACAAATTAGTTTTCTACTGCTAACATACTACTTACTAACAAACACACAATGGAAGAAATTCTACAACCTGAACATCATACAGGTACCAAAAAGGGACACCCGAAGGGCTTGTATGTGCTTTTTACGACAGAGATGTGGGAGCGTTTCAATTTCTATGGAATGCGGGCTCTACTTACACTGTTCTTGGTTAACGCACTTGCGTTTTCAGATAAAGACTCCTCAATTATATATGGTGGATTTTTGGGCCTCTGTTATTTAACCCCGATGTTGGGTGGTTTCGTAGCAGACAGGTTCCTGGGTAATCGTAATTGTATTATGCTGGGAGGTCTGGTCATGGGTGTTGGACAATTGTTGCTATTCATGAGCGGATCCACGTACGACACCAATCTTGAACTTGCTAAAACCATGATGTGGATTGCCTTAGGTACAATCATTATTGGTAATGGTTTCTTCAAACCAAATATTTCATCCATGGTTGGTCAGTTATATAATAAAGGCGATAACAGGCTGGATTCTGCATTTACCATATTTTATATGGGTATTAACGTGGGTGCATTCTTGGGAATGTCTATATGCCCTTTCCTGGGTGACGTTAAAGTGGGCGATGTTCGTGTAGTAGAAGCCTTCAGGTGGGGTTTTCTTGCTGCAGGTCTGGCGATGTTCTTTGGAACGTTGTTGTTCTTCATGCTTAAAAATAAGTATGTTGTAGACCCTAATGGAAAGCCTGTAGGTGCTAAACCAGATTTTAGCAAGAACGCTGCAGGTGAAGAGGTTGAAAAAGCAAACTTTACTAAACCAGCAATGCTTGGATGTGGCATATTAATGGTGGTACTTTATTTCTCTTTCCATTATCTATCAATTGACCCTAATCCAATCAAGAGCTGGGTATATCCATTTATTTATGCTGCTGCGATCAGTTTAGCGGTGTTAATTTTAACCGACAAGTCTATCACCAAAGTAGAACGGGACAGGATCATCGTGATGTATATCATTGCCTTTTTCGTGATCTTCTTCTGGTCGGCCTTTGAACAGGCTGGATCTTCGCTAACCTTCGTGGCGGATAAGCAGACAGATTTAAACTTCCTGGGCTTCCAACTTCCTCCAAGCTTTGTGCAGAATGCAAACTCAATCTTTATCGTGGTATTCGCATTGCCTTTCAGTTGGTTATGGCTGAAACTTCAAGCAAAGAATTTAGAGCCGATTTCGCCTGTTAAACAAGCCATCGGATTATTCCTTTTAGCCGTTGGTTATTATATTATTGCTGTACAAATTGCTAAAATTGGTGACACTGGTAAACTAGCCGTGCACTGGTTATTCATTATGTACCTTTTCCATACCCTGGGTGAGCTTTGCCTTTCTCCTATCGGATTATCACTCGTGGCTAAACTGGCGCCGAAACGCTTTTCATCCTTGTTAATGGGCGTATGGTTCATCGGTAATGCAGCAGGTTATGCACTTGCTGGTACTTTGGGTGCATTGATTCCACCAACAGGTGACAAATACGAATTTGCAGCTTCAAAAGGTATCGATCTGAAAGGAATTCTGAATGGCAACGTAACAGCTACTGCTGAGCAGATCGCCATTATGACAAAGGAGAAGATCGACCTGGTATACCCTACTTTCGTCGGCTTTACCATCCATAATCTTTATGAGTTCTTTATGGTGTTTGTAACGCTGTCGGGTGTTGCAGCATTGGTATTGTTCCTGATTTCAGGTTTCCTTAAAAAGATGATGCATGGTGTGAGATAATTGATCTCCCCTCTAAATACGAACCCGTAGTAAGTTTTTACTACGGGTTTTTTAATTTTTAATCAATAGTTTTGCAGCACATATTTAAACCAGCAATAGCCCGCGTGAGAGACAGCCTAGTAATTATTCCTACTTATAATGAAAAAGAGAATATTGAGAAGATTATAAGGAAGGTAATTGAACTGAATTCCGGATTTGAAATTCTGATCATTGATGATGGCTCACCCGACGGAACAGCTGCGATCGTACAAAACTTGCAGGCAGCGTTTCCTGGCTTGTTGCATTTGGAGCAACGGATTGGAAAACTTGGGCTCGGTACAGCCTACATTCATGGATTTAAGTGGGCATTGACCAGGAAATACGAATACATCTTTGAGATGGATGCTGATTTTTCACACAATCCACTTGACTTGATGCGGCTCAAAGACGCCTGCGCGAATGGTGCCGATGTTGCTATTGGCTCCCGCTATGTGAAAGGTGTTAACGTGGTGAACTGGCCGATGAGCCGGGTCTTGATGTCTTATTTCGCATCTATGTACGTTCGCCTGATTACCAGAATCGATATCCAGGATGCAACTGCCGGCTTCAAATGTTACCGCAGAGTTGTTTTGGAAACCATCCCAATGGACAAGATCAGGTTTGTGGGTTATGCCTTTCAGATTGAAATGAAATTCACGGCCATTCAATACGGCTTTAAAGTGGTTGAGGTACCAATTATTTTCACCGACCGTACTGAAGGTGTTTCGAAAATGAGTACCAGAATTTTTCGGGAGGCCTTTCTGGGCGTGATCCAAATGAAAGTGAACAGTTGGTTCAGGAATTACAAACGCTAAAGCTTAGCCTCTACCCCCAAGCCAAACAAAGCAAAATCGTATTTCACGGGATCTTCGGGATCAAACTCGCGTAATTTTGCCGTAAGTTCTACTGCGGTTAACCAATCTGTCTGTTTTCGAGATATCAGCCCTAAAATTCTCGCTACCCTATCAACATGTACATCACATGGACATATTAGCGCAGCGGGCTTTATTTTGCGCCAGAGGCCAAAGTCTACACCGCAATTGTCCTGCCTAACCATCCAGCGAAGAAACATGTTCAAACGCTTGCAGGTAGACTTCTGCATTGGCGAGGAAATGTGTTTTTTGGTACGATATGGAAAGTCTGGCAAACTGAAGAAATAGGAACGAAAATGGTTTAATGCCTGTTCACCATTAAATGAGCCAGTTCTAGCTTCTGGGTTTGGTAGAAAAGCATCTTCGAGGGAGTCGGACTGACGATAATGATGCTTGAAGAATTCTACGAAGTACAGCAGATCGGTGTCGTTAAAGGTACGATGTTTAAATCCGAGCAAACGCTTAAGATCGGCATCTTCGTGCTGGAGCATAAATTGATATGGGGCATTGTCCATCCTGTTAAACAACTCGTTACACTTGTTGATGATGGTTTTTCGCTGGCCCCAAGCTAAAATTGCCGCAAAGAATGCGGCAATTTCGATGTCTTGTTTATTCTGGTATTGATGGGGAATACAAATAGGGTCATTGGCGATAAAGCCAGGTTGATTATATTCCCGCACCTTTAGATCCAAAAAGGATTGTAATTCTAAAAACTCCAAAGTAATTAGCTAAGTGCCTGATCTAGGTCGGCCAGTAGATCTTCGATATCCTCTACACCAACACTTAAGCGCAACAAGTTATCGGTCACGCCAACTTTCTCTCTTTCCTCCTTAGGTATAGAACCATGGGTCATACTTGTTGGGTGATTAATCAAGGACTCTACGCCGCCAAGTGATTCTGCCAATGCAAAGACTTTAAATCTTGATGCGATACGGAACGTCTCCTGCAGGTCAGCATCTTTAATGGTAATAGAAACCATCCCGCCAAAATCACGCATTTGTTTCTTTGCGATATCATGGTTAGGATGATCTTCAAAACCCGGCCAGTAGATCTTGTCGATCTTAGGATGATTTTTCAAGTAAGCAGCGATACGGGCACCGTTTTCGCAATGCGCTTTCATGCGAAGGTGTAGTGTTTTAATCCCACGAAGTACCAGGAAGGCATCTTGTGGACCTGGAGTTGCACCACAGGCATTGTAAATGAACCAGAGATTTTTGTAAAGCTCATCATCATTCACCAGCAATGCGCCCATCACAACATCGGAGTGTCCACCTATATATTTGGTTACAGAGTGCATGACGATATCTGCACCTAAATCGATTGGATTTTGCAAGTAAGGTGAGGCAAATGTATTATCTACCGTTAGAAGGATGTTGTTGGCTTTGGTGATTTTTGCAATGCCTTCAATATCCACAATCTGCATGGTTGGATTGGTTGGCGTTTCAATCCACACCAACTTTGTTTTATCTGTGATATATGGCTGAATATTTTCAGGCTTTGAAAGATCAAGGAAATGAAATTTAATACCATATTTCATATAGATCTTGGTGAAGATGCGGTATGAGCCCCCATAAAGATCATTTCCGGTAATCACTTCATCACCAGGTTGAAGTAATTTCATTACAGCATCTGTAGCGCCCATACCACTAGAGAAAGCAAGTCCGTACTTAGCATTTTCAAGTGCAGCTAGACAAGCTTCAAGCGCCTGACGTGTTGGGTTGGTTCCTCTGGAATATTCAAAGCCTTTATGGTCTCCAGGAGCTCTCTGAGCGTAGGTAGATGTTTGATAAATTGGTGTCATCACCGCACCGGTTGTTGGATCAGGTTCCTGTCCAGCATGGATGGCTTTGGTGGCAAATTTCATATTCTCTTTCATCGCATTTTCTTAATTATAGATGCAAGTATTGTTTTAGTATGCTCTTGCAAACAGCACACGCTGGCTAGAAGTTTTGCCGGAATAGATACAAACGCCTTCCTCCTGCTTGTTATTTAACGGGATACATCTGATTGTAGCCTTTGTCTCTTCTTTTATTTTTTGCTCGGTTTCTGGAGTTCCATCCCAATGTGCAGCGATAAAGCCAGCTTTTCCGTCTAGTAATTCTTTGAATTCATCATAAGAGTTTGCCTCTGTGATGTGCTCATTTCGGAAGGTTTCTGCTTTGCTATAGATATTTTCCTGGATTTCGTTAAGTAACTGTGCAATGTAGATCTCCAAGCCTTCTTGCGTTACCGTTTGTTTTTCTCTGGTATCGCGTCTTGCAACTTCTACAGTTTGGTTCTCCATATCGCGAGCACCAATAGCTACACGAACTGGCACACCTTTTAACTCATACTCAGCGAATTTGAATCCTGGACGTTGTGTGTCACGGTCGTCGTATTTCACAGAAATACCCATTGACTTAAGTTTTGGCAACAGCTTGTCAACGAAGTTGGAGATGTTCTTTAGATCTTCATCACTCCTATAGATCGGAACGATAACTACTTGTATTGGAGCAAGTTTTGGCGGAAGCACTAATCCAGCGTCATCGCTGTGCGCCATGATCAATGCACCGATCAAACGGGTTGATACGCCCCATGAAGAAGCCCATACATGATCAATCTTCCCTTCTTTATTAGTGAATTTTACATCAAATGCTTTTGCGAAATTTTGACCAAGGAAGTGAGATGTTCCAGCTTGAAGCGCTTTACCGTCCTGCATTAGAGCTTCAATGCAGTAGGTGTCTAATGCACCTGCAAAACGCTCGTTTGCAGTTTTTTTTCCGCGTACAACTGGAAGTGCCATCCAATTTTCTGCGAAGTCTGCATATACATCTAGCATACGTTCCGTCTCTTCAACAGCCTCCTGAGAAGTCGCATGGGCAGTATGACCTTCCTGCCACAAGAATTCGGTGGTTCGAAGAAATAGTCTGGTTCTCATCTCCCATCGTACCACGTTAGCCCATTGGTTAATCAATAATGGAAGGTCGCGATAGGATTGGATCCAACCTTTGAAGGTGTTCCATATGATGGTTTCGGACGTTGGTCGAACAATTAGTTCTTCTTCCAATTTGGCAGTTTCGTCTACGACGATATTGCCATTTCCGTCATTTTTCAGACGGTAATGTGTCACTACAGCACATTCCGTGGCAAAGCCTTCTACGTGAGCAGCTTCTTTGGAGAAAAATGACTTAGGAATGAATAAAGGAAAATAGGCGTTGCTGTGTCCAGTATCCTTGAATTTCTGGTCTAAAACCGCCTGCATTTTCTCCCAAATGGAATAGCCATAGGGCTTTATCACCATACAGCCCTTTACAGATGAATGCTCAGCGAGATCAGCTTTTATAACAATGTCGTTATACCACTGAGAATAATCTTCATTTTTACTTGTAATACCTTTGCTCATAGCCGCTTGGAACGTTTTTTGTGTTTGATGACTTGTAATAATAGCTACAAATCTATAAATTTATAGCTATTAACGCTTCAATATTCAACACACACAAACAATCAGATATATGAAACCAATCTATTTATTCACCGGTCTGCTCGCGTGGACTTCCTTGGTTGTCACATCCTGTTCGACACCAAAGATGGCACAGAGCGTAGACATTCAGGATGATGTTTACAATTCGACCACAACAGCTGTTGCCTATCAACGGCCTGTTCCCTCTGCAGCTGCAAGATATCAGGACTCTATTGCTACCGACGAATATGGCAACAGCGACCCGAACTATGATATGGATTACTATTCCCGTATAAACAGGTTTTACTATGGCGGCCCTTTCCGCTCGTACTATGACCCCTACTTTGATCCTTATTTTGACGGGTTTTACGGCGCAGGTCTTTATTCGCCATTTTACTCTGGATTATCATTTGGTTTAGGAATGAATTATGGCTGGGGTAATTACTGGGGCCCTTATTCTTATGGCGGCTTGTATTCACCTTTCTGGGGATATCGTGTATGGCCATATGGCGGTTACATGGGTGGCGGCTATTATGGAGGCGGATTCCTTGGTGGTGGTTACTATGGCGGCGGATATCTTGTTGGAAACGGCGGTAACGTGACCAGAGGTGGAAGACCTAGCAGAGGTCGGGAAAACGGCATCGATTACACCAACGGTGGATCTACCAGGATGAACAATGGCTTGGGAGCGCGAGGTGCCAGAAGTACTTCAGGCGGCGGTGTAGTTCTAGGCGGCAGAAGCGACCGTCCGGCAACTTACAACCCGAACCGTGGTGCTACATTGAGCACCAGACCAGGTGGATCTGGTAATGCAGTTGGAAGACCAGCAAGGACAACAAGTGGCAGAGAGGGTAATCAAAGACCAACCAGAACTGAGAGCTATACTCCAGATAGATCTAGCAGACCTACCTACACCCCAGCACCAAGTAGTGGTGGATCAAGATCTAGTGGTAGCATGGGTGGTGGTGGTGGTGCCAGCAGACCAACCAGAGGTGGAGGAAGAGGCTAATTAACGTAAACTCGTAAATGAAAAAATTCTTATCGACGCTGATACTAGCTACAGTAGCTGGCACAGGAACATTATATGCACAATATGCCCAGGATGCCTTGAGATTCTCTCAGGGCAATTATGGCAGCTCATCAAGATTTAAAGGTTTAGGCGGTGCTCAGATTGGCCTAGGTGGCGACATGAGTTCTCTAGGTGGTAACCCTGCCGGACTTGGTATGTTTACCAGATCAGAATTCAGCATCACACCGGAATTCAATAATACAACTGCAAAATCAAACTATCTTGGTCAAACCACAAACGAATCCAAAAGTCAGCTTAACCTAAATCAGGCTGGGGCAGTATTCTTCAGCCCGATCCGCAAACGTCAAGGTGCAGCACTCGACAAAGGTGCGCTGAGTGTAGTATGGGGTATCGGTTACAACAGAAACAATGACTTCAGTTCGAACTTCAGATATGAAGGCCAGAACAACAACAACTCTATAGCTGATTATTACTCTGAGTTGGCAAATGGTACAGGTGTTATCCAGGAAGAATTCCAACCTGGTTCTTTGGAAGCTATGGCTTACGATAACCGCCTGATCGATGCAATTGCTGGTAATGCGACGCAATATCAGCCAGCAACCAGTCAGGAAAACTTTCAGCGTAACTATGACAATAGAACAGGTTCTACCTCGGAGTTGAACATTGCTGCAGGTTTAAACATCTCCAATCAGCTTTACTTAGGTGCTTCTATTGGTTTGGTTAATGTACGTTATGACAGGAACTTCGAATACCTGGAATCTGGACAGAACATCTCGACCGACCCGGAAAATGAAGAAGTTGGAAGAGACTACCTGTTGTCATACCGAATAAATCAGGTAACTGATGGATCTGGTGTAAACGGTCGTTTGGGTTTAATATTCAAGCCCACCAACCAATTGCGGATAGGTGCAACTTTCCAGACGCCAACCTGGTTGCATATTCAGGACAACTTCTCTGAAGTGCTGAATACAGACTATTCCGGCAATGGAACATCCACTCGTTACACGAATAATCCAACGAACTATCCTGCAGAATTTAACCTTCGAACTCCTTACAAAGGATCAGTGGGTGCAAGTTTAGTATTGGGTAATAATGCCTTAATTTCAGCGGATATAGACTATGTTGATTATGCGAGTATGAAGTTTAGTAATTCTGACGACTATGCAAGCAACACCGTAATAGCAGATAACAATGCTGTGGTTCAATCTACCTACACTAATGCGATCAATTACCGCGTTGGTGGAGAATACAAACTGGGCCAACTTGCCTTAAGAGCCGGCTTTGGTTTGAACGGATCTCCATATAAGGAAGATGACGACAATTTTTATGACACTAAATTATATAGTGGCGGTTTAGGTTACCGTTATCATAACTATTATTTTGACGTGGCTTACCAACGTGTGGAAACAAATAACGTATTTAGTCCTTACACACTTGCTGACAACAACCCAGTTGGACCGGAACCATCTGCAAATGTTAAGCTTGCTAAAAACAATGTGTTTTTAACCTTCGGAGTGAGATTCTAAACATACAAAGGCGTAAACAAAAAAGGTCCTGTGCAGTAGCACAGGACCTTTTTTGTTTTTCTATATCTTTTCGATACTATAGTTTATGGTGACGTGAATCAAAGAAACCTCTATTGTATTTCAATATTCAAGTTTCTCAAGTCTTGGTTAAGTGTCTATCTACTAAACTGCAACTTGCTTAATAACTTGCTTGTATTTTCTTCGACAGCAGGATCCTTGATAAGTTCAGGAGCATGATGTGGTTTTTTTCGGGCATCAATAATAACCGGCCCCTCACAGCCCCAGTGCTTATCACGCGTACTGCTTCCGATGCCGTATACATCTGCTGCAGGATTGCTCCGGGTAAATGTAATCCATACCAGATTATTGATGTTCATCGCTGTGAATTCACTATCATCGCAAAGCACAAGCAACGCGATACTTTTAAGGTCAGCTCCTTTCAAAGCTACTTCCAACTGCTGAATATCATATGCAGCTTTTTCAGCTGTGCTAAATGCATCCATCGCTAAGGTGATTACGCCAGGCATGGCTACTCGAGGGGTTTTGAATACGATCGGCAGGTTAATCCCCACAGGTAACTGATCGGCCAGCGTTCTCTTAACCGGACCAGCTGCTGCAAACACGACCTTAGATCCCGAATTCAACCCAGTTCCCGTATAGTCCAACGTGTCAATGGTGGTTTGGGTATGAAAATGCAGATCACGTGTAAAATCCATTCTAGATAGAACATGCGTCAGGAAGTGCTGCAGGTTGTGCGTTGTTAATTCTTCATCATCTTCCCTAGCAGCAATAAATAGGTATTTAGCAAGGCTAAGTTGGTTTTTACCTAAAATGTGGTTCGAGATGGTAAGAATTTCTTGTGGTCTTCGCTCCTTCAAAAATGGTGTATAACGTTCACTCCCAATCGCAAAAAGTAATGGGTGTACCCCTGCTGCATCAACTGCATTCACCTCTTTTAGGCCATGAATTTCTTTAGGCAGTGCAGATCCTGTGATTTCATGTATAAGGGCCCCGAAGCTGGTATCTTCCTGCGGTGGTCGCCCCACTACAGTGAAAGACCAGATTGCGTTTTCGCGGTGATATACATTATGCACCTTCATTAGTGGGAAGGGGTGTGTGAGACTGTAATAACCTAGATGGTCCCCAAATGGTCCTTCGGGCTTGTTATCATTCGGGTAAACTGTCCCAGTAATCACGAAGTCAGCATCCGCTGAGATGCAGAAGCCTTCTTCATCATAAAAATAGCGAAAACGCCTATTGCCTAGTGCACCTGCGAAAGTCATCTCAGAGAGCCCTTCTGGCAGCGGCATAACGGCGGCTAAAGGATGAGAAGGTGGCCCTCCAACAAAGATGCTGACCTTCAAAGGTTTTCCAGCAGCATTTGCCTTGGATTGATGTACCCCAATTCCTCGGTGGATTTGATAATGCAATCCAATCTCCTGATCCTGAATGTAGTCGTTACCTGCAAGCTGAATCCGGTACATTCCCAAGTTTGCATTCAGAATGCCTGGCTTATCTATGTCTTCGGTGTAGACCTGCGGCATTGTGATGAAGGGGCCGCCATCCATTGGCCAATTGACAATCTGCGGTAGGGCTGAAATGGTTGTTTTCCTAAAAGCAGACTTAAACAGGCTTTGTTTCATCGGCAATGCTGACAATGCCGTAAGCCCTGCACCTGCGGTTTTAATTGGGTTCTTGATGGCTTTTATAGGATCCGAACGCAGGCCTACCAGTTGTTCTACATTCTTCAGACTATCTCTGAACATAAACTTGGATCGCTCCAGGGTCCCGAAAAGGTTAGAAACTGCTGGAAACTTTGAACCTTTTATGTTTTCAAAAAAGATGGCAGGTCCTTGTTCCTCATACACCCGCAAATGTATTGAAGCCATCTCAAGGTAGGGATCAACTTGTTCCTTTATACGGATTAAATGACCGTTCTTTTCTAAATCTTCAACGCATGCTGCTAAACTTGAATATCCCATTAGGATCAAAGGTATAAACTATTCATTTAGAAAAATCCAAAAAAAAAGCCACGCATGTGGCGTGGCTTTTTTTGATATAGTGTTCTTATTTTTTATCTGCAAAGGATCTAAGCATCCAGGTGTTCTTCTCTTTGAACTGCATGAAACGGTTAACCATATCGTTTGTTCCTTCGTCTCCTGCTTCTTCTGTTGCTTCCAACAGTTCACGTTCCATTTCAATTAGCTGCGCCATGTCATCCAAGATGGCATCGATCATGGCCAAATCCTGCATGCCAATGGTATCAATTTCTTTAATACGGGATTCATTGATATAATCCGCAAAACGACTGTGAGGTGGCTTACCTAAAGTCAACACACGCTCCGCAATTTCATCTATAGTACTCTGAGCTTCGGTATATAACTCTTCGAATTTAACATGTAAAGTAAAAAAGTTTTGACCTTTAATATTCCAGTGACATCCACGTAATTTCTGATAATGTATGTGATAGTTAGCTAGATAGTCATTTAAAAGATCAACAACTGGCTTAACTTCTTGCTCGTCTAAGCTTATTTCTTTTGCGTCCATGGTTTATTATTTTTTAATTTGTAATATTATTGAAACAGGTAATTATAACAAAGCTTCATTCAAATGGTTTCCACAAGGAGCAATTTGATACAATAGAGCGGTAATTTCCTCGTTTACTATTCGGAATAAGGATCAACTAAGATTTTCTCATTCGATTAACTTATAAAAATATTAATGTATAAATATATTACTGTTCTATTGGCGGCTAATTTAATGTTTCTGGCCAATATAAAAGCTAGTTCTGTCATCGATTCTATTGGCGTAGAAAACCTGAATGGCAGCAAGGTGATCATCCACCAGATTGTAAAAAGTGACACTTACTACTCCATTGGCAGAAGATACAGTGTATCACCAAAAGAGATCATGACGTTCAATGAAAATAAATACCTGCAAGTTGGTGTTTTAATTAAGGTTCCTACCAAAATTCCTTTTGAGAGCCGATCTACATCAGGAAGTGTAAACAACAATGGCGCTGTCGTTGCTAACTCAAACGAGCCTACTTTCATCGAGTATGAGGTTAAACCGAAAGATAATCTAAATAGCATTGCCCGCACACACGGTACTACGGTAAATGAGCTTAAGCGAATCAATGAACTAAGGACCATAAATTTAAGAATCGGTCAGGTTCTAAAAGTCCCATCAACTGACACAAACACAGAGCCCATCGCCTCACCTGCAACTGTAGCTTCTGCCCCATCAACTACAACGACCTTTCCGGGTAAGTCGATCGAACAACCAAAACCAATTCTTCCTCCAGGATCAAATAATGCTGCTGCTAAACCTGCAACTAAGTCTATTGACAGTACTACGCAAAAGCCTGCAGCAGAAGAAAAATTTATTGAGCATACCGTAGCGTCTAACGAGACGATGTATTCAATCGCCACAACCTACCGCATGACAATTGATCAGCTAAAAGCGAAGAATAATCTACCGAATAACTCTTTACGCATTGGACAGAAGCTGTTGATCAGCGGTCAGTATCCACCAAAAAATCAACCTTTGGCGGATAGTCTTGATGATGCAACAATCAAAGATCCCTCATTGAGAGGTGATCCGAGTCGTTATGGATTAAACCAAGTTGATGAAAAAGGTACTGCCATCTGGATCACCGATCAAGATTTAGATCCTGTAAAGATGCTTGTGCTACACCGTACTGCTCCAGTGGGCACCATCGTTAAAATTACCAACCCAATGACAAACAGATCGGCTTTTGCGAAAGTTGTTGGAAAGTATACCGAAAATGAGTCGACCAGAGATGTAATTCTCGTGATGACCAAGGCAGTTGCAGATTCGATAGGCGCAATTGATAAAAGATTTTTTTGCAATATAACGTACAGCGGACAAGATAATGAGCAGTAATAAGCCTTTTATAATAGGCGTTGCAGGTGGTAGTGGTTCAGGTAAAACATTCTTTCTTAAATGTTTTTTACACCATTTTAAACCGGAGGAAGTTAGTTTAATATCACAGGATGATTACTACCGACCGAAGCAAGAACAGAAAATTGATGAAAATGGCTGGATAAACTTCGATTTACCCCAAGGCATAGATGATGCGCGTTTACTCCAGGATCTTAAAAAACTTATTGCGGGCGAGTCTATAGAGAAGAAGGAATATACGTTTAACGTTAATGAAGAACATGCAAGGCTCTTGAATATTGCCTCTGCGCCTATCATCATTGTTGAAGGGTTATTTGTATTCCATTTTAGAGAGATTGCGGAATTATTTGACATGAAGATCTTTATGGATGCCGATGAAGAAATTACATTAAATCGCCGGATTTCCAGAGATGAAATTGAGCGTGGATATACCCGTGACATGGTGATGTATCAATGGATTAATCATGTTCTACCAGCCTACAAAGAGTTTTTGCTTCCTTACAAGGATAGCTGCCACAAGATTATTATGAATAATAAACATGTGGCAGATGATATTATAGTTGCCTCCCAGCAAATCTCTGATGAGTTAAAGCATCTTCTTGAAGTGCGGCAAGACGCTTAATCAAGCTGCATTTCAGGTGTGTCTTCCGGCGCAATGAGACGACCAGCAGTGGCCTGTTTGATATATTCAACGCTTACTCCCGGCGCTCTTTCTAGCAATTGGAAGCCTCCTTCAGGTAGTATATCAAGCACAGCAAGCTCAGTAACTACTTTCTTAATGCAATTTACGCCAGTGAGTGGTAACGTGCATTTTTGCAGAAGTTTGCTTTCACCTGCTTTATTTACATGTTGCATGGCAACAATGATGTTTTTTGCAGAAGCTACAAGATCCATGGCGCCGCCCATGCCCTTCACCATCTTTCCAGGTATTTTCCAATTAGCAATGTCACCGTGTTCAGATACCTCCATGGCCCCCAATATGGTAAGGTCTATTTTTTGACTCCTGATCATTCCAAAACTTAGCGCAGAATCAAATATTGAGCTCCCAGGCAGTGTTGTAATGGTCTGTTTACCGGCATTTATTAGGTCTGGATCCTCTTCTCCCTCAAAAGGAAAGGGTCCCATGCCTAACAGGCCATTTTCTGATTGTAATACAACGTTAATTCCTTTTGGGATGTAATTGGCAACCAAAGTTGGAATCCCAATACCCAGGTTTACGTAGAAACCGTCTTTTAACTCTTTTGCGATTCTTTTTGCAATGCCGTTCTTATCTAACATGTTCTGTGCTCTTATGGGTTCTGGGATCTAACGGTTCGTTGCTCTATTCGTTTCTCATAGCTTTTGCCCTGAAAGATTCGGTGAACATAGACCCCAGGGGTATGGATTTGATCAGGATCAAGTTCACCGGCCTCAACCAGGATTTCTACTTCGGCAATGGTGACTTTACCTGCAGTAGCCATCACCGGATTGAAATTCCGAGCGGTAGCCTTGTAGATCAGATTACCTGCAGTGTCGCCTTTCCAGGCTTTTACCAAGGCAAAGTCTGCTTCAAAAGCGTATTCCATCAAATATTCTTTGCCGTTGAAAGTTCTTGTTTCTTTTCCTTCGGCAACCTCAGTGCCAACGCCTGCCGGAGTAAATATTGCCGGCATACCGTAGCCTGCTGCAAGACAGCGAGTGGCTAAAGTACCCTGAGGAATCAATTCCACCTCAAGTTCAGCACTAAGCAACTGCCGTTCGAATTCTGCATTTTCACCTACATAGGAGGAAATCATTTTTTTAACCTGACGCTGCTTGAGAAGCAAGCCAATTCCGAAATCATCCACACCTGCATTGTTTGAAATACAAGTAAGGTCTTTTATACCTTTTTTTACTAAAGCATTTATGCAATTTTCCGGAATGCCGCAAAGACCAAAGCCACCAAGCATTAAGGTCTGCCCGTCTTTCAAATCATGGATTGCTTCATCAGCACCCGACACTACTTTGTTGATCATATATTTGGTTTGCGGCTAATTTAATTAAAATATACATACGAGATGCCATCTCCCCCACGGTCCTGATGTTCATCTTCCACCCGATTTACTTGGCTGTATTTTCTAACATATTCACGGATCAGTTTTCTTAGGATGCCATCGCCCTTGCCATGTATAATTTTTACATAAGGAAAGCCCAGCATGATCGCTTTGTCAAGGTACTTTTCTACCTCATAAATTGCATCTTCTCCACGCATACCTCTAAGATCAAGTTCCGCATTAAAATTGGTGATCGCATCCGAGATCCGGCCTGAGAAGGAATTACTTTGCACAACCTTCTTGGCCTGCTTGTTACTGATCTTCTCTACCCGATCTTTTTTGACTACCGAGCGAAGATCACCAATGGCAAGGACCAGATTACCACGATTGATTTCAAGCACTTGCCCGGTGGTTTCCGTATTACGTAGCTGAACCCAATCACCCACTACTATTGGCGTGTTGCTCACCACAATAGGTTCAGGCTTTTTTTCCTCTTTTACCTGATGATTCAGCAGCTCTTTCTGGAGGTTTTGTCGTAGCTGCTTGGTTACAATCTTGTCTGCTTGCTTCTCTTTGATTTGAGAAATTGTGTTTTCCACCAACTTATTGGCGTCTTTGATTATCCGTTGGGCCTCGAGCTTAGCTTCTTTAATCAGCACCTTTTTATTTTCCTCAAGATACTGCTTTAGCTTCTCGTTCTCAGTTGCAAGATTCTTTGCTTTATTCTGCTGATTGGCAAGCTGAACTTTTTTATCGTAAATATCCTTCTTCTCGCGTTCCAGATCTACAAGAAGGCTGTCTATGCGGTTCTGATTGGTTCCGGTCTTCTTTCTGGCAAGCTCGAGAACTTCCTTCTGCAGACCAATATTTTGTGCAATCTCGAAAGCATAGGAACTTCCAGGCTTTCCGATTTCAAGCACATACAAAGGCCGCATTTTGGTGTTATCGAACAACATGGAAGCATTTTCCAAACCTTCGGTATCACCAGCAAATAATTTCAGGTTCGAATAGTGCGTTGTAATTACCCCCCGAACCTTTTTATTGTTCAACACCTCTAATACAGCTTCAGCCATGGGACCTCCAAATTGCGGATCAGTACCTGTACCAAACTCATCGATAAGCATAAGAGATTTTGGGGTGGCATGAGCCACGAAGTAACGCATCTTGGTAAGGTGTGCACTATAGGTACTCAAATCGCTTTCAATTGATTGGTCATCACCAATATCGGCAAAGATTTGGTCAAAAATTCC
>Ga0265780_10002153_pt1 | contig 27069 bp, 36 predicted proteins | sample P1T30metagenome_FD_192432 | JGI IMG/M metagenome (GOLD analysis project Ga0265780, IMG submission 192432) | Plant litter microbial communities from East Loma Ridge, Irvine, California - P1 T30 | ecosystem: Environmental > Terrestrial > Plant litter > Unclassified | place: USA: California...
AAAGTCCAGACCCTGTAAGGCCCGATCACGTTTCAAGCAATCCTGCCAACCAAATCTAGACAAATATGAACTATGAACTATAAACAGAATGGGGATCTCTGAGTTAGTGCGGCACGAAGAATGTTCCTGACTACGGGTATGACTACCGTCAAGGTCGATCATGACCCTTCCAAAACCGAATATCTGGTACGCAGCACCGCCCCGTTTTTAACCTCCACAGCGCAAAGCGAGACCTTTGAAGAAAGACAAGGGGGACGCCATCGTTCCATTCCCTATCAGCCACCCGGTAATGGTTGCTCCGGTGAGGTATTACGTGAGAGGGAATGATCCTCGAACCCTCGCTTACGGCCGATAAGCCACGGGGAATGGGAGGGTCTATTCTTTCAGGATAATCTTGGGCAAACAGGAAGAACAGACTCCCTCTGGTCTTGTGGGTTGCATGTGTGGGTATGATCCTGTATAGACGACCGTCTAGAGTCCTGTCTGTTTATGCCCTTTGTACGGGACAGATCGTCGAGGGTTGACGAAACGGAGAGGGATGTCAGTTTAGAGGGATCTGTCTTAGTCATGGAATCCGATCTGAGATAGAATGAAATAGCTTGTTTAGGTAATTCAATCAAGTTGATTGTCTGTTCTTCTGCTATACCTCATACCTATACCATTAAACATCTTATTATACTCTACCAAAGCCCATCGCCGTAGCACATCATCGCGCCATAGCATACGCCGCAGTCGCCGTAGCTGGACTCCATTTTATCGTCTGAAACATCGATCAATCTTATAGAGAGAGGACACACAGACCATCCCCCTCCCCGCCTTTAACAAAGTAAAGGATGTGTATCGACAACTTTGATATCCGCATATAGTCTCATTAACACACACTATTATATAGGACGATCCTTCTTACATTCGTAATCGCCTACTCCACCCTTGTTCTATTGTCGGTACCCGAGACGCCCCTCTTCTATACAAGATTAAACGTTATCATATCACACCGGCCGCCGTAATTTGTAACTTGGCAACTACACTACGACTACTCTCGAAACCCATCAACATTATCACCTCCTTTCACCAGACCCCCACCCTTCTACTTCATCATCATGTCGTTCGATGATCCTCGTCAATTCACCAATCAAATGGCTTACCAGTCTTATTTCTCTCCGCCCGGGTTTTCATTCGAGTCGCCATTCGGATACCCTAATATGGATATGAGTATGGGGAACAATGGAAGTGGAGATGGCAACGGAAATGGGAACGCACAGGCTGGGCCTTCATCCATGCCTATGGGGATGTACATGGCTCATTCGATGCCTATGACGATGTCTCTGTCTAACAATGGCAGGCCCACGGGCAACATGGATTTCACAGGAAACGACAGCAGTGGAAGTGGCAGTGGGAGCGGGAGTGCTGAAGCAATGGGACAGGCAGCCTCCATGAATGGGGCTAGCTGGATGATGCAACCAACTGGCAGCTGCGACAAAGCAAAATAGTGAGTCCCACCACTATTTTTCGGTCGAGTCCCACTAACATTCAGTGATATGTTCTCCGCCCCTTCTGTCAATCTGCCCACAGGCGATCGCTTCTCCCAACTGTTGGAACGCAAGCTCGGAATGGACATGCAATCGACCCCATCATTCCCCTCCCTCGATTCAAGCCAGCAACCTGGTATGGCATTCAACGCGTTCACGCCAAATCGACCATTCCATCCACCTTCAGCAGACAATTACCAGAATCAAACCTGGGATCGCTTGGCAGTAGAAGCCAACCTGCAGGATTATCGACAAGTCCACATCGCACCCGATCTTGTCGCTCCTGCTCTGCCAGCTAATTTCTTCCCCTACAATTCGCAAACTATGTCATACGACACCAAGACTCAACCACAACCTCAACCACAAGCTCAAGAGTATAGGGCCGGGACACCTTTCTCCGCCTGTAATGGCGTATCAGAACAACAACGATACATGCCCTACATGTCGTATCAAGGAGGATTCGATGGCTCTCTGACGACATCGACATTCCCTCAGGCATCGCCACTGCCGACGTCCACCCGCTCATCCCCTTCGACAAACTCTCACCAACTAATCACCCCTCAATCCGCTACTCATCCGATCGTTCCCGACATGTTGTGGTCTACACAATATATGAATGTCCGACCCCAGATACAGGGTGTGCAGTACTCTCACTCTGTTCCTCCTCCATCGACCCGACCTCAGGCGAATCCATCACCTGCTGGTCAATCAATCTACACCGGATATCAGCCCACACAGCAGTCTGGCGGTCGATCACACGACTCAGCCAACCCCGCCACTTCTTCCGAACGGTCCAGGCTGGCAGCAATGAGCGGATCGATGGGCGCCATGCCAATGGGACACTCGCAATCACTCCCAGGACCTGGGTCAGAAGCTGTGAACATGAACGGGATCTGGTCAAGGGAGATTCACCCATCTTCTTCATACTCAAGTGGATCAGGCTCAACGACACAAGTTCTACCCGCTCAAATGTCTCGCTCGCCAGCACAAATGAAGCGATCCCCGATGGACGGGCTTCCCACTTCTCTACCCTCCGCTCCTGTCATCTCGAAACGATCACGATCTCCACATCACAATAGTCAGGGCTCATCGTCTTCCAACGGACGTTCACCCGCTTCATCCTCGACTGCTACAGATACGAAGCCAAAACGACCCAAACTGAGTATCTCACATGCAATGCCACTAGATCAACACGATCACGAAGACGAGCACGATGAAGATGAAAAGAAAGTAGTGATTGCTTGCCATACTTGTCGAGCTAGGAAACTCAAGTAAGTCCATCATTCCCGCTGCAGGAATCATACTTATGGGCCAGATGTGACGGAGCAAGACCGAAATGTTTCCATTGCTCAAGAAGGAATGAAGATGGATGTTCTTATGATGTTGTACTACGTCGCCGCGGGCCGGGACGAAAGAACAAGTCGAAGAAGTCTAGCGAGAGGAGTGAGTCTAGCGGAGCTCAGTGAGATTGATTGGGTCGGATGTCATCGGTGATGAAACATGGAAGACGCTGTACAATGCTCAGGACAGCTGGTGCTATAAATGAAAGGAATAATATGTTGTACAACAGTCTCAAATGCATATGCCAATCATTTCTTGCTGGCGAAAGCACTGTGATTTGATACAGTTCAGTCATCTTTGGGAATTGGAGGTCTAGCGTGTGCAACTCTGTAATCGAGTCATTATCGTCATATTCATAAATCGTGTCATCTCATGTCTCGGAGTATAGATTATTCTCCTATGCCAGCCTCCAGCACCTTATTCACTCCACTTTTCCCTCCCTTTCCCTTTCTCCTTAATTGAGCCGGAACCATGCTCAAGGAGCTTTCGAGACTTTTCATACTTTTCGTCAAATCGTCCATATCCACATCCACTACCTCCGAAGTCTGAGGCGGGGTTTCGAAGTACTTGACAGGTCGAATGAGTGAAGCACCTAGACCATCTTGTGCCGTTATCCTATTCAACCCGTGATTCGTTATCGAGAAGTAATACTGTCGAGGGTATTCTATTCGTCAGCTCATCCAACATACTGAGGGGGGGGATGGACTGACTGTGCTTATCGATCAGGTGAAGTCTGCGTTGTTTGGGATTCATGAAGACTTTGGTGCATTCCGGAGGAGGTACGAAGCATTTGAACTTGATTGTTAGCTAATTTCCGACCTGGATGGGGAAGGGGCCTACTATGGGAACGCCTTCATGCTGCTTATGTCTACCTGGGTCGTGTGTTTCGGCTTGATGCTACTATGTCAGTCATAAGAACCAGTCGCTATCGACGGCAACTACCAGTGATACCCATCCGGCAAATTGGATAAAGCACAAGCGACATGTAGGAGGTAGATAGGGTTTGAGAGAAGTAACTCACGAGATCAAGAATTCGCTGATCCGGAAATATCTTTCGGCACTCTTTCCATTCATTCCTCTTCCGACTAGAAAACTCCATAGGGATAACTGAGGGATCACTTGCCCCAGCTCCGTCAACACCCCTTTCCCTCACAGGCGTTCTGCAGATAAATGTATGAAATGCCAATTGATGTCTCTCCAGCTCGGATGTAGTCTCGAACGTTTGGCTCGTTGGGAAGCATGTTGGAGGGAGATTGCATTCGATTACTTCTCGTGGTGTCGAGGTTGATCGAAGAATCTTGCTCACTGGCGACAAGGAGCGGGATGAGCTCGCTCGAGAATGGGAGGTAGAGGCTGATGATGTCGATGAGAGAGAATCTGATCTTCCTCTTTTCCCTGCTCGCGGAGTGATATCCATATCGTAGCTATCCTCTTGCCTGGTAATCGTAAACCAGTATTACTTGTCTTGACTACTCCATTATTGATGATATTAAATGATGTATAGTGTGTATAGTATATAGAGAGTGGGGAATGTTACACCGCCACACCTATAATATTGCCGAAAATACCGTCCATCCGGTCCTTGACGCCGGCACCTCTTACTACTACTGCTCCTCCTTTCTCTAGATACATACCTGTAGTATACACTCGCCCCTTCTTTACAGTAAGTCATAGGCCATAACCTGCCTGTATCGCCACTTGAACCCACCGGAACCATCAGCGAATATCTCTTCGATGATGCTCACCGGAATCTCCCGCCGTCATACCCCAATCCCACGTTCAACCTCGATCTGTCATCAATCGGTTCAATCAGCTTACCATCTAGCTCATCACTAAACACATCAAATCAAGATGTCCACCACCGCCGAGCTTTGTCCCGTCTACGCCCCATTCTTCGGTGCAATGGGTTGTACCTCTGCCATCGTCTTCACCTGCATCGGTGCCGCGTAAGCTCAATGTTCTGAATCTCGGTGGAATTCAGCTGACTAGATAGTTACGGAACCGCCAAGTCTGGTGTCGGAATCTCAGCCATGGCTGTCCTACGTCCCGATCTCATGATGAAGTGTGTTATCCCCGTCGTCATGGCTGGTATTATTGCCATTGTGCGTCATTTGTTGCCATCCAACGAGTAAGGACTGACAATCTAGTACGGTCTCGTCGTTTCCGTCTTGATCTCTGGTGATCGTGAGTACAGCTACTTCCGGTGTTGACCCTAAGACGCTGACAAATAGTCGCATCTCCTATGCCATTGTACACTGGTTTCATCCAGCTCGGTGCTGGTCTTTCCGTCGGTCTTGCTGGTCTCGCTGCCGGTTTCGCTATCGGTATCGTCGGTGATGCAGGTGTTAGGGGTACTGCTCAGCAGCCCAGGCTCTTCGTTGGTATGGTACGTCACATCGGCTGTCCTGCCTAGAACTTGATCGAGAATACAGACGAAATGCTGACAATCAGATTCTTATCCTCATTTTCGCCGAGGTTTTGGGTCTATACGGTCTCATTGTCGCTCTTATCCTCAACACCAACTCCAGCACCGACTACACGGTAAGCTACATTCATCGATTGTTGCCAATTAAAGCTGACATTCAGTGCAAAATCGCCGAGTAAAGCGTTTCGTCTATTACGCATTTATAGCCTTACCTCATCCTGTTTCCCGACCTCATGGAGACCCCTTAAACTACTTTGACAATCTGCGGATGATAGATCATACGCGTTTCATGCAATTATACAAGCACTTATGACCACCGTATCTCATGTCTGTCCTCCAGGATCTGTCCACCAGGTGGAGACCCGGAACATCGCCCGCAGCGTTCCAGTTCAGTCTCCCACATTTTTCAGCTTGCTCTTCCGTCCTGCATTCGCGCCTTTGCTTTCTGAGTTCTTATGCACATGCGCCTCCTTCTGAACTGAATCCAACCGTCATCGGTCACACGCGACCGCATATCCGAGTGACCGGCAACTCCACGGGCGAAGGTGGGGTTGTTTCATCCATTGTCCTTGTCTACCACTACTCCTCATCATCTCATCAATTGGCGATCCGCTTCACAACATCGAAGCAGGAGTCTTCGTCAGCAACTAGATAAGAACTCACGAGCTGTAGTCGGCCGAAGCTTGCATCGTGACACTTCTAGCCAGATCTCACGGACCCTCAACGTCACACTGCAATGTACGTCACTCCTCCAATGCTCCCAAACGACGCTGATGACAGGCCACTTCCATTAGAAAAATCAGCCGGCAAGGTAGGTCTCGCATTGAATGAACAGCATCTCAGGTGTAGTGAACTGATGGAAGGTGTCTTCATTAGTAGCCCGCTGGCAGACGGCAGCCAACAAAGCAGAAGAATCAGCAGCTCGTCAACGTGATTCCGATTCACGTCGTTCATCAATAGTCTTACAGGCTAGTGCTAGTAGGAGATCCTCTGAGAATTATTCGGCGAAGCCATCACCTAGGGTCGAAAGTGGGACATTTGAGAAAGCTGGGGAGGATGAGATTGAGGAATTAAAGGATTTGGATATTGATGATTCTAAGAAAGTGAGGGGGGAGGATGAAGTCAAAGTGACGGGAAATGATCAAGCTGGTGAGAATGATAATTCGGAGGAGAAGGCTGGAGGAGGGAAGAAAGCGGAAACCACTACACCAGCTGTCAAAGAAATCGAGCAATCTACGAAGCCGACACCTCAGTCGCCCAGCAACAGGAAATCTATTGGTCCAGCGGGGAACGAGAGTCCAATCACCAAAAAGACGACAACGACCGTGCACCCCAAAGCCGCTGCGCCTCAAAGCCCGAAAGCTACTACCGCTAAGGCGACTACACCGAGCAAGATCCCTACTCCATCAGCGATCAAGCAACCCAGCTCGACCTCTTCCGCACGGACCAGGACTACTTCTGGCTCCAGTCGGATTCCTCAAGCTGTCAAGCCGCAATCGACTGCGAAGCCCTCTGAAACGATTCCTCCGCAGGATAAGACCAAGAATGCGGTATCTACTGCTGCCAAACCCCCCATTTCCAAGTCCAGTACGCCCGCTAAACCCCCTGCCTCCGTCAAAGCCGCTACACCGGCCACTACCGCATCTGGCCCGCGTCCGTCCACAGCTCAGAAGACGCCCCTCCCTTCCACCACCAAGACACCCCGCCCCGCCCCGTCTTCATTCTCCCGCGGAACTGCCTCAAAACTCACTCCCTCACATACTGGTCCTCTAAAGCGCCCATCATCCACCACTCCCGGATCTTCCTCCATATCCCCGACTCCCCTTCGACCCCAGATTACCGGCACGCCTTCTAAACCTACTGCCTCCAGTCTGGCTAGGGCAAAAGAAGCCAGCGAGAGACGGCAGAGCCTTCAGATGGGACGACGTTCGAGCCAAAAACAAAGTCTGACGAAGGGGACCCCAAAATCCACTCCTCCTAGTGCTATGCGAACGACTGTCCCAAGTTCGGCATCGAGATTATTGCAGGGCACAGCTTCTTCGAGAGCCAAAGCGGCTGCTGCGCAGCCCACTTCGCCTACTCGTACCAAAACTGTCAAAACAACTACGACCACTCCTGTCAAGGTTGTCGCTTCGAAGAGAGCTAGTATCGTTCCGTCTACATCTACCACGAGTTCGAGTATACCACCAACCAACAAAGCCAACGGCGACTCTCATGACTTATCGGAATCGGCAAAGAAATCAACAGCTGCACCGGTCGCTGAGCCAGAACTCGAGGAAGACAACGCGATGGAGCCGGTTGAGCCTCGTACGCCTTCACCTCGACCTCGAAAACTGGGGGACGACGAGGATGAGGGAGGACAGATCGATGTAGATCAGGAAAGTCAGGAGCAAGTTGGGGACACCGAGGAGGCGACGGAAGAGGAGATGAGGGAAGGTGAATCGGAACAGACCCCACGAGCCGCGATAATAGGTCGAGTGGGATTGGCGGGTGCTCGTGAAGCTCCTAGCCCACTGGAAGAACCCAGTACATCTCCTGTGCACGACCGCGCAATATCCACCAAGACACCCATCGTCCACGCCAACGCCGATGGCGGCCAATCAGCCGAGATGGAACCCACAGCGACCATTGAAAATGGTGATAAATCATTCATCGCTCACCTGCACCCAGACGACATTGACGCCTCGGGTCGCGTCATGGACCCGGAAATGCCACGATCTGCACCATCGCCAGACCAGACTGCAAGTCCTGCCAGAGACCTCTTCGGAAGAATCGGTCATCCAGGAGCCAAAGCGGGGGGAAACGAACTCGAAAGCCCCAACCCGAAATCAGATACAACAGATGAGAAGAAGGACGATAGACCCAGGGACACGGAATGGCATGAGAAGGAATTGAAGCGGGATCCAGCAAAGACTATTGTTTCGCCTGATGCTGGCAAGGGCGCATTTGCGGGGAAGAAGAACGAGTAAGCTGCATCTTTGGTCTTTTCATACGAATGTCTAGACGTGCTTGATAGACTATACACAATTTACGAATATCTTTGACGATGCTACTATGTAGCACAATGTCCCCCGTCCACGAGTAGATCTGCGCCGGTCATAAACGATGAAGCGTCACTCAGGAGGTATGCTACTGGACCTAGACCGTCAGTATTCGTCCATCTTAACGAAAGACTTCTCACCTCTGATCTCGTCTGGCGTAGCCAAGCGGCCTAAGAGCTTCTTGCGGTGCCAAATCTCCTCAAATTCCGGTTGGGCGTCTAAGAGGGCTGCTGTGAGTGCCGTCCGGATATATCCTGGCGATATCGACTACTGTCTCAGCACAAATTCCATCGTTCCGCTACGGATACTCACATTAACTCTGATTCCTTTGCCCGACCACTCCATCGCCAGATTCTTCGCCAATTGATTGACCTATCATCAGCTCACTCCTCTACCGACTGAAGGACTTACTCCAGCTTTACTAGCATTGTAAGCAGCACAAAGAAGATCCGCATTTGCGACATGCCCACTCATACTGCCGGTCAAGACGATACTGGCACCACTCCCCGCTTTTCCATTCTCATTCGGGTTCCTCTCAAACCATTCCTTGGCGAATGCTTGGGCGCAGAAGAAGGTCCCCGTAAGATTTACATCGATCACTTTTCGGAAATCCGCGGGTGTGTAATCGAGAGCCGCTTTCAATTGATTGATACCTGCTGCGACGTATAGTCCCCTTACTGGCGTGGACGATGGGGTAGAATTGAAGATGGTGGAAAAGACTGAAGAGAGGGATTCCTGGGAAGTGACGTCCACTGTATGGTAGTTTATACTTGTTCCCTGTGCCTTCGCGGTCTCGAGTGCTTCTTTCCAACCCTCGACATCTGGTTCAGGGAGCATATCGAGGCAGTGGACATGAGCACCAGCTTCCAGAAGAGAGCGGGCTACTGTGAGACCGAGTCCTCTTGCGGCACCGGTGACTACATATGTGCGGTTCTTGAGGCTGAATAAATCGGGTAGGGGTACTCGAGCGAGTGGTGCTGACGGATCAGCGCGCCAGACTTTGACCGAATACGAGTATGATGGACTTACCTTCGACGGATTCTCTAGCTTTTGGGATACCTGATACTGATCCTTCCTTCTGTTTGGCACCATCTGCGAATGGTGCACCACTGGCCACTTTGAGTCTCGCATGCGAGTCCGCATCTGCACCTCTGGGTGCCTGAAGCCGGGCAGAGGTGGTGGTAAGAGCTCGACTTGTCTGCAGTAGCGATCGAGCAGTTGATGAGATAGGTCGGAGAGAGCGGAATGTCATGTTCGGCTCTGGGTTGTGCTAATATCAACAGGCCTAATTGATGTACAAAGGCAGATAGATAGAGGTATAGTCTGGGTTGACTACATGTCGGTGCATATCCGGTAGGGTGGGGGTGACTGCTGCGAGTGACATCTGGGTAATTGCCAAGAATCGGTACATCTACGGTAATTACGGTAATCACGGTACAATTTTAGTACAATGTATCTGGATCTCCGAAGCGGAGCAAAGAGTAGCATTGAACATGATCAGTTGGACAGAGTGAGAGACCCTATGACATGCTACATACTACGCGGTCGCTAGATGAAAATATCTGGGCCAACTGTTATTGGAAGATCACTGGACGACTTGCGGGGCCAAATAATAGATAGTACATCGATCCACCCGATCGTCTGGATATAGTACATACAAACCAAGCTCTAAATTCGTCTCCTGGATGACATGCCAACCTCGTGCCAGCGGAGATCGACCTACTCCCGCCCTTTGAGCTGGAAGAACGACCTCCACCAACTCCTTCCCTGCCCTTTCTGCGAATTATGGATCCCATCCATGATTCTCTCGTAGTAATGTGTGTCATGTACAGGTCTCAGCGTCTTGTCTGATAATGGGTACTATCAACATCAGCAAGATCCCACAGGAGCGACCGTCAGAGGACAAGATGAAACGGGGGACGTACATCGGTCATTGCTTTTCCTGCTCTCAGACGCTCCAGACTCGATATCATTCCCTCTAGCGCTTTTTCCTCTCTACTTCCAGCTGTAATCGATGATGCATTGGGGAAAGCTTTGTTTGTGATATTCTCCAAAGCGGCGTTTAATTGTTGGGAGTTCGATGTTCTTAATGGTGTTGGTGCGAGCGATCGGATAAGGTTTTGTGCTTGAGATATACGTGACATGTTCGTTGAAGGTTTCAGTTCTTATCTACGTGTCCGAAGGTGCTTTGGTGTATATGTATGTGAGTTGGTTATCGGGGGATGAATTGTGTAATGCACCATCGAGAATGAACGGAAACTTTGGCTGAGATCGGGCAAAATTCGGAAAGATCCGTATACAGCTTCAAGTGGTGGCAATGGTAGGATCGTTGAATATGTGCATTATAGGAACCGAATAGAGAAATTCAAGTCTAAGTACTATCGAGCAGGAAGACATAGCAAGGCAGGCCTGATCCATCGTGACCTCTGAGCTTAGCTCCAGAGTCGTTGCCAGAGACTGGCGTTCTGAAGCCTCTCCTTGTCCTTCTGCTCATCCTCCTCTGCGTCCTCCCTGGATTGAGAAGTACCGAGATGAGTGTCTCGCAATAGCAGAGCACAGATGACAAGGGGTACACAGACACAGATACCGGTGACTGATTGTCAGTTTAGCTGAAAGTGGTGAAGGGGGGTGACTTACTACCGAGAATCCTCTGAACGGCTCGGTACGCCTCAGTGATACCCTCTCGCTCGGGGGTTCCGGCCGGGTAAGGGATGATGGCGGTGTATGGGCTAGCGTAGACTTCCATAGCGAGGGTAGCGTTGGTGAGTCGAGCATTGAGCTCGACGGGCATCCTCTGATTCCAGATAGATCCGGAAATGACGTTTCCAAGTGCACCTCCCAAGTTGTACAAGGCAAAGTACAGACCAGTAACGACGGCAACATCTATTTATCAGTCTTTGCGCAAGGCGACAAGTAAACAGACTCACTCTTGTGCTTGGTTCGAGCTTGGACAGAAGCAATAGCGGGATAAGTGAAGAAACCGGCACCAAGACCAAGTAGGACCTCGGCACCAATAACACCACTAACCTGACTGGTGTTATGACCACCTCGGTATCGGATGAGGAGACCGAAAGCGACAGTGTAGGTGAGGGAACCAAAGATGATGAAAGCTTTGAGTCGTCGGACTTTCATGACAACTAGACCTAGGGCCATACCAGTCAAAGTAGAGGTAAAGGTGAAGAGAGAGGAGATTCGGGTGGCAGCGATGGTTGATTGGCCGAAGGAGACGATTAGACTGGTGTAGAGGAAAGGACCCTGGATGGACCATGCTGTATTGTCAGTAACGGCAATAACGGCATATTCAGAAACGTACCCATGTTGAGACAAAGCGCGACAAGGAGACCAGCCCAGACACCTCTGTCTTTGAGGAGCTGGCAGTCAGCATATACAAATCTGTGATAAGGCGTAACGTACGTGGAAAGGAACCAAGGGGTACTTGCACTTTCGCTCCCACAAGACCCAAACGGGGAAGATGCAAGCTCCAACGACAACAGGGGCGATGATGTGAGCCTGATTCCATTTGGATTGTTGACCACCAGCTAGGGTGAATGGTACAAGGAACAGGGCGATGGAAGCGACAAGGAGGATAGCACCAATGATATCGAGTTGCCAGAAAAAGTGGGGGGCAAAGTTCTTGAATCCGAGTTGTTGGAAGGGGGTTCGGTATCCTGCGAGGGTACCTGCTCGGGATGCTCGTCGACTAGCGATGACGAGGATGGTAATGATGCAGAGCGATGCAACTAATTGTAAGCGGGTACCCCTGGTGAATTTAGGAGAGGGACGTACCAGGAGTAATGATTGCGAGCATACCCAAACCCCATCTCCAAAGACCCCTCTCTCCCTGGTCGGTAACAAAGTGAGCCGAAACATTTCCACTGACCCAAGTCTGGATGAGCCAAGGGGAAGGAGGGATGAAAGAAGCGAAGAGTCGGCCTCGGAGGGATGACAAATCCGTGACGATGACCTGAATCATGATGGTGTACATGGTGAACCCGACTTGAAAGATGACGACACCACCAGCGTAGGATGCGATACCTTTGGAAGAAGCCTCGACGATGGTACCGATGCAGTATAGGACAATGGCGGCGATGAGCATCTCGACTCGACCGACGACATCGGAGATCTTGGCAGCGACGGGTTGACCAGCAGCACCAATAACACCCTGGAGCACACCCATGGTAATCAAAAGGGAGTGGGCGGAGAAAGAGCTGGTAGCATATCCTTGGAGGACGAATCGGATGGACTGTCATCAGTCGTAGTCATAGCGAGACGTAAAATAACTGACTCCATCGATACTAATAGCATAGGCGAGGAGTAGGACACCGACAAAGGCAACAATTCGGGTCTTTGGTCCTAGCTGAGCAGAGATCGCCTCGATTCGCTTGACACCTGACCATCAATAACTGCTCGTAAAGTACAGTAGGTACATACCAGCTACATGAAGATCATCGTGGGTGACGTGAGCAGTGCTCTTGTCGTAAGACGAGGTGTGACCAAGAGCGGGAAGGTCATGGGGAGAATCGGGATGAACGTCTTTGCCATCTCGGCTGGACTCGAGGTCACCAGCGAACTTCTGTTCGTTTGACATCTCTATCAGTCTATAGAGAGTATGGCAATGGTGAAAGAGAGGATGAAGAGGATGAGAGAGAAGTTCCCGCCTTTTTTATTATCTGATTGGATCGGGTCGATCAATTTTCGCCTCAAGGTACCTCGAACTCGAGGCCAAGTTACCCTTCTCTTTCCCTTGAGTCCAGAAACGTTGAAGGGGCGTCGGCCGTAGCAATGATCAAATCCAGCATGTCGGCATAATCCCGATCCCTGAAGCTTTAAAACCAGCCTTCGTTTTTACCCTTATTACCAAAGACTGCCAGAAGCATGAGGCAGGAGAGCGGCAGGGGTAAACGCGGTTCTTTTATCAGATAGGCAAGTATTCAGGGTTCAGGCACTGGCTTAGGGGGTTACGATTCAACGCTTCTTCTCTGAGCATGTTTGAAAGGGTGGAACGGCGCGGAGAGTTCAAGTCACTTACCTTACAGCCATACTTCTTTGCTTGGCATTAAACACGCGAGTTCGGGGTTTGAAGAGGTGTCGAAGTGCATCTGTGCAATCCCAATCCCACGACAACTTGTGAGGTGACGCTTTGACGTAAACTTCCTATGTGAAAAGGGGTATCTGATTATGCGAGTCGGGACCAAAGATGTGTCTCTGCCTTTGGGCGTGTGTGACTTAGCTCAGCACTCCGAAGCAAGCGGACCCGAAAGGTCAGCTGAGCATCTCGTTCACCCCCAATCTGATGCGATGGACACCAGCCTGAGCCACGGCATCTAGAATTTTGGTCAACAGACTTGGCGCTGCCTCCTCGTTAGAATCGTGGTTTTGGCGTGGGTATCGTGTACAGTATCCTCCGAGGGACACGGACTTGCCCGAAGCCGGACATACATTGATCGCCCGACCCGAAATCGTCCGTGACGATCGATCTGTCCTGCGGCTCGGTTGTTCATGTGGGTGTCCCAACACCATCCGTACATCGTTTTCGGCTACGGTGACCAGCAATGACATGTACTTCGAGGCGTCTCTAACTTTGTGTAATAGACTGCTCCTATGTGATAGGCTGCTTCCTTATGAATCGCACGAAATAGGCCTCGATATGACCACCGTATTCCCAGTTCCATAAAAGTCTTTTTAAGGTTCTGCTATCGTGATTGAACCCCAGAGTTGTATTCTGTACCTCAGGCTACATGCTGACCATTCTGATGAACCGTTCAGATTTTGCTGAGCACGGAGCATAACAGGGGTGCATGCATCGGTCACAGTCACGTACATGTATAAATAAGAACGGTATCTTAGTTAGATGAGCAGAATCCCCGCTTCCCAACCCATATCCATCATTACCTCAGACCAGTCCACCCTGTCTGATTTCCGGCTCCCAGCCCTTCGCCTCCAGACTTCTTCCATTAACTCCAAGGCTGACCCAGTATTACCAAAAGCCGCAGCCTCAGGACTCAAATGGTCGAATCGTGCCCGAAAGAAAGCCTCTTCAGCGGCCGTACCGGCGTGGCAGCCTGCTATCGTGATAGGGAGGACCAATCCTCGAGCTAAGTCTTTCTCGCGGGCGATGTCGTCTAGTTGTTGAAGGGTAGTCTTCATGCTTTGTACCGCCAGTGAGATGTCGGGGACTAGGCATTAGTATACGATGCAGTCTGCATTGAATATCAACTCGCTCAATGGGAATGGACCATCAACAATGCTCGCTAACAAGATCCTGGCGGCATAAAAGAAGGTCTCCCCATAAAGCTGGTCTTTGGTCTCGAGAAACTTCAGGTGGCCCTCTCGCCATTCGCGCTCCTCTAGTAGCTGTTCGATGGGCCGAGCTCTCTCCAACAGATCTCGCGAGACCAGACATCCAGCTTCGATGGCTTTCGCTTTCCACTCCGACAATCCCACGATCTCTGCCAGGGCAAGCGTCTGTACTCAGCTCCAGACCATGAAATGAACATACGGTGGTACTGTCGCAGCCCATTGTCTTTTCCAGCAAGACCACTTCTCCAGGATCTTCTGGGTCTATTGGGCCATGCAGCAGTATTTTCCGATATGTCCCTAGCATACGTGATGCCGAATTTTTCGATATCGAGCTGACAACGTCAACCCAGATCAGATGGGGCATCCAGATCGGATACTGCTTTATTGTAGGCGATCTAGTATCAGCAAGTTTTTCCTGGGAGACATACTCTTGAAATCTAGACACGATAGTCGAAAGGCACCTCTGACAAACAGCGATAGCTTCCCTCCACATTTTTGCTGTTCCTCCTGAAAAGAGCTGAAAAGAAGTCGCGAAAATGGCCAAAATAATGATTTGCTCCGTTGGGAAATCCTCTACAGCCATCATTCGTAAACAATCTATGGTCTTGCGATGAGTCGTTTGCGCATAAATCACGTCATTATCGGTTGGAGCACAAAGTTGTCGAGTCCTTTGAGCACCCATGTGTAAAGCAGCTAGAGAGGATACAGCGTCCAGAATATCTGGATGCGTCATTGCGAGGTGGGCCACCGAGTCACCGAGTCCCATATTCTTGCGGTGGAACTGCATGGGCAGGACTACATTGAGGTAATGATGTAGATATCGGTTTGGCGAGTCATCGATTATGGAGCCGGGCAAGGGAGCGGATAAGCTGTGCGGTATTGAGAAAGGGTTGTCGTGCCCGAAAAGCACTTTCCATATCTCATCCAGGTCTCGTTCTATGGGAAGGCTAGTTCCAGCTGTATAATTCGGCAGGATCACTGTCTCGTATGGCCCGTAGGTATTCGTTTCAGTGGGTATCATACCGTAAGTCTGCGGGAAGTCGGGCGAATGCCCGAAGCTGGATGGATACACAGTTTCAGGCTCGATACTGGGAGATAATGATACGCCTCCGCTTGACGATGGTTCACTCGGGCGTAATCGTTTGGCCCGCCCCGCCGATACTTTGTTCTTCCTGCCTGTCAGACGTCAAAACATGAACTGAACATACAACTCCTCAGCAGTCTTTTCGATATCTTGCTTGTCCTTCAGCCATTCTGGTCGTTTTGCACCATATCCAAGACATTGTATGCCCAGCCTTGTGCAGCTTGCGCAGTCTGGTTTCCCCTCGTCACACCTCTGTCTAGTCAGGCTTGCGTACAAAAGCTGGTTTCTAGACTGACCTTCTTTCGTATACGGCAGCTATGACATCCTGAACGAAGTCTTTTCTTTGGGACTGAGCTACCTGAACTCATGGAGCTTGTTTCTCTGTCACCAGTACGGGGTGGTCCAGGTACATCCATGATTTGCCAGTGGGGGTGTAGACAACGAGCGGCTAGGATTGCAGATCAGATAAGATGGGCGGCAAACTTATTGACACGTCAGACACCCCCTCTTATCACCATTTCACCCATATCTCTCAGTCACTAAGGTTCGTACTCTTCTCTTGTCGTGCAGCTCTCATAATCCTCATCTCTATGATTCACATACTGCAAACACCGGGAATACTCGGCTCAGAGCTTGTGTTGGACGAGCTACATCTGGTCATACGGGCCCGATGGCTTCAAAGGGATGTAAAAGGAATAAGAACGGGCGCCTCAGTCTCGCCCGCATATCGATACTGATAAGCTCTTGCCCAAAGCATGTTTGCCCCTCCAATCACGACAGGAGCATGGGTCATTGGATGAGTGTCAAGTCCTCTCTAGTCTTTGAGGACGTACAGCGGTATTCCGATGAAGTTGGGAAGTGATTGTCCTGTTGCTCCAATGCAGCCATGAGACGCTTTGGCCGTTGGTATCAATCGACCCGCGGTTGGAGATTCACCGATGTGCGCAGAGCACGTCATCGACCTGGATACTGCATGGGCAGCTTCGACTTTGGTGATCAGCTTCACCCGCATAGTCTCCTGGGGTATATCTGACAAACCAGAACGGGCAAACCCATATCCTCGAAGGAGACAGGGCCGATTGAGTCTTGTTACCAACCAATCCACTCAAGTGCAATGCAGCCGGTCTGAGGGCGATGAGAGTGATAGGTACACTACTGGCCGGGCAGTGGACTCATCGACGATGATTATGATGATATACATGTATCCTCACCCGGCAACGTTCTCAGCGACCGCCTTGCCATCACTCCCTACTTTGGCTTCTGCCCTTTTTTGTGCTTCTCCTTCCTTATTTCCAAACAGTCCTACAATGGCTTCTATGGTAGTATTACCGCCTGAAAATATGATGCCCATATCCCATGAATCTACACCTTCTTCCTGCTGACGTTGCCGCACCCAGCTTCTGAACGTTTCGTCATAAAGGACAACAGCCAGCCCAACCACTGCACTTGGCTCCACAAACACCTTCATCCTCTCCAGTACCAGACGCATGGTATCCTTGATCTGATCCTCCGTCACGCTATAAACCCCTTCCAAGTATTTCGCTTTCAATTCCGAACCGCTCGTAAATATCTTCCAGGGATTGACCCCTAGTGGTGTTCGAAGTCCATCTGCGATAGTCAAAGTCTTTACCGATTCGATCCGTTTGGGAGGATCTGCCGAAAGACCTCGTTGACCGTCGTTTCCTCCTTCGAAGGACGGTTCGGCGCCAAAGACGTACGTATCGGGCTTATCGGAAAAGTATATCGTCGTGCCCGAAAGCAATCCACCTCCGCCCAATGGGGCAATGACCGATCGCATATTGCGCCCATCCGAGAGTTTCTTGTACTGCTGATCCATCTCTAGGGCTGCTGTGCCTTGACCAAGCATGATATCGGGGTGATCGTAAGGAGGGACCAAGATTGCACCGGTCTTTTCAATGACCTCCTTGACGACTTGTTCCCGTTCTTCAGATGTGGAACCGGAGAAGTAGACTTTGTCGGTATATTCTTGAGTTCCGGCTATCTTTGAGGGGGTCGATATCGTTGGCATGACGATATGAGCCGGTATGTCGAACGTTGAAGCGGCCAATGCTAGTGCTTGGGCGTGGTTACCTGTTATCAGCTCCGTTGTCTCGTCGATATACCAGAGGAATGTGTTACGACGCCTCGCTTCCGTACTTCCTCAAGACCTATCTCCTCGATAAGGTGAGTGACCGCATGAAAAGCCCCACGGGCCTTGAAAGCGCCAATACGCTGATAGTTCTCGCACTTGAAGAACAGACTGAAACCCGGAGCCGGTTGGCCATTCCGCGATGTCGAGGCTAACTTGTTGATGGTCTTGTTGGTAAGCAACGGAGTGCGATGCACATGGTCTGTGATCTTGCTATATGCTACGGCTATTGAGCTGGCCTCAAGGGGCATAGTTGTCGATAGTGCGGCCATGGTGTATGAATTGAGTGAACAGATTAACTTGATTCGAGCGAGAAAGTGCAAGTGCTCAGGTACCGGAATTACGGAATGCATAGATAAATCTATAAACGCAGGTCCGGTGGTAGCACCATATTCCTCGCATCCTCCATCTTGAGATCCTCCAGTCTCTGCTCCAGCCTCTCCGCTCGTCGATCCTTTCTGTCTCTCTTGTTGGCTGCCTTGTCCTGTTGTCCACCGGGCATGACGTTGGGTTCCGGCATAGCTTCCCACGATTCAATATGCGTATCCCACTTGAGACCCATCTTCCTGGCGTGCTGAACCTTCTTTCGCCTTGTCACGAGTTCCTCATCATATTCTGCCATCGCAGCATCTCGGACTTCCTGCCTTGTCCTAGATCGGATCTTAACACCCTCTAGTCCAGTGCTGGCATCGGCGACCAGCTCGTTCAAAGCCTTGTCTCGTCCTCCAGCCTCCCATTCTTCCACAGCCACACGTCCGATCTCGACTCGCTCGGCCTGTTCCCTGAGACGTCGCTCATTCCAACCTCGAGTTTGCTTAGCTCGACTGAATCGGGGCGATAATTCTTCTGATAGGTACAATGGCATTGCCGATTCGACGGTGGGTCGACTTCGATCCTCTAGAGAGTCGATGTATGTATTGGAAAATTCCTGGTTGGCTGGAGGTGCGGCACGTGATGAAGATGGGGTAATGGCGAGTAAGTCTCTGGCAGCGTTCGATTGTAGCTGATCAAGAGGTAAGAGGTTGGCGGGTTCGAATGTCTGCTTGAGGTCATCTGAGGAAACATCCCATGGCCGAGCTGAACGTTAGCTGGACCGTGTTGCGGGAACTCACGAGAAGGAAGGCTGGGTAACTTCAATGCCGGCCAGGGGATAGAGACTTGATTACGGTCTGGATCAGGGGCAGCAGAAGATGGACCGGAAAGTCGAGCAGCATATCGATCCCATTCCTGTTTACGAGTGCGTTTGTTGAAGTGGGAGCCTGATGTAGCGATTCTAGACGCGAATACACTATCATCAGAAGACATTCGTATATCGATGATTACTCACCTCGCAGTCCCATTCTCCTCGACACATAGCTGAACATTACTGTAGTGCACAGGTCGACTTGTAGGCACAACATTCTGCTCCTCGTCCCATCGATTCTTCTCCTCCTGGCTCCATCTATCATATGCTTCAGGTCTAGGTGATACCGTGGCTGATCGTTTATGCTACTTGTCAGCTCATTATGTCTTCGCACGCCTTACCGATAGACCGTCAAGGTACAGCCAATTCTTCTCCAGATCGACACTTTTCACATTGTACACCTTATAACCACCAGCAGCTTTCTGCGATTCGTCCTGGAACTTCTCCCTCGGCTTCCCTACACGCAAGCGGACTTTATCTCCAGGTCTGATGTTCCATTTTCGTATACGGTCTCCGGGCTGGACGAAGACGTTGGAAGGATGGGGAACTCTTGATGGTAATCTGCAATGTCAGCGATTGAAAATATGTGATGGGTTTGACACTTACTTTGGAAACTTTCGACCGATATTTTCGAGATGGTGTAATCCTGTTTGTCAGTGGACCTCGGAGAAGCTGGACTCACCCTTTGGAATGATTGACACGCTCGACATTGTGTATGGTCTGTACTGGTGAATTGCATTGGCCTGACCACTATAGACGTTGCTGAAAACGATGATAACGTTGTGCAAGAAATACACGTCATGTGGGGCACCACCCCACTTAGGAGGTCGTCAACCATGTCCACTCTCTGTAGATAGGTATCAGTGTCAACTTGGTTACTACCTGAGCGTAGGATACAGCTCGAGTAGACCACCTTGATCATCATGAGCGCCTCAGTAGCAGATCAAATCCCACTGAGCAGACTGCTTCGATCATCGGACAAATTCCTGGTCGCACTACCTTGCAGGATCAGGCAACCAGGAACTGGATTCGTCAAGGCGGACGCACTGCTGATCTCGCATACTGTGCTGGGGAATGAAGAGGCAGCGTAAGCTGAACATGTACATGCGAGGCTGATAGATTAGTCTGCTTGTCTGTCTTGCTGCCGACGAGGAGAGTCAGCCTCAAATCATTCACACACTGCCGGTCAGCAGCCGCTTCAAGCATAATTTATTGCAGACCCCGCCCTCGCCTTCAGTCTCTTACTTTCACCAGTCATCACGACCTCGTGAGTCCTACGTCTGAGATCTCGCTGATACCAAAGACATCACCCTAGATCTCCGCCTGGGCGACGAAAGCTACGAGCTTCGTATAGCTGCCCATCACTCGCTTGTCGTTCAGTCCTTGACAAAGGCGTTGAGAAGATTGGCACTCGTAGTCCGTGAGTCTTTTCATCGGATACAATCAGCCGATACAGAGCGTCAGGCTGAGGAGCAGATCACTCGTCAACACCGCCAAGCCTACAGCATGAATGGCTATGCTTCTATCCTGTCGTTCCGAGTCCACAAGACACTGCACCGTCCACAAGCACTCCAATGTTGGACAAAAGCTCTCGAGATGCATCAGGTGAGCAACATCTGGTGAGATTTATCTGATTTGCAGCACTTGGAATGTCAAGCCCTGATACATCTCCATCAGTGGCACCATTATCATCTATGTCCGTGACGGATCACGTCCCGATGCCTCTAGAAGACGATGACCACCCAAATCCCTATCTGCCAACTTTCTCGAGACAAGGTTTCTTGCGGAAGCGGCTCTTTGACAGAGCATCAAAGTGGTCTGATCATAAGAGCATCAAGTGAGTTCTAGATCAATGGCCGAGCTCATGACAGAATCCGCTGTGCAACCTACAATGTGAACGATAAGCTGCCTCCCAAGGGGACGACGGAACTCGTGTCTGTTGTCGGAGACGGCTCAGATGACCTGCTGGTGTTCGGATTCCAGGAAGCAGGTACGTCTGGATCCGAATGCAAGCTGATGATAGATGTTCGACATCAAGCTCTACTCTTCTCGCAGGGTAACGATAGAGCAGTCGCCTGGGAAGAGGCTCTGTTCCGAGGTCTGGGAGACAGGGCATCAGAGTTTGAAAAGGTAAGGAGTCTCGCTGTACTCAAATTGGAACTGACGTCCAGCTTGCTTTTAGCCAATACGTGGGAGTCATGACCTTTGTCTTGGTCAGGAAAACATTGCGACCAGTGATCAGTCGCGTTGAGACCAGTGAGAAGGGCATCGGTCTGATGGGATTTGTTGTGAGCTTTACTAAACGCATAATGTATTGCGCCACTGACGACAATAGGGCAACAAAGCTGTGAGTATACATCTGCTTAGACAAGCTGATGGAAGGGAGTTGCAGTTCGTCTGAAAGTCTACGATACAACATTGGCTTTCGTGAACTGTCGTAAGTCCACGGCAGCCAGCCATGCTGAGATCAGACCTCGCGGCCCACGCAAACGCCCTTGATCGCCGGCGTCTAGACTATAGCACCCTTGCAGACTCGCTGTCATTCCCTCGCCCACTCGAGAGCGAAGTGTCGATGTTGGCATACGAGGAGTTTCTGCCTGATCAACCGGATCGACTGCTACAGTTACAGGACAGCAATGCTATAGTACGTTTTCTGTGCTTGCTTCGGCTGATAGTAGTTTTGGCTTGGTGATCTGAATTATCGAGTTGACTTGGAAGACGATAAGCTTTCTCCTCTGGTCCAGTGGAAGAGATGGCAGGAGGTCCTCGAGCATGACCAAGTGAGTTTTTAGAACGCCTGTAAGTTGACTTTAGCTTCGGTCCGACATAGCTCAAGGGCGCTCCTTTGCTGGATTCCTAGAAGCACCCATCGATTTTCCTCCGTAAGTCCTACACTGCTTACTTGACTGACTATAGATCATTTAAATATGTTCTCGGATCGACAACATTGGACAATCGTAGACCAGCGGCATACACCGACCGTGTGTTGTATACCACACCTTCCACGGCACCCAGTTCGACACCTGGGGCAGTGTCGATGGTGACCGCTGGGACATATACATCACACGATATACTGTGGTCTGACCACCGACCTGTCACCTGCGATTTTCAGGTGCAAGTCCGAGTGGCCGACGAAGAGAAGCGGAAAGTGGAATTGGCGCAGGTCAAATCGGAGTTGGACAAGCTTGACGAGGATTGGGCACCATCTATCGAGGTGGATCAGCTGGAAGTCGACTTCGGAGACACTAGGTACGGCCAAAGTGTTGCTTTGCTGACAGGACAGATACGGCCTTCCAGTCACTCGTGCTTTGATACTGCGCAACAAGGGTCGAGTACCGGCCAAATTTGGCTTCAAAGCACCGGTCGGAAAGGAGATATGTAAGTTGAGACTTAGAGTATCCGGCTGATCTCAGGTAAATCAATTTACTGGCCCTTACCGGCTATTGGTATTCTGGAGCCAGGTGCCGAGGCTACGTTGAAGATCACCTCGCTGGTAGATGCGAAGTGGTCTTCGAAACTTACGATAGGAGAAGATGAGACAAACGGTAAGCAACTCATCTGCCTTTAGCTGATCGTAGATGTGCTCGTTTTACAAGTCGATGGGGGAAAGGATACAGTGAGTCTCTCTGTTGAGAGTAAGCTGATGGCAGTTTATCACATTACAAGCCAATTATCTGCCATCGATCGTCGGTCTACCTCTCACTCAGCTCAACAAGCTGCCCAATGGTATCCGACAGATGCCGCTTCTTCAAAGAAAACGCTTGACAGATGCTGTGCCACTTCTGACACCGAAAGATGAGGGAGAAGACCCGTATGAGAGCAAGTCGGCCAAAGCTGTTAAGCCGGCGCAAGTGATATGGCGACTTCTGGAATCCTTGATGGAGAAGCATGAAGGCACTCTTTGGTCGGGATATACGGGATTGGAAGCGATACTAGATGTCATCGAGGTGAGTCTTAATCAATGGGCTCGCTAACAATTCAGGCTCTAGACGCAGACACGCCTCTACCTGATTGTCCACCATCTACCATCCTACACACCCTCATTCACCTGCTTGCGGCTCTACCTACCCCACTTGTGCCGAATGATCTGCAACAGCAGTGCTGCGCTGCAGAAGATAGGGATGATGGGTTTGCCATTTTAGAAGGTGTCGAGGGAGTTCACACGAACGTAGGTACAGCTCAAGGAGTCCGGAGACTGCCCTGATTTCCTTAGATTTTGATTGGCCTGATGAGCGTTGTGAGGCTTTGTGACTCAGATGTAGGCTCGAATTCTTTGTGTGGTGAGTCATGCCACTTATAGTATACTGCGGCTGACCCCTTCAGTTGAGAGCCTGGTGCCAGCTGTGTTCGGGCCTCAGCGGGACACAGAGAGGGATGAGGCGGAGTACGAAAGGCAGGGCCGGATCCGATTCGTCAAGCTTCTCCTAGAGGGATGAGCTCTTGAGCTACTGCACATTTTACAATATGTATCATAGTCACACTGCTACATTATACCATCATGCATCGATTTATGAAATTCAATCGTTCCAGTGCTAAAGCGTAGTCGGTACAGGCGGGTTCGGGATTTCTGCCATTTTTGGTGACGCGGGCTGCTGCGTTGTTATTCTGGGATTTGGATTCGCCTATCTGTTCCTTTCATACATCCTTATAATTTACCTTTGTAAAGACTATTACCAGGTTCGCCCGTAGATCAATCGCCTTCGGACTTCCAATTCAGTGATCATACATATTACGATAGCCGATATGGCTTACCTCAAAAATGTACTGGTTTTGGGCCTTGTCACACGAGGTAAGTCTTGCGAGTCCAAAATTGGACTGAGTTGCTCTGTAACTCGATCCAAGGTTCAGAGCGCATGCTAATTGTCAGTGATCATGGCCCAGTCTTCGTCATCCGAACAGATGTTCTCCATTCAAACAGACGCACCTACACCAACCTCCTCCGGCTCGTCTTCAGCATCCGCATCTGCTAGCGGAGGTCTCGGGTCAAGCATGGGAGGATTATTCCCTGAGCAATGTTCTGACGACTGTGAGCCTGTGGCTCAATCTCTAACGGTATGTCTACCCATGTTGTGCAAGAGAACTGATTCGGTAGGACTGCGGATTAGGGGATTTGACTGGATTCAATGTTACATGTCTGTGCAATTCCAGAGTGGAGAGTTCTTTCGTGAGTGACGATCTGATCTCGTACGTCATAGATGGCTAAAGGGACAGGTGTCATGTATTGAATGTGCTGGCCGAGCAGACCCGAAGGCATCACAGGCGGTAGGAAGCTATCAAAGTCTCATAGACGGTATGTCACCTTACTCTCAAAGACCGTAAAGCTGATCAAGAAGCATACGTTCAGCAATGCGCATACGCCTCTGTAACCCTATCTAGCGCCACCATCGACCTTTCGTCCACATCCTCGGCATCGTCTACCTCAGGTTCAGGCTCATCATCATCTGCCTCGTCATCCGCGTCCGCTTCTGCCTCCTCCTCTGCCGCTGAGTCCACCTCCTCGGCGTCCTCCACTTCAAACTCGGGGTCAGCAACTAGTCAGGCAGCTTCATCGGTCAGTAGCATTGCTGCTAGTAGTACGCCTTCGAACCCCGCCCCGAGAAGTGTGGACGGAGGGTGGATCTGGGGATTAACAAGTGTTGGCGGAGTTGTCGTTGCTGCTGCGTTGGGCCTATAAATCTATGATCGCGCAAGGAAGGCATCAAGACATCGAGAACGGCGAAGGGATGAAGAGCCTTGTCGGGTGATACAATAATATAATGGGATTTCAATATAATGCATGGTACTGATATGTGTCGAGGCGAGCTGGGGATCGTTATGGTATGGAGCGGCGCCTGTTCTTTTGCAAGATGACTGCTTGATCTTCGTCCAAAACCTCCCTCTCCGTTGTCTGCGAGCTTCAATCTTGAGGCTCTCGGTAATCATGAGGTGGCCAGTAGCCGATTTGATGGTGAAAGATGTATGCCGGAAGATACTCGCCAAATTCGCAAGCAAACACACACAACATCTCCATCAGAACGGAGTGTCATCTACTTTTACATCTTATATCAATGTCGCTCACTTCCACTTCGGGTTTCATCCGCTGCTATCCGTTTGGTAAGCCGGGAAGCTCTCGGCTGATGTTCCAGCCACGCCATGCCGACCAGCAATATGATTAGCCGTACCGCAAAACCTCATCGGAAGCTGGTCCGTATTCCGGCGCCGCAAAATCCGAGACCACGTCAACCAACCCCCTTGTCCAATATTCCGTGAAGCGCCGAGCCCTAACATATTCTTAAACGAGCTGGTTTGCCAAGACATAGCGGTAACGGAATTTGTAGCCGGCGGTATCGCCCGAGAAGCCATTCAGGACTTGATTAGGCGATACCTCATGGAACTCCTTTTCGGACCGAGTGTAGACCGGTTGTTCGGACTCGGGGGTCAGGTTGTAGAGGCAAGGGGGGCTTGTGGAGGAAATTGTTTCGGACTGTGGACCGGTGAACAGGGCCTGTGGGCCCGGATGAGGGGCTGTTGAGGGGATGTGAGAAAGAACGAAAAGATCAGCATCTTCGTTAGTACTTGACTTACAAGACTTCGACTCCTCATCAAGATTGTCCATATTCACGAATACGACTCGCTATTAACAAGATGGCATCTAACGAAACGACGATCGCCCCTATACCGCAGGCGGATGGGGAAGGACATAAGGGCAATTTCGTCCATACCGATAATCACACACCCGAAGAGTCGATTCACGGCGATGACCTCAAGGGGGCGGATGTCACGCCCGGTGTGAAGGGAGGAGATATCGCTTCAAGGTGGCTAGCAAGCTATACCGGTCCACGACCGGAATTGACGGACAAGGCGAGCGAGAAAGTCAGACTGAGAGTGAGTTGACATTAGTCCTTAGATAGCGATAGGCTGACATAAAGATTGACTCTTTTCTCATGCCAGTCTGCTTCTACATCTACTTCTGTCAACAATTGGACAAATCAAGTGTCTCGTTCGCAGCCAATTTTGGACTTCGAACAGATGCCAATTTGACTGGAAGCGAATATTCTTGGTTGTCCTCCATCATTTACTTTGCCCAGCTGGCTTTCGCGAGTCTACCCCTTGTTACAGCAGGCGATTAGCTGATACACACAGCAACCGCTATCAATCTACGCCCTGGTACGATTCCCAGTGAACCGATGGATCACATTTTGCTTCTTCGGATGGGCGATATCGTGTATGATCTGTGCCGCCTTCGACAATTTTGCTGGTCTCGTCGTGTTCCGATTCATTCTTGGCGCATTCGAGAGCTCCATTAGTCCTTGCATGAGTACGTCCTTGTTTTGACCCGAAGCGAACGTGCAGCTGATTCGTAGTGATCATCGTTTCCTCTTGGTGGACCAGGCGTGAGCAGCCTCTCCGAAACAAGTAAGTATATCTGGTACATTGTTAAGGTCGTTACTGACATCTCTAGCATCTGGTACTCGGCAAACGGTCTTGCTCTCATCCTAGGATCCCTCCTCTCTTATGGTCTCGCTCAGATCGAGGGGACCAGCTTGAAGCCCTACCAATGGATCTTCCTTATGTCTGGTATCATCGCTCTACTCTTCGCTATCCCCACCATGCTCATCCTACCATCTCACCCTACTACTGCCAAGTTCTTGAGTGATGAGCAAAAGTACATCGCCCTCGAGCGAATCAGGCTCAACAACACCGGAACTCAGAACACTCGTATGTCATGTTTTCGATACAAATGAGATAGAATTGACAGGTAGACTTTGACTGGAGTCAGGTTCGAGAATGCTTGACCGATCCCAAGCAGTGGATCTACGTTATTTGTGTATTCTGCGTATCCCTCGTCTCAGGTGGTATTTCGGCTTTCGGACCCCTCATCATCTCCGGTTTCGGTCTCGACCCTTTCCAATCAATCCTGTACAATATGATTCCCGGAGGCATTCATATCGTAACCAACATCCTCGCAGCCTATCTCGTCACCATCTCCAAGAGGAAGATGCCAGTCCTACTCGGTGTCACCTGCTTCCCATTGGCA
>Ga0265780_10002154_pt1 | contig 27067 bp, 25 predicted proteins | sample P1T30metagenome_FD_192432 | JGI IMG/M metagenome (GOLD analysis project Ga0265780, IMG submission 192432) | Plant litter microbial communities from East Loma Ridge, Irvine, California - P1 T30 | ecosystem: Environmental > Terrestrial > Plant litter > Unclassified | place: USA: California...
ATTTACGGAAAAGACAAATTGGTGATGCCATTAGAGCAAGCTTTGAATAATACTAAATTGAAAACGGCTAATTAATATGTTGACAACTGTATTTTATATTTTATCTGCATTGACTCTTGCGTCGGCATTTTTGACCATTTTGACTAAAAACCCAATCCACAGTGCGATTTATTTGGTAATCTGTTTCTTTTCAATTGCCGGTCATTACTTGATGTTCAACGCACAATTTTTGGCAGTTGTTCACATCATCGTGTATTCTGGAGCGATTATGATTCTGCTTTTATTTACAATAATGCTTATGAATCTCAACAAAGAAGACGAGCGACATAAAAGTGGCCTCACGATTATTGCGGCCGTAGCTTCTTTCTGTTTGGTTTGCTTCGTTTTATTAGCGGCTTTCTTGAAAACGATGCCAATTATCGAGGAATATTATGTTTCAGGCGAAGATTACCAATCCATCAAAGTTCTGGGACAAGTTTTGCTTGACGAGAAAGAAGGATTTATGGTTCCGTTTGAATTTGCTTCTGTATTGCTTTTAGTATCAATGATCGGAGCGGTTTTATTGTCTAAAAAAGAAGAAAAAATAAAAGTATAGTCATGCAAAATGTTTTACAAGAAATAGGCGTTGAAAACTATATTTATCTTGCTACAATCTTATTTTGTATCGGGATATTTGGAGTATTGTTCAGACGAAACGCTATCGTAATGTTTATGTCAATCGAGATTATGCTGAATGCAGTAAACCTGCTTTTGGTAGTTTTTTCTACGTATCACCAAGATGCTTCAGGACAAGTTTTTGTATTCTTTTCAATGGCTGTCGCTGCCGCGGAAGTTGCCGTCGGACTAGCGATTTTGGTTGGAATTTACAGAAACATCCATTCGATTGATATTGACAAATTAAAAAATTTAAAAGGATAATCCCTGATGGAGACAAGCTTACTATTAACTTTACTACTCGCCCCATTCGCAGGGTTCTTATTCAATGTATTTTTTGGAAAGAAAGTCAGCCGAACTATTTCTGGAACCATCGGAACCATTGCTGTTGCTGTTTCTTTTGTCGTTTCTTTGAATTTTTTCTTCCAAATAAACAGCACGAAGCAGCCGATTCTTATTGATCTATTTCAATGGATGAAACTGGCTAATTTCGAAGTAAATTTCAGTTTCCTGTTAGACCAATTGTCAGTTCTATGGCTTTTGTTCGTAACCGGAATCGGAACTCTGATACATATCTACTCGATCAGCTACATGCACGACGATGAAAATTTGAATAAGTTTTTCGCTTACTTGAATTTGTTCATTTTCTTCATGATTACGCTGGTTACAGGTTCTAACTTGCTGATCATGTTTATCGGTTGGGAAGGCGTTGGACTTTGCTCCTACTTATTAATCGGGTTCTGGTATAAAAACCAAGACTATAATGATGCTGCCAAAAAAGCATTCATCATGAACAGAATTGGGGATTTAGGTTTCCTTATCGGAATTTTTATCCTTGGCGCGTTGTTCAATTCTGTTGATTTTACGACAATGAAAGAAGCAATTGCCACCGGAAAAGCGATTGATTTGGGATGGCTTGCCCTGGCAACATTATTCCTTTTTATCGGAGCTTCCGGAAAATCGGCACAAATTCCTTTATATACTTGGTTGCCTGACGCGATGGCTGGGCCGACTCCGGTTTCTGCATTGATTCACGCGGCAACGATGGTAACTGCTGGTATTTTTATGATTACGAGATTAAATTTCTTGTTTGATTTGACGCCAGATGTTCAGATGATTATTGCGGTAATCGGAGCTGTAACTTCGTTAGTGGCTGCATTTATTGCTTTGGTTCAAAACGACATTAAAAAAGTTTTGGCTTACTCAACAGTTTCACAATTAGGTTTGATGTTCTTGGCTTTAGGTTTAGGAGCTTATGAGATTGCTGTTTTTCACGTAATTACTCATGCTTTCTTCAAGGCCTGTCTGTTCTTAGGTTCAGGTTCTGTAATCCACGCTTTAGGCGGAGAGCAGGACATGCGCAAAATGGGCGGTTTAAGAAAATATATGAAAGTGACTTACATTACTTTCTTGATTGCAACTTTAGCAATTTCAGGTATTCCAATTTTTGCAGGTTTCTTCTCTAAAGATGAAATCTTGATGGTGGCTTTCCATGAAAATAAAGCACTTTGGATTATTGCTTCTTTGGCATCAATTATGACTGCTTTTTATATGTTTAGACTGTTATATTTGACTTTCTTCAAAGAATTTAGAGGAACGGAAGAACAAAAACACCACTTACACGAATCTCCGAAATTAATCACTTTCCCTTTGATTATTTTGGCAATTCTTTCAACTATCGGAGGTTTCATTAGCTTTCCTGGAAACAGTTGGTTGAACGGTTATTTGGCACCAATTTTCATCGGAGCAAGAGAAGAACATCATTTAGACGGAACGACTTATATGTTAATGGGAATTGCAGTTATCGGAGCCTTAATCGGAATTGGGATTGCGTATTCAAATTATATCAAAAAATCACAAGTACCAAACGAAGACAGCGAAATAACTGGCTTTGCAAAGGTTTTATATAATAAATTTTATGTAGATGAAATTTATACGGCGGTTATCGTGAAGCCAATTTATGCTATTGCAAGCTTCTCGAAAAACTTTATTGAAACAGCCTTGTCTGGATTTGTTTTCGGATTAGGAAAAGTAACAAATATGGTTGGAAACCAAGGAAAAGCAATTCAAAACGGAAGCGTTGGTTTATACCTATTCGTGTTCGTAATTGCATCAGCTTCTTTCATCGCCTATTTATTTTTAGAACACTATCTTTAGACTATAATCATCACTAATGGACGTATCTTTATTATTAATTATTTTATTAGTTGGAGCAATTGCCACTTTTTTATCTGGAGATAAATGGGCTTCAAAAACAGCTTTGGCATTCAGTTTGGCTGCTTTTGGGGTTTCGGTTTTCCTTTTAAACTTATTTAATTCAGGAAAAAATGTAGGTTTTTTAATGCCTTGGGTAAAAACACCAAGCATTTACATTGCCTTAAATCTTGACGGACTTTCAATGGCTCTTGTTTTGTTAACCACTGCATTAACGCCATTAATTATATTTTCTTCCTTTGGAAATAAATACGCAAAGTCGAAAAATTTTTACGCACTGATAATGTTCATGGTTTTTGCGATGGTTGGAACTTTTTTAAGCGCCGATGGTTTTGTATACTACATCTTCTGGGAACTTGCATTAATTCCAATTTATTTTATCGGACTACTTTGGGGTAACGGAAACATCCAAAGCAGAAGAAAAGCAGTTGTGAAATTCTTTATTTACACATTTGCAGGTTCGTTATTCATGTTGGTGAGTTTCATCTACCTTTATTTACGCGTAGGTAGCTTTTTGATAAATGATTTGGTACAAGCAGATCTTTCTCCGAGAGAACAATTTTGGATATTCTTAGGTTTCTTTATCGCTTATGCTATCAAAATTCCTTTGATTCCTTTTCACACTTGGCAAGCAAAAGTGTACCAAAAAGCGCCGGCTGTTGGAACAATGCTCTTGTCTGGAATCATGTTGAAGATGGCGCTTTATAGCATCATCAGATGGCAATTGCCAATTGCTCCCGCAGTTGCAAAAGAGTTTATGTATTATTTTGTAGGCTTGAGTGTTGCCGGAGTAATTTATGGTTCAATTGTAGCGTTGAAGCAAAAAGATCTTAAAAAATTATTGGCTTATTCTTCTCTAGCACACGTTGGTTTGATTGCGGCCGGAACTTATACTTTGACATTAGATGGTCTTCGCGGTGCAGTTTTGCAGATGTTGGCACACGGTTTTGGCGTAGTCGGGCTGTTCTTTGCCGCTGATATAATTTCAAGAAGATACAACACAACAAAAATTGTAGAAATGGGCGGCATCAGAATCCAAACTCCTGTATTTACGTCTATGTTTTTAATATTAGTCCTAGCTTCCGTGGCTTTGCCAGGAACTTTTAACTTCATCGGAGAATTTGAATTGCTTTATAGTTTGGCACAGAGAAATATTTGGGTTGCCGCTTTAGCTGGAACAACAATTATTTTGGGAGCTTTCTATATGTTGAGAATGTTCCAAAAAGTGATGCTGGGCGATAAAAATGAAAAACCTTTTGCCGATGTAAATTTCAATGAAGGTTTTACAATGGTCATAATTATTGCGGTTTTATTGTTCTTTGGATTGTATCCAAAACCAATTATCGATTTAATTACACCGAGCTTAGAGCAAATTTTAGCAGTTATAAACAGAATTTAATTTAGTCAGATATAAAATGTACACATTAATAGCTATTGCCGGATTAGGTGTTTTATGCCTTATCGCTGAAATTTTCAACGGAAGAAAAGCAATCGTCCCAATAACAATTGTGGGATTGCTGGCCATCTTAGGGTTGACTGCGACTGGTTTCAATGACTCGGCAGATACTTACAATAACATGATTGTATTTGACAAATTTGCAACTACATTCTCTTGTTTATTTATAATTTTGACCGTTTTTTTGATAGCATTAACGCCAAGTTTTCATGCAAAACAACTCCAGAAAATATCTGATTTCGTTTCTATAAAATTATTTTTGCTGACCGGAGCCGTTGCAATGGTTGCTTTTGGAAACTTATCGATGTTTTTCTTAGGAATTGAAATTCTTTCAATTGCTTTATATGTTTTGGCAGCGAGTGATCGTTTGAGCTTAAAAAGTAATGAAGCTGGGATGAAATATTTCTTGATGGGAGCATTTGCTTCTGGATTTATTTTATTCGGAATTGCTTTGATTTATGGAGCAACAGGTTCTTTCGACATGGCAACAATCACAGAAGCAGGAAGCTCTGCTGACGTCGAAGATTGGTTTTACATCGGAGCGATTTTATTAAGCATCGGAATGTTATTTAAAGTTGCCGCAGCACCGTTTCACTTTTGGGCGCCAGACGTTTATGAAGGTTCTCCAGCATTAACAACTGCTTTGATGAGTACTTTGGCAAAAGTTGTGGCAATGGCCGCTTTCTTTAAATTGGTAGGAGCAATGAACGTTAACCTTCCAAGTTCTTCTTCGACGGTAATAATTGTAATTTCAATTCTGTCAATGTCGATTGGAAACATCATGGCCTTGAGACAAACAAATGTGAAAAGAATGTTGGCTTTTTCTGGTATATCACACGCAGGATTTATGCTGATGACATTATTGGCAGTAACAACTTCAGCTGGCGTTTTATTATATTATACTTCAGCCTATGCATTTGCCGGTATCGCAGCATTTTCTGTGGTTTTATATGTAACCAAAGATAAAGACAACGAAGATATTTTCAATTTCAATGGATTAGGAAAAACAAGTCCGTTATTAGCCGGAATCTTGACTTGTTCGTTACTTTCAATGGCTGGAATTCCAATCTTTTCAGGGTTTTTTGCAAAAGTATTTTTATTTGGACAGATGCTTAGTGCAGGTCACGTGACTTTGGTTATCATCGCGGTAATTAATTCAATTATAAGCGTTGGGTACTATTTCAAATTGATCTTGGCAATGTACACAAAAGATGCCACTGAAGAAGTAAGACCTGTTCCATTCGTTTATCATGCCGTAGCAACCGCTGCAATCGCTTTAAATATTGCGATTGGATTGTTTCCCTCAATTCTGTTGGGATTGTTGAGCTAAAAAATATCTATTTTATATAAAAAAGGCTGTCTAAATCTTAGACAGCCTTTTTCTTGGAGATATAATATGTTTAATAATTTACTTTTTCCAAACGCATTTCGACATCGTCACTGCCAACTTCTATCAATCTTACATAACCTTTCTTAGCTTTTCCCGGAATAATTTGAGATGCTTTTTTAGTAAGTTGCAACTTGTCATAATTAAATTCTCCATCCACAAAAGTAATAATTCCCAACACCCAAGAAGGATTTTTTCGGCGCTCATATTTGCTTCCTTCTCGTTCATTATTCGCATAGAAAAAGACATATTCCTCTCGATTATTTAATTTCTGTTTGTATAGAAAATCAAAATAACCATATTGTCTTAACTCAATTCCTGCTGCGTTAATATTTTGCAATGAAATTTTATTTTTATCTATTTTCTTAAAATACTTGATTGACATATCGGGCAATAATTCTACCATAAAAAGATCTAAAATCTCTGAAGATCTTTTGCTTTTGTATCCTTCAGCAACAATCAATGTGTTGCCGTTTTCTAATAATACAAAATCCTGTGGCAATATTTTTCCATACTTATCATATTCGCCATATTTGTTTGTAATTTGTAAATGAGGCTTAAAATTCTCCCATAAAAAATGATCTCGATTTAATTCTTTACCGGTTTTTTTATCAAAGATAACTTTTGAGAATCCCACAACTTCCTCGTATAACATTTTTTTGTTGTCATAAAGCTGAACATAGAATGCGACATTATCTTTAGTAAATTCTGCACGATCTGGAAAAATAAGGTATTTTGCGTCTAAAAAAGGCATTTCTCCAATCAAATCTCCGTTGTGCAGATTATATATTTCTATTGACCTTGGTTCTTTATCCTTAGTTCCATGACGGTATTTCTGCAATAAGAGCACATCAGTATCAGAATCGAAATAACTGTATTCATCAAATATTTTTGAATCACCTGCATTGATTTCTTTTTTCCAGACGATGTTCATTTTTTCATCAAGTACTGCAAAACTTTTAATAGACTTGGTAATTTTATCTTTATGCCGTTGTTCGGACACGTAAGCGACTGCCTTTGGATTATACGCAGGAGTTGCAAAACCAAAAAGATAATTTCCTTTAGTTTTGATCAATTGCTGCACATTCCAAAAATCGTCAATTGTTGTATTTGTGCCCGTTGCATAATCTCTATCTATCATTTTAAAATCCTCTAAAACAAACTCTTTCGAAAAAGCAAATGTGTCTAAATTTAAAGTTCTAAACCGATGATTAATATAAACTCTGGCAGCAAGTTCTGTATTATTTGCCTTGTCATTTATACCAATAATCAATTGATTTTTAATCTTTTTGACGAAAGTCAATTCGATTTTAAATTTCAGCAACAAGGTGTCAAACATTCCTTCTAAAAACTTTGCAGAAGTTAATTTGTTTAAATTTTTATCCAAGACAACATATTCTAATTCATAGACTTCTCTACTCTTTTTATCGATTTTATATGCCAAAAGATAGCCCCAAACATCTTCTCCGTTTTCTTCATAAATAATCGCTGAATCTAAAAATTGTCCAGAAGAAAGCGCACCCAATTTTTGAACTTGTGAAAACGCAATTGAAACAAAAAACAGAAATAAAAGGGTAAAGTATTTTTTCATAGTTGTAAAGAATAATAACTTATAAATTCGTTCAATTCACTTTTTCGAAGCTCTCGTATAAATGACAAATAGCGATTATAGCTCTGCGAATAATTTGGATTTACATTGTCAAGGTGCCTGTTCAAGGTATATGCTTTTTGAGCCTCTTGAATTTTGACCAAATTGAAATATACCAAATTTTTCAAATACGAATTCTCAGGTTCTTTTTTTAAGAATAACAAGGTTTCATATAGAGATTTACCATAATCTTCAATCACAAAGAGCCCAAGTATATAATCATAAAAACTATTTTTTTTTACTGAATCAAAAATGGCTGTGTTTTTCTTTTCAAGCGTTTTATGAATTTGAAATTCTTTTTTCATAAAACCAGTTCTTAGGGCACAATCAGCATGAGTTTTCAAAGAATCAATCAGCCAATATTTAACTGACTTGTCATATTTATAACCGCTAATTTCGTCATTGTTCAGCCATTCTGCCTTAAACTGAAGTTTTTCTGTTGAAAAAAAGCGAGCATAATCAGCAATTGTTAGTGAATCTTTTTCAAAATCAATTTTATCTAAAGTTTCTAAACTTTGAATAGCATAATGCTCATATCCTTTAAATGCTTTTCTATAAAGCAAGAATCCGAGAGAATCTGCTTGCTGTTCTAACTTTCTACTATTCTTTCTTTTGCCATACACAATTTCTTTATAAAGCGCAGACGCATAACTGCCTTTATCATATTTTCTTTTTTCAATGGCTCGAGTTTGTTTTTTGATTTCGCTTGAATGTACTGTTTGCGCATAATATAAAAGTCCGTTATAAGAATGTGATAAAATATTATGTGCAATTTCGTGCCCAATGATAAATGCCAATTCATACTCATTATTTATGCTTTTTAATAAAGGTAAGGTCACAATTATAAAATCATCACCAATGGCATAAGCATTGGGGATATCGCTGAAGGACAGCAGAATTTTAGTATTCTTTATCTGAGGAAAGTCCGTATTTTCTATTGCTAATCTTTGCACTATTTCGTTCAAAAATTCAGAATACAAAGTATCTTTTACAAAAACTCCTTTTTTAATTTTTTCGATAAAATCTTCGTTCATTTCAATGTAAGACTTACTGACTTCCTCTCTAATTTTTATATCAGAAATGGATTTGAAGGAACGGGTTGTTTTTGAAGTTCGCTGCAAATACATTTTTTCCAATTCCTTTCTATAAGAATGATTAGTTGTATCAATTGAGCTTTTTTGAGAATAACCCAAGTGACAGAAAAAATATAGCATTAACAAAAACACCAATCTCATAAATATTGCATTTTTACAAATAAATATAAATATAGAATATTATTTTAACACAAAAATAATAAGATTATTCTTTTATCTATTAATAACAAATTTTATTAAAAATGTTTAGAAAAAAAGGCTGTCTAAATATTAGACAGCCTTTTTTATGATATATGAGATAAATCTATTTTGGAAGTGGCGCTCCAACAGCGATATCACAACGATGCCCAGGCATTCCATGTGGCGGATTTACTCCTGCAGCAACTGCATTTCCACCTGTGTTTGACGGAAGCATTGTTGTGTTTCCAGCGTTCGCACTAATAGGTTGTGCTTGAACAGGAGCGGGAGCAGCTTGTGCTTGCGCAGGATTTTTTCCCGGAGGCGAATTTAAAGGCGCTCCAACAGCAATATCACATCTATGATTTGGCTGACCGTGTGGCGGATTCATTCCTGGCGCGGTTGTCGTAGCTTGAGGTTGAACTTGTTGTTGCACTGCTGGCTGCTGTTGCGGCTGCATATTTGCTGGTTGCGCAGGTGCTTGTGGATTTCCAGTGGCATCAAGGGCAACAGCTTCCGTTGGTTCTGAACTTTCTTGTGGTTGCAACTCTTTTTTACAAGAAACCATAAAAAGAGAAACAGCTAAAAGTGAACTTAAAAATATTTTAGTTTTCATCGTTGGTTGTTAAATATTAAGATTCCAAATATACTATAATAAAACAAGTATCTATGTTAAAAATAGGCTCTTAACTGAACGCTTCCGGTGTGAATTGTTTTACTTTCTTCGCTTTTTCTACCTTGATAATTCACGTTTACGTCAAGATATTGTGTCAGATTTTTTTGGAGCAATAATCTCCAAGTTAAATTTTGTCCGGCTTGCAAACCTTCTAACATTTGATAAGCAACAGGCGATAATGCATCACCAGCAAAATCATTTTGATACAATGAAAATTCGCCATTTGCCGTAAATTTTTTCTCTGAATTGTAAGTAAACGAAGTTCCAAAACGATGCTGTTCCAAGGTTTCTCGGTCGTTAATTTGATTCTTTTTATCTTGATATTCATAGAATAAATCCCAACTCGCATTTCTTGAAAACAAATAAGAAATTTTCGGAGCCAATTGATAGCCTTTTAATTCGAAGTTTTTGCTAGAATAATTTTCTGAAATAATTTCAGATTCAATGGTTTTTGTCAAGAAATTAAACAGCCAAGATTTCTTCAGTAAATGTGTGTATTGCCCTTGATACGAACGATTACTGCTTTCTTGCGAACCCACGGAAAGTAGATTTTTAGCCCGATTTTGCAAATAAGTAAATGTTATCGAGTGATTTTGTTTCCCTCGATTATAAAACAAACTATTTCTAAAACTAGAATTCAACCCTAGCAAATCTTCGTCATTTGAAGAAAACGGATTTAGGTCAAAATTGTTATTTCCGCGGATGATTTTTCGATCCATTAAAAACGAAGTTTGGTTATAAAAATAAGAGAGAATTTTTAAAAAACCTTTCTCATTTTGCCATTGATTTCCGTTTAATATGATGGAAGTCGAGAATTTATTTTGATGTGTTTTTATAAAAATTTGATTCGGAAGAAAAATCCTAACGTATTCTGCTTGATCCGAAAATTGAGCAATTTCAAATTCCTCCAATTCCTGAATTCCGTTTGCGTTATAGTCAATCCAAATGTAAATTCCTTGTCCGGGTTCTACTTTCAGATACGTAAATTCTTGTTGCGGAATCGTTCCAGAAGTGGTTTCATAAGCTGTCGTCAACTGAATTAACTGGTCAAAAAATCGGTCGTTATAAAGCAATCTAGAATTTAAAGAAAGCTCATTTTTTCTGGTTTCGTCTTCAAATTTTAAATTTCTATAATTTACGAAAAGAGACAAATCACTTTTATCGGTTTTAATCAATCTCGATTTTAAATAATACGAATTTGAAGTATTTACTTTTTGCAAGAATCTGTTGACCAAACTATCATTCGAACGTTGCAAATAACCCAATTCCACATAAACTTTTGTACTATCACCGCGTCCAACAAAGGCTCCAAACTCGTTAAATCTTTGGCTTAAAGCCGAAAATTGATTGGTTTCTTTCAACTTTTCTTCATTATCTTCTAATCGAAATGAACCGCCAACCCAGTTTTTCTTAAAATTATATCGCGCTTGCGATTGGTTTCTGATGAAAGTAGATTCAGAGTAATTGCTGTCGCTTTTTAAGATGCTTCCTGAGTTTTGGATCATCAAATTTTTAAAGCGAAATAATCCGTCGATAACGTGTCTGGTGCCGGAAAAACTTTCTGAAAAGTCTAATTTTTCAAGCTGATATTTCGCCGAACCTTTTCCCGGAAGGTTAAAATTGGCTCCGGTTATCAGCAAACTTTGATTGCCCAACGGATTTGTCAAGTTCCAATCACGATCAAATTCAATGGTAAATAATCGCTCGATCGTCTTAAATTCTTTCTGCACAAATTGATAATTCGCAAAAGCATCGATTTCCCATTTCTTTGAAAGCAGTCTTTTTTTGGCATAAATTCTTCCTGCAATTCCTTGATTATCATCATCTCCTTCAGAAGAAAATAGATTCAAATCGTTATTGCTTATTCCAATTTCAAAGTCAACCAATGTTTTTTCACTCGGCTTATATTTTCCCATAACCGTGGCAATCTGAACTTTTGTGGGTGCCACAAGACGAATAATCGGATCATAATTTCCCTGTGGAATTCCGTTTAAAGGCGCAACATATTGGTAAATTCTTCCAACAGCGGCCGAATTTGACAAGATATAATTTCCTTGATTTGCTCCGACCAAAGTAAATCTTACGTTGAATAATTCTGCTTCTTGATCATTAGAAAATTCAAAAACTTCTACGCCGTCAATAACTACTTTTTTATAGAGAATTTTATTTTCAGAATAAGAATCAACATAAGCGGAAGGCGCGGTCATTAAAGCAGAATCATCGCCAGCTTCCTTTAAAATAGCCACTTGTTCAGCCGAAAGATTTTGTTGCAAAGGCTGATTTTTCACGTCATTTTCAGAATACAAATAACCGCCGATGCTCCATTTTTCTTGTTCGTGCGTGGCTCCTGCATATGTCACAAAACGCGTGTAATTTCTATCAGAATATTGGTATTCGACATTAATACGCATTTCAGAAGTGATTGGAAATAAAGAAGTAAAAATGATTTCTCCAGCATTATAATCGATCGTATAATCTTTATTTTCGCCACGCGTAAGCAAAATTCCGTTGACAAAAACACGTTCAGAACCTGAAATCACTAAGATATACAATTCACCATTTGGACCTTGAAGTTTATACGGACCTTGATTTCCTTCCTGACCGACAAACGTACTTTTTGCATATTGCCCGCGAACCAAAGCCGCCGAAGCAAAAACATTTGTCTTTTTTTCTGGAGTTCCAAATGTGAAATTGGCCGCCAAACCTTGTACTTTTTTATTGAAGTTTAAAAAACGAGATTGCCTGTTTTCGAGAAATAAATCTCCAGCACGGATGTTCCATTTTTCTGCAAAAAGCTCAATGAAAATTTGGTCAAATTCATCTAACTTTTGAGAGTAACCGCCTTCTTGCAACGGAATATTACTGTCTTGAATCGAAGCTCGAAGGCTGACTTTATCAGAGATTTTTCCGGTAATCTGTAAATCTAAATTCGAATTGACAACAGAATTTTGGTTGTTTCCAACAGTAATTCCTCTGGTAATACTTCCAGAAGTATTTAATCCGTCAAAAGGTTTGAATGTGGAAATTGGATCGCGTGAAACTTTGTAAAGATTGCCTTGATCAGCATTATTTGAAACTACGCGACTGTCGTCATAAATGCTATATTCTTTGGTAAGATATTCAGGATAAGCAAAATACCGAATACTCAAAGAATCTTCAGCTTTAAAATTACTTCGAAAAACTAGAATACTTTTTTGGAAATCAACTTTGTAAAAAGTTGTGTCAATATCGTTTCCGAGCGCATCTTGGAGTTTAAAAAACGATTTATTTATGCTGACGCTGTCAATTTTGATAGTATCGTTTGAAACAGCAATTTTCTTATTTTTATAAGGCGATTTTATTTCCTGAGCGGAAAGCCCAGAAACAAAGCCGATTAAAAATAAAAAGAGCAGTTTTTTCAACATAAATACTATAACTCGGAAAGGTCAAAAGTAGTATTTATAAAATTAAAATTTTGGAAGTTTTTGAGGGAACAATTTTAAATGAAAAAGGAGAACATTTTTGCGTCCTCCTTTTTATCTATTATTATTTATTCCACATCCTTTGTCACAATTTGCATCGTTTCGCGACTTACTTGTTTCAATAAAACTTGTTTTCCTTTTTCGACCATTTCTGGCGCTTTTTCATTAAAATGACGAATCGTGTAAAGCGAAACATTGTCGTTGTATGAAACCTTGAATTTCTTTGAAAGAATCGTTTTTAAGTCATTAAAATTTCCGAATTTATCTTCAATACAAACTGAAAAACTAATCGCAGAATTTTGAATTAAACTCACTTTCATTTTATATTGGTGGAAAAGTGCAAAGATTTCGCTGATGTTTTCTTCCATAATAAAAGAAAAATCTATTGAAGAAAGCGATATCAAAAGCTGGTCTCTCTTCACGATAAAACAAGGCAAATGCGGTTCTAAATCGGCTCCTTTGCTCACGCTTGTTCCTGGCAAAGACGGATTCAAAAATGATTTTACAAACAACGGAATTTCCTTCCTTTGCAGAGGTTGCAATGTTTTTGGGTGAATAACTGTCGCTCCATAAAATGCTAATTCGATGGCTTCACGATACGAAATTTGGTTTAATAAAGTCGCGTTTTCAAAATATCGCGGATCTGCATTCATAACTCCTGGAACGTCTTTCCAGATTGTCACACTTTCGGCATTCAAGCAATAAGCAAAAATCGCCGCGGTGTAATCTGAACCTTCTCTGCCTAAAGTTGTTGTGAAATTATTTTCGTCTGAACCCAAAAATCCTTGGGTGATATTCAGCACTTTTTTCTTTACGTTTTTAGAAATCAACTGCTGTGTTTGATCCCAATCAACGATGGCGTCACGATAAGTCGTATCGGTTTTAATAAAATTTCTAACGTCAAGCCAATTGTTTTTCAACCCTTTGAAGTTGAAATAATGGCTGATAATTGTCGTGGAAATGATCTCTCCAAAGCTTACAATCTGGTCATAAACAAAATTATAATTCGGAGATTTATTATTTTTCAAGAAACTTTCTAAATCTGAGAACAACGTATTTATTGCCGTAAAAGCGCCATTTTTTTCGTCGTCAAATAAATCTAAAAGGATTTGGTTGTGGTATTTCTTAACATCTTGAACCGAAGATTGAAGTTCTGGGGATTTTTCAAAATAGTTCTTTATCACAACTTCCAATGCGTTTGTTGTCTTTCCCATCGCCGAAACTACGAGCAAAACATCATCAAAACCAACTTGTTGCAAAACGTCATGCACGTTTTTAATTCCTTCAGCATCTTTTACCGAAGCACCTCCAAATTTAAATATCCTCATTATTTTAGACTGCAAAATTAAATTTTTTGTATTTGCTTTTCGGCAGATACATCCGTTATCTTTTTTCAACTTTGAGAGCAAAAGTACTGAAGAAATGATTTATCCCAAGGAAACTTTCAAGAAAAATAGGTGAAAAATATAAATCTTTTGGAGAAAATTGTGTCAAAAAAAACCATCTGCTCCTTAGCGATACAGATGGTTTTTGATATAGATAGTATTGGTGATTAAATATTATTTCTTTTTCTTTTTAGCTGGCGCTTTTTTCCCTCCAGATGGTGCAGTGTTTGTGATTGGTTTCTGAACATATGCTTTGTAAACACCTTCTTTAGTTGCCTTTTTCTTCGATTTTTCAGCTCTGTCTTTAGAATCTGGGTGAGAACTCATCATTCTTGTCATAAAAGACGATTGAGATCCTTCGCTCATTTTTGCTAAGATATTAAAAGATGACTCCACAGCATTCACATCATAGCCATTTCTTTTCATAAATTCATATGAATATTCGTCGGCTTCTGTTTCTTGCTTGCGACTGTGCTTGCTGTCAAGCATCGCGTTTCCGATTTTGCCCAATTGGCTGTCAGACAAACTTGCAACTTTATCAGATTGCGAAGCTGCTGCATCTAACAAAGCTTCTTTTTTATACGCTGCTTTTACAGCATCTCGAGAATCATGGTTTGCAACGTGGCCAATCTCATGGCCAATAACTGCTAGAAGCTCGTTATCATCCATTATATCCATTAAACCAGCGAAAACGCGCACACTTCCGTCCGCAGTAGCGAAAGCATTCACATCTTTCACCTTGTAAACTTTGTAATTTAAGGTTAATCCGTTTTCAGATTTATGCTTTCCAAAAAGTCTTTCTAAACGAATTGCATAGCCGTCTTTTGCATCAGCTACTGGATTTTCAGCATCCATTTGGTCCACAGCGTCCTTAGAAAGCGCGGCAGCGTCAGCATCGCTAAATGTAAAGCCTTTCACGCCCTTTTCTAGCGCGCCCATTGCCTTGTCACCTAACTTAATTTGTGCATGAGATTCACTAATGCCACATATTGTCATTAAAATACTTAATAAAATAATTTTTCTATTCATAACGATTTGTTTTTGTTTTATTATCAAATATAATCATAAATTTAAATAATTATCTAACAATTTATTTATTTTTTTTCTGACGTAGTTGGTGATATGAAACAATTTAAAAACGATATTTGCAGAACAACTACAACGTTATAGTATGGAAGAAAGAAATAAAACATTAGGCGAGTTCATTATCGAAAAGCAGGAAGACTTTCAATATTCTTCGGGAGAATTATCAAGATTAATAAACTCCATTCGTTTGGCGGCAAAAGTCGTAAATTACAAAGTAAATAAAGCCGGATTAGTTGATATCGTTGGAGCCGCTGGAGCGCAAAATATTCAAGGCGAAGATCAGCAAAAGCTCGACGTTTTTGCAAATGATACATTTATCCAAACTTTAATTAATCGAGAAATTGTTTGTGGAATTGCTTCTGAAGAAAGCGACGACTTTATTACGATCAAAGGAAAAGACGAATGCCACAACAATAAATATGTGGTTTTAATGGATCCGCTTGACGGTTCTTCAAATATCGATGTTAATGTTTCTGTGGGAACAATTTTTTCGGTTTTCAGAAGAATAACGCCAATCGGAACTCCGGTAACGATAGAAGATTTCTTGCAACCGGGCGTGAATCAAGTTGCTGCGGGTTATGTGATTTATGGAACTTCAACAATGCTAGTTTACACAACTGGTCGTGGCGTTAATGGATTTACTTTGAATCCGGCGATTGGAACTTTTTATCTTTCGCACCCAAATATGCAATTCCCAAAAGATGGGACTATTTATTCTATAAACGAAGGAAATTATGTCCATTTTCCGCAAGGCGTAAAAGATTATATCAAATACTGCCAGCTTGAAGAAGGCGACAGACCTTATACTTCGCGTTATATCGGAAGCTTGGTTTCTGACATTCACCGAAATATGATTAAAGGAGGAATTTATATTTATCCAACGAGTTCAAAAGCGCCAAGCGGAAAACTTCGTCTTTTATATGAATGTAATCCAATGGCTTTTTTGGCAGAACAAGCCGGCGGAAAAGCTTCAGACGGTTTTGGAAGAATCATGGAGATTCAGCCAACCGAATTACACCAACGCGTTCCGTTTTTCTGCGGAAGCTATAATATGGTTGAAAAAGCCGAAGAATTTATGGAGCAAGCGAATAACAATTTATAATACAACCAAAAACCAAACCAACAAAAACCAAAAAAGCTCCGAAAATCTCGGAGCTTTTTTTATATAAATAAATGAACAATTATTTATTCATGTGTTGCATTTCAAAAAGGAAAGTATCTAAGTCAACTCCTAAAACTAGCAATGACAGCGCTTTATCAGTGATATAATGAACGTTTCCAGGCGTGAAACCAAGAGCCAATGCAAAACGCGTCAAAATCTCTTTTTGTCTAGGTCCGAGAACGTGGTCTGCATAAACCATTCGTGACAAATCATATAAACGCTCCAAACGTTGCGTGTGCAAATAAGGAGGATTGATTGGGTATTTCATCGGATTTGCAAGAATTTCTGTATATTCTTCTGAGGAAATTTCCAATTGGTGCGCCAATTTGTCTAAGAAGTGTCTTTCTTCTTCGCTCAAATGCCCGTTTTCCATTGCAACTCTCACGATAGAAGCAAAGTGACCTTTGTTTCTATTCTTAAATCCGCTATCAAATAAATCTGAAATTGACATAATTAAATTTTTTGCAAATATAATTCTATTTCCATTTTAACAACACAAAATTGTCACTTTTCTTAACACGAATAAAGTGTTTTAAAAATATATCGTAAGTTTGGAATCCCAATCGAAAAAATACAATTTTATGTCAGAATTTTGGATCTATTTCAACACCGGATTGCGTCACGTTTTAGACATCAACGCTTATGATCACGTCTTATTTTTAATTGCGCTTACCATTCCTTACGCTTTTAAAGACTGGCAGAGAGTCTTACTTTTGGTCACCCTTTTTACCGTTGGACACACGATGGCGTTGATACTGTCTGTTTATGGATTTGTTCAAATTAAAGTGAATTTGGTCGAATTTTTGATTCCCATAACGATTTTGATCACTGCTTTTTTCCATCTTTTTACCGCCGGAAAAAACTCAAAGAAAGAAAGCATCAGTTTCATTGCAGTCGTAACTTTATTCTTTGGGATCATCCACGGACTCGGATTTTCTAATTATTTCAATACCATTTTACCCGGAAATGCTTCCGCAAAATTAATTCCGCTGTTAGAATTTGCCTTGGGAATTGAGACTGCGCAAGTGATCGTCGTTTTAATCGTCTTGATTTTATCTTACATTGTGCAAACCGTCTTTCGTTTTTCAAAACGCGATTGGACGTTGGTGATGTCCGCGTTTGTCATTGGCGTTGTAATTCCAATGGTGATTGAAAGTGAAATCTGGGGAAGATAAAAAGCCCCAGATTTCTCTGAGGCTATTTTTAAACTTAAGGTCGTGTCAAAATGTAAGTGCCAAAAGGAACATTAAAAGAAGTAACTTCTGGAACCATGCCGTCTTGAAGGATGAGGTTCCCTGTTTTTCTTAGAATCATCTTTAATCTTTCTACTCCTGCTTGGTCAACTCTTCTAAGTTCAATTTCGCCGCTAAGTCCCTTGACATTTATCGTAGGATCGTCAAACATTAATGACAATCTTTTTTCATCAACTTCGCAGTCACTACATATTGGGGCGGTGGTTTTCTGCATTACTGTATTGCCAACAATATTTCTATCATAAGGGTCAATTGCGGAATCAAATAATAAGTTTAATGTATTGGTTTTTTCAACATTATTCTCAACATATCGGTACTCTCCAACCACTAGATCTTCATAAATATTAAAGGTTGTATCAAAATAAAAAGTCTTTTTAGACAACGTAATGTAAAATGATTTGTTACCATTTGTAAATTTCCAAGAGCCTAGAAACGAAATGAAATCATTTTCTGTATCTTTATAATATGCACCTGCTATTGAACTTCGCGCACTTGACGATGATAAAGATATTGTCTGGCTTTGTGCATTACAACTCATGGTAGATACCAATACAAAAAAGAATATTATATTTTTCATGAAATTTTCGCAAATGATTTAGGGGCAATTTAGTGATTTTATTAAATGAAAAGCCCCAGATTTCTCTGAGATTTTTGGGTTAATTCAATGATTTAATTACATTTTCTTCCTTTGAAGTTAACAAAATTATGTTACTGGTTTTCCAATACTCGTTTTGAATATTATTTCCGGCTTCAAAAAGACCTTTTTTCTTAAAGCGTAGTTTTCGGTCAAAATCAAATTCGCCTTCTTTGTAATCCATCATCACAAAATCATTTACAAATTCAAACGTATCATCAAAGCTCTTCTTTGTTTTTACATAAAAATTTATTCTGTTTTGGCTATAAGTCATCACATATTTATCTCCGTCGAGTTTAAAGTTTATCCTTTTAGCAAATTCGTTTATTTTCATTTTTACGATTAATAAATTGTACAATTTGCTGTATTTCTGGTGTTCAGGAGATTTTTTCAAATCAATTTCAAGAATCAGCTTAGTTTTTGCATCATAAGTTATCGAACCGATGTAAAGATCCTTTTCAACTTCAGGCTTCGGGATTATATTAATAATTTCTAATTCATTCCCCGCATTATCTTTTTTGGTGCGCAATTCAAAGTCATATTCTTTTGTGTTTGTCAATGTTTTTATGGCTTTAAAATCATAAGCATCTTCCATTGCCTCGGTAATATCATAAAATGCAATGGCTTCTTTTCGAGATTCTAAATCAGATTTGTCGTCCGTTTGATTTAATTTGAACGTACGACTTTGTTTGATAAAAAGGTCAGAAGCGCCGCTTTTTCTTTTTATATAATAATCCAAAAGTCCATCAGAAAACTTTACGATTTTGCCATTTAAGCTGATGAATTCTCGGCCATAAGTGTTGATAAGCAATGATTTTTCAAGTCTTTTTTTAGAAGTGTTTAATACATCAGAAAATATCTGGTCAACAGGTTTGCTAGTAACCACAATCTCGTCTAAATCATACCCGGCCGGCTCCAGGAGAATATCGATTTCAGATTTCCCAGAAGCTAATTCATACGTTGAAACTTTGTAATTCAAATGGTTGAAAAGTAAAGTTTTTGCTTCTGCTGGAACTGTAATTCTAAATTTTCCTTCTTCGTTAGTGACCGTTCCCACATTGAAATTTTCAACCCCAATGGAAACCATTTCAATGGGCTGATTGTTTCCTGATTCGCGAATTGTTCCTGTAAAAGTTTTGCTTTGAGCAAATGATAAAAAGGGGAGGAGTAAAAAAAAGTGTAAAAGTTTTTTCATTTGGTGGTTTTAAGTTGGTTGAAGCCCAAATGTAGCTTTTTTTGGCATAAAAAAAGCCCCGAATTTCTTCGAGGCCTTGAAAATTTATGGTCTAGTCAAAATATAAGTGCCCCAGGGCAGATTAAACGACGTATATTCGGGCATCATGCCATTTTCCAGTTCTAAATTGCCGGTTTGACGAAGTATCATTTTTAATTTTTGAATACCGTTTTCATCGACACGTCTTAATTCTATGTTAGCCAAAAGTCCCGAAATTTCCCTCGTTGGATCGTTGAATATTAAAGATAGTCTCTTCTCATTTATAGCGCATTCATTACACAATGGAAAGTTATCCTTATATTTAATTATGTTGCCAACTATGTTATGCCGGTATGGGCTTACCGCAACATCGTCTAAAGTATTTAGTGTATTTACTTTTTCGATATTATTTTCTTTAAAAATATATTCACCGATGACCAAATCCTCAAAATAATAATTTGCTTGATATTGTTTGCGATATCTTGTGATCTTTTTTAGTTTAATTTTAAAAAAATGGAAACCATTATCGAATTGCCATTCGCCAAGGAAAGGAAAAAATGAGTTATCAACATCTTTGTAGTAATTGCCGGTAACAATTTCAATATTTTCATCAGATGACAACGATATTATAGGGTCTTGAGCTCTGCAACTAACAGCAAAGATTAACATTGATAGCTTTATAATTTTTTTCATAATATTTAGGCGAACAGTTAAGATGTAATTTTCTAATTTTTATAAATTAACAAGCCCCAAATTTCTCTGAGGCTTATCTAAAAAGCTTATTGTTTAAGTAGAGTATATTCTCCTCCCGGAATGCTGGCATGAAAGCCAACTGGGTTTGCGGAGCGTTCATTAATGTGCCACAAAATAAATATTTTAATTGCTTCTTGACCATTTAGGCTTATTCTTCGGATGGTTATTTGAGCATTGTTGTTTGATGCTCTGTCAATTAACCCTCCCATCAAAGCTTTTTCGTTTGGTACACATTCAGTACACCCAATATTGCCCATTGTAATAATATGATTGCCACAAATGCTGTGTTTTCGCTTATTTGGATAGTTATTGTTGAGTGCGTTTAAAGTATTGACCTTTTCGACTCCATTTACAATATATTGATATTCGCCAATTAGAAGATCTTCGTAGAAGTAGTTGTTCATTGAAGATAGAATTTCCTTCTTTAGTACTATTTTCAGTGTTTTGCCTCCACTATTGTAAATATAAGTGCCTTCAAATGGATTTAATAAATTATTAATGTCTTTATGGTAAGCACCACTTACTTGCTGGATAACATTCGGTAAATCAGTAATGTTATAAACTGGACTTTGCGCTTTGCACGACAATGAAATAGTAACTAAAATTGCGATTGCTGTTTTTTTCATGATTTTTATTGGCAAATAATTTATTGGCAATTTAGGGATTTTTTTAAATTTAGAAGCCCCAAATTTCTCTGAGGCTTATCTAAAAAGCTTATTGTTTAAGTAGAGTATATTCTCCTCCCGGAATGCTGGCACGAACGCCAACTGGGTTTGCCGATCTTTCTCTAATTCGCCACAGGATAAATATTTTGATTGCCTCTTGACCATTTACGGTTATTTTTCTGATGGTTAGTTGCGCTGAGTTTTTTGATGCTCCGTCCACGAGTCCGCCCATCAATGCTTTTTCATTGGGCACACATTCATCACATCCAATATCACCAGCGGTAATTATCAGATTACTGTCGATGCTATGATTTCTTTTATCAGTATAGTTTATTTCGAGCTTGTTTAAAGTGTTAACCTTTTCGACGCCATTCACGATATACTGATATTCGCCAATTAAAATATCCTCACACAGATAAGAGTTTCTCGATGAAAGCGATTTTTTTTGTAGAATAATTTTAAGCATTTTGCCTCCACTATTGAAAATATAAGTACCTTCAAATGGATTTAATAAATTATTAATGTCTTTATGGTAAGCACCACTTACTTGCTGGATAACATTCGGTAAATCAGTAATGTTATAAACTGGACTTTGCGCTTTGCACGACAATGAAATAGTAACTAAAATTGCGATTGCTATTTTTTTCATAATATTTAGGCGAACAGTTAAGATGTAATTTTCTAATTTTTATAAATTAACAAGCCCCGAATTTCTTTAAGGCTTTTAACATTTATGGTCTAGTCAAAATATAAGTGCCCCAGGGCAGATTAAACGACGTAAATTCGGGCATCATGCCATCTTCTAAAATTACATTACCTGTTTCTCGAAGTATCATTTTTAATTTTTGAACTTCATTTTCGTCAACACGGCGGAGCTCAATTTTTCCAGAAAGGCTTAAGTCGTCCGTACTTGGATCGCCAAAGGAAAGATATAGTCTTTTTTCAGTCGTTTCGCAATCTTGACACGGCGGGATGCTGGTTTTGTGTAAAACTATGTTTCCTGTTATATTATGCTCATATGGATCTAGAGTGTTATTAGTTAATAAATTTATGGTATTAACTTTGATAATGTCATTCTCGGTGTAAAGATATTCGCCGACGATTATGTCTTCATAAAAGTTGTTATAGGTATCATATACCATTAATTTCTGCTGTAATTTTATTTTAAAAAATTGAAAGCCATTGTTGAACTGCCATTCGCCAGCGAATTGCGAGAAAACATTTTCAGTATCTTTATAATAAGCGCCTGGTGTTTCGCCATTGTAAACTTGCGAAGAAACTGAAATTACTGGAGTTTGTGCTTTACAGTGTGTTGCGCCTGTAATAAGCAAAAGAGCAAAAAAAGATTTTTTCATGATCATATTTAGTTACAGTCTGAAAAAGTGTAAAAGTTTTTTCATTTGGTGGTTTTAAGTTGGTTGAAGTCCAAATGTAGCTTTTTTTGGCATAAAAAAAGCCCCCCGGATTTCTCTGAGGCTTTGAAATTTACGGTTTAGTCATTAACTTTTAACAGTATGCACTCCGTGATAGGAACATGTAAATTAAAATCTTCTGGGTTATGAGGCTGGCTTTCATCATATGTCCTCCACCGTCTCCCCACAAATCCATTTTTAGCGCAGGTGTACCGTTCACACTAATGAGCCTTAAAGTCATAGAGCCAGATACATTTCTGATAGGATCATGTAAACTCATGCTCATTCTTTTTTCATTAGATGTACAATCTAGACAAAGCGGATACGCTTCGCTATTTTTCGGATATCCACCTCTAATGTTATGGCTCCATTTATTAGGTAAATTTGCATTTAGGTTTGAGAGAGTATTAATCTTAACAACTCCATTTTCAATATATTCGTATTCCCCCACTAATATATCATCGTAGGTTCGTCCAGTATAGGTCATTATGTATTTTTTCAGAACAATAGTTAACGAAGTGTTCCCCTGAATGTAGAGCCACTTGCCCACATACAAGTCTTGGCGGTTATTAGCATCCTAAAGATAGGCGCCGTTTGGCAGATCTGAGCCGTCCCAAGATTCATAACCAATCACTGGACTTTGAGCGAAGGAGTAATTGTAAATAAGCAACAAAAGTAATTTAATAATATTTTTCATGAAATTTTCGCAAATGATTTAGGGACAATTTAGTGATTTTATCAAATAAAAAGCCCCAGATTTCTCTGAGGCTTTCAACATTATCTTTAAAAATTACTTTAATCTAATATGTAATTCCTCCAATTGCTTTTCATCAATAACAGAAGGCGCGTCAATCATCACATCACGTCCAGAATTATTTTTTGGGAAAGCAATGAAATCACGAATCGTTTCTTGTCCGCCTAAAATGGCAACCAATCGGTCCAAACCAAAAGCCAAACCTCCATGTGGCGGCGCTCCAAATTGGAACGCATCCATCAAGAAACCGAATTGTGCTTTTGCTTCTTCTTCGGTGAAACCTAAATATTTGAACATTAATTGTTGTGTAGCCTTGTCGTGAATTCTGATAGAACCACCACCAATTTCATTTCCGTTCAAAACCATGTCATAAGCGTTTGCACGAACTTTTCCTGGATCAGTTTCCAGCAAAGCCATGTCTTCTGGTTTTGGAGAAGTAAACGGATGGTGCATCGCGTGCCATCTTCCATTTTCTTCGTCTTGTTCCAAAAGAGGAAAATCAACCACCCAAAGTGGCGCGAAAACCTCAGGATTACGCAATCCTAAACGAGTTGCCAATTCCATACGCAAAGCGCTCAATTGTGCTCTTGTTTTATTGGCCGGACCAGAAAGCACCAAGATTAAATCGCCTGGTTTTGCTCCTGTAATTTCTGCCCATTTTTTCAAATCTTCTTGGTCGTAGAATTTATCTACGGAAGATTTGATGCTTCCGTCCATTTCATATTTGGCATAAACCATTCCTGAAGCTCCTACTTGAGGACGTTTTACCCAATCAATTAAATTATCAATTTCTTTTCTCGTATAAGTTGCACAACCAGGAGCTGCGATTCCAACAACTAATTCGGCACTGTTGAAAACTGGGAATTCTTTGTGCTGAGCTACTTCGTTCAACTCACCAAATTTCATATCAAAACGAATGTCTGGTTTGTCGTTTCCGTATGTTTTCATCGCATAATCGTAAGTAATTCTTGGGAATTTCTCAACTTCAATGCCTTTTAATTCTTTCAACAAATGACCTGTCAAGCCTTCAAAAACATTCAGGATGTCTTCTTGTTCCACAAAAGCCATTTCGCAATCGATTTGTGTAAACTCAGGCTGTCTGTCGGCTCTCAAATCTTCATCACGGAAACATTTCACGATTTGGAAATATTTGTCCATTCCACCCACCATCAACAATTGCTTAAAGGTTTGTGGCGATTGTGGCAAGGCATAAAATTGACCTTCGTTCATTCTACTTGGAACAACGAAATCTCTTGCACCTTCTGGAGTCGATTTGATTAGATAAGGCGTTTCTACTTCACAAAAATCCAAATCAGATAAATATTTACGAACTTCCATTGCCACTTTATGACGGAAAAGAAGTGAGTTTTTTACCGGATTTCTTCGAATGTCCAAATAACGGTATTTCATTCTGATGTCTTCGCCACCGTCCGTTTCGTCTTCGATTGTGAAAGGAGGTGTCAAAGCAGCGTTCAAGATATTCAATTCAGAAACTAAAATTTCAATTTCTCCTGTCGGGATGTTTTTGTTTTTGGCTTCACGCTCGATCACGGTTCCTTTAACTTGGATAACAAATTCTCTTCCAAGGGTTTTTGCCAATTCAAATACGGTTTTGTCGGTGCGACTTTCATCAAAAATCAACTGCGTGATGCCATAACGGTCGCGCAAATCCACCCAATTCATGAATCCTTTGTCGCGTGATTTTTGAACCCAACCCGCAAGAGTAACTTCGTTATTAATATGTGAAGCGTTTAATTCTCCACAATTATGACTTCTATACATTATCAAAATTTTAGATGGCAAATTTAGTGATTAAACTTAATTATGACTTATAAACTTTGAAATTTAAAGACAAGATTTTAAATAAAAAAAGCTGTCTTTAAGACAGCTTTGATTTTTCTTCAAACAAAGATTACTTCATTGAATTCGCTTGCTCTTGTGCAAGTGCAGTCGCGAAAGTTGACCATTTTTGAGCATCTTCTGGAGTCATTTTTGACATCGCAGCAGTTGTTTTTGTAGCCCATTCTTGTGCTTTAGCTTGAAGTGCAGTGATTTTTGCAGCGTCACCAGATTTTGATACAGCGATAGCTTCTGCAGTGTATGCCGCATACTCATCAGCAAATTTCTGCATTTCAGGAGTACTGAATTTTGGAACTTCAACTGTTGTAGTTGTAGTTACTGCTGGAGTTTCTGTTGCTGGAGTTTCCTCTGTTGCAGTTACTTCAGTTGCAGGAGCATCTTCAGTTTTAGCTTCTTCCTTTTTACAAGATACCATTGCTGTCATACCAATAACTGATAATCCAAATAACACTTTTTTCATAATTATTAAACCTTTAAAATTATTAATTAAAACAAATGTATGTTAAAATTGAAAGCATAATTCATTAATTTTCTTATCACACTACATTAATTTTAATGTAGTGGATAGGCGCAAAATGTGGTGTTAGCGAATTTCCAATGTTAAGTTTTGCTTTAATGTTACTAAATTGTTAAGCGAAAGTTTTTTTAATGTAAATTATTTTTTATATTTGTTATTCAATTGTAAACAATTTAAAACTCTGAATATGAAAAAATTAATGCTTTTAGGAATTATAATGTTTTCAGGAGTTGTTTTTGCACAAGAAAAAGATCACAAATATGAAGTTGTAGATAATACTGTGAAAGCAACATATTTTCATGAAAATGGGGCAGTAAAACAAGAAGGTTTTTACAAAGATGGAAAAGTTCACGGAAAGTGGGTGGCTTATGATATCAATGGAAACAAACAATCTCTTGGTGAATATAATAACGGTGTAAAGACTGGAAAATGGTTTTTTTGGACAGATAATAATTTAAGTGAAGTTGATTATTCTGATAGCAGAGTGGCTTCAGTAAAAAGCTGGAAGCAAGATGCTCTTGCAAACAGAAATTAAATGTAATTGTCTTTCAAAAGAAAAATCCATTAGTTTATTGCTAATGGATTTTTTTTTTGCCTTATTTTTTGCTTCTATCTGAACTTCGGTCGGTGCCAATCTCTTTAAAAGAATTGATGATTTTTTGCATTGGCTCTTTATATTTATCTTTGCTGGTTTCTAATGTCCAGGTAACGATTTGATAGAATCTTTCTTTTCCGTCTAAATAGGCAACTTCGTAATAAACCGGAATTCCTTCGATGTCGCCGGTTAGTGAAAATGTTTTTGCTTTCAAGCCGTTAATTTGCAAATCTTTTGTGGGCGTAATTTTGATTTCCGCAATGTCACCTTCGAGGCCGGTTTTTAAGATGTCATGATATCCATCAAAATCTGCGGAAAAATCTGTGGTTGTTGCGGCAATGTCAAAATATTCTTGTTTTGGTTCATCGATGATCACAACATAAAATTCTTTTAATGCATTTTGATATTGAAGCGAAGCGCCCTGGTGTAAATCTTGAGTTTCTGAAAGGTATTCTGGAAGCTGAACAGTAAACTTATTTTTTATGGTTATCGTCTCAACTTCTTTAGATTCAGAACAAGATGTCAGTGCGACGAAAATGCAAAGTGCAAATATTTTTTTCATAGATAGGATTTTACTGCAATATAAAAAATAATCTTGTTTTTATACATGTTGATTGTCGACAAAGATTGGCGGGAAGTTTAAAAGAAGCCTAAAAGTTTGAAAATAGCCCTGATGGTGGCTTTGTTTGAGCTCTTGCGCCAGCCTAAAAAGCTGGCGTGAAGCGAGTGACGCCAGCAGGAATTTCATTTAAAAAGAGCCAAAAGTTTGGCTCAAAAAAAAATCCCAATTGACGAATCAATCGGGAAATTTCAATCAAAGGGTTATTTTGATTTATGCTTAATTGTGTTTTGGGTTAAAACCGTCTTCGCTTAATTCTTTGTGCTCATAATCGGCAACCATTTCTGCTTCGTAATCAGTTTTTTCGCCTTTTGAGAATTTGGTTACGATTTTCTCCATGATTTCATAGATTACTGGAACTACGATTAATGTCAAGAATAATGATGAAATTA